>JACLAA010001626.1_pt1 | contig 12131 bp, 8 predicted proteins | sample 8027891 | NCBI WGS metagenome assembly JACLAA01 (sample SAMN15724900, study PRJNA655200) | protist metagenome | isolation source: fluorescence activated cell sorting (FACS) single amplified genomes of... | place: Spain: Blaines Bay Microbial Observatory, Mediterranean Sea | collected 2016-01-19 | reverse complement strand
CCACCGCTCGTCGAAGCCTGGCTCGATTCCATCGCGGCCGACGACACGGGAAAGCTGCCGAGCGTCGGCTTCGGCGTGTCGGCCGAGGATGGCGCGTGCAAGCTCTACGTCCTGAACTATGGCGGCAACGAACTCCCGCCGCTGCCGCTCCTCGATTCGTTACCGCAGACCGCGCGCAAGCCAGACCGCGCGTCGTCGGTGCTGGTCTCGGTCGAGTGGAAGTTTGGCGACGCGAAAACTCAACAGATGCGCCAGTACGCCGTCGAAGCTGCCGAGGGTGACGTGGCCGTGGCGCGCCAAACGCAGGACGAGCGGTTTGATGGAGACGGACTCGTAGCGGCGCTCGACGGCGCGTTCGGGGTCAAGCAGAGCGAGGACATCGCCGTGACGGCGCCGTTTCAATACGTCGGAGACGCGACGCCGCTCGTCGCCGCGCCGCTCTCGAAGTCGGGCCTCAAGCTGAAGCCCCAGGATGGCGGCATCGACTCGAACGCCGAGACGGATGCAAAACTGGCGGTTCTGTTGAAAGACGCGGCGCCGGGCGCCGGAGCTTGGCTCGACCGGTCGCGCGTCGTAAGACACGCGCTTTCCAACGTCCAGTTCGGCGAGGGCTTCGTTACGTTGTACAGACACCCGACGGTCTTCGGTTTCGTGGACCCGTCCTCGGCGCCGCAGCACCTCGCGCTCCGAAACGCGCTCACCAAAAATACGCACTCGTTGCGCCGGCGGCTCTCCGGACTCACGGCGTGCGACCAGGCCGAGGAAGACTTTATGGACCGAGCCGCCAGCGACGCGGCGTTTGTGTGTTGCCTTCGATTTGTGGATTGTTGTGGTACGTCGTCTGCTCGATTGCGTGGAAGTATTGTCTCGTCGGTCGCCGAGCACCCGTCGATGCGACGCACTAGTTCTCTGACACACAGGTCTGGGGCAGCAACGAGGACGACTCGACGTGCGCGCAAGATAAGGAGAACCCCGCGAACGCGGGGATGTGCCCGCAATCGTGCCAGGACGACATCGCGTGCATGATCGCGGCGTGCTCCGACTGCGCTCTCGTGGACGCCGTCTGCGACGAGCCCGTGGATCTCGGTGCGCATCCCAGCCTGGCGAGCGGGGACCTGCGGTTCCAGTACAAGGCGCCCGTGGTCATGGCCGGCGCGGACGGCTCCAATCGCGACAACATCGAGGGAGACTGCCACACGTACGTGGACCAAAGCGACGACGAGCAACCGCTCGGGCGCAAGAGTCTCGAGGGCCAGCTGGAGTCTCGAGGGTGCAAAGACAAACACCAAGATGACATAGACTTTGACTGCTGGGTCGAGAGCGATCATAACGACGCAGGCACGGCCACGATCGTCTGCGAAGGCTGTTCGCCGGACGGGACACAATCCGGCTTCGAGGCTGCGATGGCGACGTTCTTCCAGAATCTCGTCGCGAGCACGGGCGGCCCGTGCAGCTTCGATGCGGCTGCTTCCCTGACGTCGCTCGCGGGCGCCACCTCCAACGTTCAGTCGACGTACAGCGACGTCGACGACGCCATGGTTCCGGACAACAAGAAACTACAAATGCCCTACGGCGACAGCGGACTGTTCGACGTGATGGGCCTCTGGGGCCCCGAGGGCTGCCGGTACCCATATTTCGGATTCATGCCGGACGAACCGCTCTGCAACGAGTGCTCGTCCATGGCCCAGGCAAAGGAGGACGTGCTCAATGGCCTGTGGGACGGACCGTGCAATGATGATGATCCGCCGGGGGACGACGACTCGCTGCCGCTGCCGCCGAACTACCCCGGCTGCGGCTGCGACTGCGCGGACTTCCTTCGCCGCGACATCTCGGCGCAGTGCATGCCGACCTCCTGTATCAATGTCGCCCAACAGTACGCGCCCGCCAACTCCGTTTGTGCCGGCTCCGACGTCAAGTGGGACACGGTCTCCGGGTGCACCGATGAATACGGCACCGGGACGCAGTTCGACTCGACGTGGTCGGGTGACGAATGTCTGGACTCCACGGGGGCCACAACGGTAGTCCAGGATGCCTCCGCGACGTGCTACCAGACACAGGCCTCGATCTCTGAAGCAGATCTGGTAGACTACAAGGCGAACCCGAAACAATGCGCTGTTAAGGCCATCTCGGCCGCGGCCGCGACCGGCCCCGCGATCTCGGCGGTCCTCGCTCTCGTCGGCGCCGTCGCGCTCGGGCCGTGAGCCGTCCCCATCGAGCCCCGGCTTTCCGCCCCATCGTACATATCTCGCGATAGAATCTCGCGAGTCACCCACGTGGAGCATACTACTCCGCACCACGTCCAATGTCTAAGTACTCCCAATTTGAATCTCCTGCCAAGTTTGCTTTGCTTAGAGCTAGGCCCTGCCTAGCCGCCACGACCGCCGCGGGGCTGCGTGACCGAACACCCGCCCCGCCCCCGGCCCTCGCACGCCGTCGCCCCGAGTGCTAGCTCGGAGGCGACGACTGCGAGGGGGGAGCAGGCCGGACACCGGAATCCCAGGGCCGCGAAGTTTATTTCGGCGAGATATGCTGGCAGTATGTAGAGGCAGTATGTACACACTTACAGTTCTTTAGTTCTAAGGGCGACCAAAACGAGCGCCGAAGGAAGCGCCCACGAGATGGGGGAGCTCAGCCGAGCTGATCTGGATCCTGCGGAGACTTCCACGATGGGGGTCGGCCGCGGGCTCGTTGTCGGGCGCGGCGTCGGCCTCGGCTCCGAGTGCGGCGTCGGGCACTGTCGCCCTCCGAGGAAATAGTTTTCGGCGAGCTCCGTGAGGTCGTCCGCGGCGTCATAGTTGTCTGACGTGCACGCAAGCACCGCTCCGTGCTCCTGAAACAAAGTAATGTACTGGCCATCGTTTCCCACGGCAGAGTACGTCGAGTTGTATGGAGCCGAGCACCCATGCACCCACCAAAGATATCCGTAGTGGTCGCCGCCCCAATCATCGCCGGTCAACACGTGCGGGCTCTGCGAGCGGGCGACCCACGCTCGCGAGACGACTTGCGTTGCGCCCGACTTTCCGTGCTGCATGTAGAGCTGCCCGAGCTTTGCCATCTGCGCGGCGGAGGCGTACATTCCGTACCCGAACATCTCGATCCCTTCGGCGTTTTGCTCCCAGGTCAAGTCGCCGGGCGCGATGCCGAGGGCGGCGAAAGCGCCGGTCGACGTCGCGAACTCGAGCGGCGTCTCGCCCGTGAGCTCGTAGAGGATGTACGCGAGAATCGACGGATTGGCGTAGGAAAACGATCCGCGGGTCGAGGAAGCCCAGCAAAAGTTGAGCGCCTGGAGCAGCGAGTCCGGATTCGCGTGCCACTCCCACCAGCACCACCAATACCCGGCCGTCTGTGTGAGGAGCTCCTGCACCGTGATGGTCTTCTTCGCAGCCGCGTTTGTCACCGACGCCCATGTGGAGTCATAGTCTGGCGACGTGAAGACCTCCTCGAGCGTAACGTGCTCGTTCGCCAGGTAGCCTTCATCGATGAGCACGCCCATGAGGAACGAAGCCCAGCTCTTGGTCACGCTCCACTGGACTTGGAGCGAATCGAGGCCGCCGCTGGACGTCGTGTCTGAGCGGGCGTAGTCGAACACGACCTCCGAATCGTGCAGGAACATCGCCGTCTTGACGCCACTGATCTGAGCGACGTCGTCGAGGAACGCCGTCTGCGTGTTGTACGCCGAGCTCTGTGCGAACGGCAGCGACAGGTCGAAGGCGTCGTCGGCTGCAGCCGGCAGCACGCTCAACGCGAGCACCAGGGGGCGCAGCATCCTGGCGGTTGCGCGCAGCCTTTACCTTAGCATGCTTGTGCTAAGCTGCGAAATGACCAGGGGCTACTTGAGGAACTGCGGGATGGGAGGAGGTGCTGACTGATGCTCTCGTTGAGTGAATGAGGCAACAGAGTTCCAATCGTGCGCAAACCGCCTTGCAAATGCCGGGCAGTCTGGCCGCTTGGCAGCTTCCGCTTGGCTCAAGAGGTACTATCTCGGACTTATATGTAGGGTAAGGTACCTTGCTTGCTAGTGTGTTACAGGCCGTTAGCGCGCAGACCTGCCACCTGGGGGTGGGTTCAATAAGCGTCTCTCTCTCTCTCTCTCTCTCTCTCTCTCTCTCTCTCTCTCTCTCTCTCTCTCTCGCGGGGCCGCTTTCAAGATCGGGACGACGATTCAAGGTACACTTAGCAGCACGTCCCCGACCCCAGACTGCACATCAGAAACCTCGACGAGCGAACGAGGAGGCCGCCCCCGCGCCCGCCGTGGGGTCGAGCGCCACGACGGCGCCCGGGTCTCTCGCGCGGCGCCCGGTCGAGCACGGTGAGCACGGTGCCGACCCGACATCATCTCGCCACATTGCGTTGCAGCGGTCGTCGACGCAAGCTAGGACTGGATAGAGACCGGGCGCGCCCGGAAGCATCTCCCGGCAGCCCAAAGGCCGACGTTGAACAAGCTCTCTGCGCTGCGGGCTCTGATTGCTGAATTGCTGGCTGCCCGCGCGGCGCCAACCATTCACAAGACGCACCGAGTAGCATGAGGTGCGCTGCTCTATGCCTCGCGCTCCTGGCCGCTCCCGCGGTGGCTCAGTACAGCCACGTCTGCGCGACGCCCGCAAACTACCAGGGGAGCGCAATGTACGCTTGTCCTACCTGTAGCAGCGTGACGTGTGATGCAATGATGGCCCACCTCACGAGCAGCGGCCAATCCCTGGCGGGTAAGGACTTTTCGTCCGCCTTCTCGTGCTCGGCCGAAACGTGGGTGGTCAAGTATACTGTCGACGATGCCGCGACCTATTGCTGCGGCACCGGCGACGCTGCTTCGCAGCGCAGCGCGTGCTGGGTCGACCACAGCTACCTCTGCGCGGACCCTTCGAGCTGGGCGCCGTCCCACGTGTACGACCAACAAGCTGGGTCGACCTGCATTCAGCTCATGAACCACCTCACCCAAGAACCCGGAGCAGCCTTGGAAGGCGACGACTTTTCGAGCGCCTCAACTGCGAGGGAGTCCTGCACCAAAAGTGCAGCGCCAGGACATCACGCTAGGGCGGCCCATGTCCATCACGCCGGGGTCGATTTGAAGTGCTGCTCCTCCGGCGACTCCGTCTGCTCCGACATCGTCGACTCCGCCACATTGGGCGGCCGCGTCGCTTCGGCGGTCGGCGCGGTGTCCGTTTTCGCCGTTCTCTTGGGATTGCATTGAAAGGGTCGTTACCCCCGTCGTTACTCTTCAGTCGAAACGTTCGAGAATCAAAGTTTACGGTTCGTAGGACATCGCGCACACCCCCCTTCGTTACCCCCTCCATCCTCGATTCCTAATTTATTTATTTATCACAGTAATTTTAAGCATCACCGTCGATTGCACACACTAACATCTTACCCGCGGTACTCCAGCCGGAGGACCTCCTGCTCCCGGTCCTGGCCGAGCGCTCGCGCTTGCTCGACCACATCCCCTGTAGGAATCATGCCGGAGAGCGTGTAGATGCCCGACGCCCGCTCCAGCTCCGACGGCTCCGACAGGATGGAGTAGGCGTTCGTCTCATATTTCGGCCGGCCGGTCTTGGAGATTAAGCGAGCCGCGGCGCGCGCCGCCGACCCGTTCATCTTGGCGGCGTCCAGAAACGCCGAGCCCGCCTGGAGGCGTTTTGAGGGCGACCTTCTCCGGTTAAAGTCGTGCGCCGCGCTGCCCGACCGCAAGGATTTCAGGAGAGCGATCTTCTCGTCGTGGTTCCTCTTCTTGAGTTTGGCGGCCTTGCGCTTGATCTCGATCGGTCGCTCGACGGAAGGCTGTTTTTTCGGAGACGCGTTATCGTCGTCGTCGGTCCAGGGCACGGACTGCTCGTAGCCGTGCATCATGACTATTTTGAACTTCTTGCGTTTGGGTTTTTGGCGCTTAGCTAACCGCTCCTCTTCGCGCTGGCGCGCGTGCTCGTTCGCGTTGTCGAACGAGCCGCGCGATTCTCTGGTACGACGAGAGGCGAATACTTTCTCGACGGTCGCCTCCTCCTTCTGCTGCGCGAGCGGCTTCCGGTTCATCTGGCGCCGTTTACTATCGATGGCCTGCGCGGAGCAACTTCCATCATTCCCGGAGACGACGCGCGGGACGCCGCGAGCGCGCCTTCTCGATGTCGTGGAACCGCATCCGGAAGAACTGCTTCTTGCGGAACTTCATCAATTTCTTCCACCACTTCCTCCCGACAATCTGGCGCCGCATCTTGTTCCGCAGGTCAATGAGCGGTCTGAGAGCCCTCCTATTATGTTGCGTCCACTTCGTCCAGTCCCGCTCCGTGACCTTGCCGTTCCGCATGATGATATCGTCGAAGAACACCTTGCACGTCTTGTAGGCCTGCGTCTCCACGTCGAAGATCGACTGCGTCAACAAGTCCACGCCCTCCTGCTGGAGCCACCACTCCTTGGTCACGGGATTCCGGTCCCCAAAACATTCAAACGCGAAGGACACGACGTCGGCGTCGTCCATGGTACAGAAGTTCCAGATCGCACAAACAAATTCCACGAAATCCAACTCTCCACTCAAGTCATGATCAAAAATCTTGAAGATCTTCTCGGCGAAGGGGCTCCGCTCGATGTCCTGCGCGGGGCGAGACGCGTCGACTCTCGGGCGATCGTGGACTCTGGAAACGGACCGCCCACATGAGGAACTCGAACGAGTCCATGTAGCCACTGCGATCGGAATCAATCTTCAGAAAAATGTTCAGCAGGCGACACACGTCCGGCTCCTTGAGTCCTAAATGAGCGAAATCACCCAAGTAAGGTGTAAATTCGCTATAGTCGACATGCTTGTATTTGCCCAGCCCCAGTACATATCTATCATAACACGCGTTGAAACAGCCGCCCTTGCGCTTGACCGGTGCTAAAGCCTCAAGTAACTTGGGCTTCGCGGCTTCGCGCGCCAAGCGTTCCGCATCTCTAGCTAACCGTTCCTTCTCTTTTTGGGCGAACTCCTTCTCGGCTCTTATGGTCCTACTGTCCCGACCGCCGCTCCACTGCTTCTTCCTCGCCTTCTTGCCCTCGAAGGTCCGATGCACTGCTTTTTCGGCATCTTCCGCGATGACGTCGGGCTCCTCCTCGGACTCGTGCGTGGCCTCCTCGATGCGATGTATGAGTTCTTCCCTACTACCGGACTGCTTCAGGCCCAGCGACGCACATTTCATTTTCAGCGACGCCACGTCCAACTCTGATAACTCGGGCTCGGGCTCGGGCTCCGGCTCTTGAACAGATTCCTCCTCGTCGTCCTCCTCTTCCTGCTCGGGATGGATACGTTTATCTTTCCCTATAATATTGTAATCTTCAGCGACCTGCTCGGCCTCGGTCTTCTCCCTCTTCTTGCCCTTGAAGAGGCCCATCCTGCTCGTCGTCGGCGCGCTCCCGCTGCCCGCGCGTGTCTCGCAAGACAAGGGGCAGCCCCTCACTGGCGCCGCGGCGGCTGGCGTCTGGTGGTCGGCGGCACGTGTGGCGGTCCGAGGGGCTCCCTGCGCTCGTTTCTGAACTGCCCGCGCACGGGCGTCGTCCCTTCGTCTGCAGCGCTCTCCGGCGTTTGGCCTAGTGTGTGTCGTTACGCTAGCTCGCAAAAGTTCACGCAGCGGCTTGCGAGTAGTGCAGGAGCTATTTAGGAGCCTGCGGTAGTCGTTTGTTATCTCCTCCATCCCTGCTGAAGTGCTGCGTAACCGCTGCGACGATTGCACCCGAGGCACTGCTTGTCTGCAGGCTCACACATCGCTGCGCTAGCGCTTACGGTCAAGAGCTATGGAGTTCTTCGGCAGCGATAGCGACGACGACGACGACGACCGCAAGGATCCCATCGCCGAGCTTCTGGCGGCATGCATGCGCCTCGTGCCGCCGCTGGCCGGCAGGCGGCCGGCGCTGTGCCTCAAGAACGGCGCGAGACGCTACGCCAAGCAGGCGGCCGCGGCGGGTTTTGATGTTGTCGACGGTGACGGCGACGACTGCGACGTCTTGCTGCTCGACATCGACGAAGACCCGTCAGCTGAGGCCGAGCATCGCGCCAACGCCCTGCGAAACAACATCATCGCCATGCACGGGTTGGGTGGGCCCGACATAGAGGGCTGGGAGACCGTGTGGACCGGCAACGTACAAACGACTGCCTCAGGGACGCGTCCCTGGGACGCGGTCTACCGCAAGCTCCCCGCCGTAGATAAAGTAGGATGCCCGCCGCGGCCGCCCGCCGACGCGGCCGAGGCTTGTCGATGCGCCCGACTTGTGGTAGAGACGCGGCGCGCGGCCGGTCGACTGCCCGCCGGGGCCTACGTTGATAAAGCAGCACGCGTCCTGCGGAGGGAGGGCCTCGTTATTTTACCTGGTCTCCTCGACGCGGCCGACGCCGACGCGCTGTGTCGCGATGCGTTGGACGACTTTGAAAGGTGCCGCCAGGAACTGGTGAAGAAAGGGAAGGGCGACCTCGCGGCGGCCCAGCAACCGCACAACTACCGCGAGCTGGCGATGCGCGAGGATCTGAGGTGTGATCTGAGGGGCACTCCATCACTCACCAGTGAAGAGGGCGCCGAGCGTCGAAACCGCTTGCGCCAAAACGAAGCGATCCGCGAGATCTGTCGGAGGGCGGCGACGGCGCCCGCCTCATCAAATAGGGAGGGCAACTACGGGCTGTGGAATTTCGATTTGGGCGGTCCGGGAGCGCCCAAGAAAGAACTAGATGCAGGAGCCATCGGTTCTGTAATAGCGCTGCCGGGCTGCGCCGAGCAGGCGCTGCACGCGGACGCGCCTCATATTTACGATGGCGTGCACCTGCCGGGCCACTACTACAACTGCTTCCTGTACGGCGGCGAGGCGTCGAACGAACCAAAAGCGGGGCAGACGGGCTTCGTCCCCGGAAGTCACTTCTGCGAGGCGTGCGCGGCGCTCGTGAAGGACGCGCCGCGGAACGTCGCTGCCGGCATCGTGCGGCCGCGGCTATCAAGTGGAGACGCCTTGATCTTCGACGCGCGCATTTTGCATTTTGGCCTCCCTAATAGATCGACGAAGCGGCGCGCGATCGTCTACTGCAACCACACGGAGTACTGGTTCCGCGACCCGAAGAACTGGGACGACCGCGTGTCCGTGTTTGATGACTCGTAAGGTTGTGTTTTTTGTGACCATCTGCTCGACGGCGTGGCGCGTGTTCGGTGGCGAGCACCCGCGGGCTCACATCGATCTATGCCTACCAGTGCGACACAGTACGCCATCGCATCGACGTCGCCGAGTGAGCCTCAGTGAGGGTGCGTCTACGCCACCAGCACGCCATCGACGCGACACCTACTCGAACTTTGGAGAAAATCCGGACGCGTGCACGCGGGTAATATACTAGTCATATAAGGTTAGACCCCTCACTCCGACGCCTTGGCCTTCGGCACGGCGCACTCGTCCAGCAGATGCAGCACGGACCGGAAGTGCACGTCCGACTGGTTCGACAGAGAGCACTCGCACGTCCGCGACGTACTGTAGGCGTCCGTCACCGTATCGGGCAGGTCCAGATGTTGTAGAGCGGCACCAGTTAATTCAGGCAATCTAAGACCGCGGTCGCCCGCCATCCCACAACAAGGAACCCCAGAAGGGTGGACCTCGTCCGCGCACTTCCCGACGAGCGCCTGGAACTGCGCCTCGAGCTTCATCTTCTTCGAACTACACGGAACATGAATAGCGACGGACTCCTTCTTCTTCTCGAAGTCCAGCCTATTGCCCAAGAACGTGGCCACGAACTCAACGGGCTCGTACAGCGCGAATTTCAGCAGCGGATCTCTGACGTGGTCCTTCACGTGTTTGAGGCACGGCGACGTGTCGCAGACGATGGGGTACTTGCCGTTCTCCGAGGCTTTGAGGAGTTTTTCCTCGAGTTTGACCATCGCCGCGTCGGACGCGTCGACACACCCGCGCGAGTGGAACATGATGCCGCAGCACTGTTCCGTGGCTTGTTCCGGGTAGATCACTTCCACACCGGCCTTGTCCATCAAGCTGAGGAATCGTTCCGGGACAGAAGCTTGTTCCGGGTCGGAAGGTGCCGCGCCCATGACTCTAGTGACGCAGCTAGGCATATACACGACTTTCCCGGCGAAGTGGCCCTTTTCTACTTGAGGTTGTTCCGGTGCTGGGTTGAGAGGAGGCAATGGTTTGGCACCGGCCGGTAGGTAGGGGTTCCAGAGCGGTATCAAGTTCATCCCCACCTTATGTAAGGTACCGGCAATCGTCTCGACGGTCGACGTGCCTAGGATACTATGAGCCGTACTGACAAGATTCAAGACGGGCGGCACGACCTTGTCGAAGTACTGGAAGTGGTCCACGACGGCTAGCGAGACCTTGTTGGCCAACGGAGAAGCCGTACGTAACTTCTCCTCCCGGATGGTCTTCACCAACTCCCCGGTGTTGATAGAAACGGGGCACTTCTCCTGGCACATGCCGTCGGCCGCGCACATGTCGAGGCCCGCGTACTCGTATTCCGCGCGCATCGCCGCCAACCTCTCTTTACCGGGCTCGTCGAGCTTGAGCTCCAGATCCAGTCTAGCTAATCGGTTGATTTCCCGCCACGTCGTGATTCGTTGCCTAGGCGTCAATGCCGCATCCCTAGAAGGACAATTGGACTCGCAGAACCCGCACTCGATGCAGGCATCGACCAGATCATGCGCTAAGGGAGACGGCTTCAGGTTCTTCTTGTGCACGTGGGGGTCCTCATTCAATAGAACGCCGGGATTTAGTAAGAAGTCGGGATCGAACAGAGCCTTGAGGCGCCACATCAGAGCATAGGCCTTGGCGCCCCACTCCATCTCGACGAAGGCACTGACATTTCTTCCCGTGCCGTGCTCTCCCTTCAACGAACCCTTGTACTTCACCGCCACGATCTCGCACATCTCCTGCATCATCTTGGCGAATTGATCGATGTCCGACGCGTTCCGGAACCCCTGCGAGAAGACGAGGTGCATGTTGCCCTCCATGGCGTGGCCGAAGACCGACGCGTCGCCATACCCGTGGCGCTCGAACATGTCGATGAGGTCCACGGACATGTCCGCTAATTTATCGACCTCGCACGCGACGTCCTCGATGAGCATAGAAGTGCCTCTTGTACGTTGGGCGCCTACTTTCGGTATGAGTCCTTTGCGCATGTCCCAGAACACTTGCGCTTCTTCGGGTTTGTGTCTGAACGGAAATCTAGCTAATGAAGAAGGCTCAGGACAAGGGCCGTCAGCACCGGTCACCGGGACACCGCTTTCATTTAGTGTAGCAATAGCCTTGGCGATGCGCTCGTCCAGGATTTGCTGGGAAGCCCCGCGGCACTCAACAAGTAACCCGGCACAGGGCTTGTCGCAGCCCGTGAGGCCCGGTACCAAGTTCACCATCTTTTCGTCCTTCTCCGCCTCGTGCAGAGCGGCCCTATCAAACACCTCAATAGCGTCACACGCTCCTGATTTTTTCAGAGCTGCCGTAGCGCGCCCAGCCTCGTGGAACGACGGGTACAGGATAAACGTAGACGCCTTGTAGGGGTAGTCTTCGACCGTATTATAAGTCGCCCTCGACACGAACCCAAAGGTACCCTCACTCCCGACCATGAGCTTCTTGATCATCTCCACGGGCTCGTCCGGGGAGATATCGACTAGAGCATTTATAGCGTATCCAGTGGTACATTTGATCGAGAACTTCCTATTGATCAAGGCCGTGAGTTCCTCGTCGGCTTGGACCTCCCTCGCGAGCGCCGAGACGCCTTCACATAAGGCTTTCCCAAACGTACTTTCATGTTGGAAGACTCGGCGCGATTCGGGATCGGACGTGTCCAACACAGTAGCGTCTTGATCCCCAAAAACCACCCGCAAATCCTTCAAAGTATGATAAGTGTTCTGGGCCACGCCGCAGCACATGCCCGACGAGTTGTTGTTCACGATGCCGCCTGCGTGTGTGACGTGTGAGACGACGCCGCAGCGCGGCGCGATACGAGAAGTGAGAGACAATTGCGAAGACGACGTCGCGCGGCGCCGTCGATGCGACGCCGTACGCCCCGACGGCGCGTCGACGCGACGCTAGAAGTCAAGGACGCCGCGACGCACCGATCATGCAACTATCTATGGAAGCGGGGTCGGGCCCCAACCGATACGTCGTGTCCTTCTCGTGGCGCTTCGCGTAGCTTCCCA
>JACLAA010001625.1_pt1 | contig 12152 bp, 7 predicted proteins | sample 8027891 | NCBI WGS metagenome assembly JACLAA01 (sample SAMN15724900, study PRJNA655200) | protist metagenome | isolation source: fluorescence activated cell sorting (FACS) single amplified genomes of... | place: Spain: Blaines Bay Microbial Observatory, Mediterranean Sea | collected 2016-01-19 | reverse complement strand
TAAACAAGATCATCGCTACCAAGAACGCAGATCACCGCGTCGCATTCGTCGCGATCACAGTGAGTTGATGAGCTCACGTCTGGTGATCGCTTATTGGGCCCTAGCTTCAAAAGCATTAGACTGGTCACTGCAGATGCGCCTTTCCTTAACTGCAGCCGACCGTGTGATTTCCATGTTTTTTGGATCAATGTAACAGCAGCCAGAGCCGAACCATCTGGTTGACATGCCACTATTCTCGCGCGCTCACGCGCAATGCGCCTGCACGCAAGAACCTGTCGGGCCTGGGCTTGGATGCGCCTGGCCTCTGTCCATTCATTATCTGAGTACTTTCCAAAGTGAACAACAAGGAGATCGATAGAACAGGGGGGATGCGTGGAAGAACTAGGCCATACGACTCTCGGTGTTGGGAGATGAAAGGCACACTTTAAGTCAACACCGATATTATTCCACGGACTAGAACCATGCCATTGCGGACTGTTGCACTCTGCTTGATTGCGCACGGAGCCCCCCCGAGGTCCTGGACCAAACACAGAGGCAAAGGGCCAGCGTTGAATCGACCCAGGCCACCGTGTGTCACCGACTAAACTGCCTTCGGTAGTTGCGAATGAAGCTGGTTCGCGCATATTATTCCCTTGAAATCGAGGGTCTTGCAGAGATGCTAGACCCTCCAGCTGGATCGAAACTGCATGGGGTGCTGAAGCACGGGACTCCTCCACCACAAGATGAAGAGTGATCGAGCCGGTCCCCGCGCGCAAGAAGACAGTTCCATGCCCATCTGATATGGCAGCCATTACTTTACCAGCTTTACCGGCCCGAGAAAGCTCGAATTCAATTGGTGGCGTTGCGACGAGTCTGCTCATGTTGTATGGAGACCGTATGTGGGAGGGGTCTATGTAATAGTCCGTCTGCGCCGAAGGCAGTCGTTGGAATTCATCCCAAGAGAGTAATATTGAGTCCACGTGCGTGACGCGTGCCGCTCTTAGGGAAGTGTTGGTAGAGGGCTTGCTCCTTACTCTCAGCTCTAGGAAGTCTTTGTTTCTCTGAGCACTGACGACACCGCGGCCGAATGGGAGCAAGAAAGCAGTTCGGTCAGGCTTCCCTGGATGGTACTGGCAGAAGCCAACCCGCTCGCCACACCAATAGACGCCTATCTCTGGAAGTCTCTCGGGGATATTGCTACCAAAAAAGATTGGACATATCATAACAAGCCTAAGTCTGGAGATAATGTCATCACCGGCAAGTGCTGAGAGCAATGGAAGCAGCGGACCTGACTTTGCACGCCGGCCAGTCATTTGCTTCCCACGCCGCTTAGTGAGCTGCACCTCCTCTAGCAGTATCCGATGGTGGATCCGAGCGCGCATCACCGCAAATGCGGGAAAGCTCACCAAGAAATCGCACTTGTGCTTTGCATTGCTGGGTCGCAAAAGCCGCTGAGAGAATGTCGAGTCGGCTACCGAATCACAACGCACATTGAACCTATTTCGCAACTCGAGATAGGAGATATCGGTTTCGCTGACACGCCTTGGGATCTTCGCCAGGGCGCTCACTCCCGTAAATGCAATCCCGAGCAATTGTTTCGCAGACCGAAGCTCAATCCAGAATGCTGCACTGCAACCGCGTGCCAGGTCGGCGTCCCAGTTCAGTGGTAGCCATACTAAAACTTCCTCCGCGCTAGCAAAAAAGTCCCTCCTACACTTACTCGGCATAGGAGCCAAAATGGACATTTTAGTCGGTTTTGCGTCTCCCTGCTGTTTGTAGCACACGACAATCAGCACGTCCTCTATTGACAAGTCCTCGCATGGAGCTACAGGACATGGTTGGGAGACTGAGTGTGACGTCGCCGTAGGTCGTCTAGTTATGGCACTGGAGATTCCAAGGAGAGTTATTCTGAGTCGTATGCGCGAATTTCTCCCTCTCGCGGGGAGCGATGCTGTATTTATTGGACACCCTGGCCTTTGCTGATGCAATCGGACAATGACTTCACCCAGAACATCTGCATTTTCCGAGTGGTGATGCGTTTTGGCAGACAGTGCGCCGTGAACATCAGTGAAGCCGACGACTACCTTTGTCGGCGCGACCGCTATGACTCCAGGCCCACGAACTCTGTCATCTTCAGACAATGGCGAGGGAGTGGGGCGGATGCGAGAAGTTGAATCACTTTCCTTTGGCTGGAGTATTAACGTCCGGCGGAACGGGAACATCTGATTCGTGGCCGACACAAGAATGCAAGCGTGCCCCAAATATAGGTGCTCGAAGCGCCGCATATGATTCATTCCCCGGACCGTGATGCGAAGCATGCCGGAGCCGGGAATAAGATGTACTGGAATCAAGAAGTCTGAGTTAGACCAGTAACGGCAGCGATTCCGATCTGCCGGATTTGATTCTGTGGTTCCGACGTAGCCTCCGTTCCAGCTTATCACGGCACGCGCATCCCATGTATCTTTTCCACCGCGCGAACCAGAAACCTGGATCAACAGCATCTTGCACGGGAATGAATTCGCGCCCCACCACGCGGCGGCGTGAGAAAAGTCTGGCTCTGCGGCAGTACAAATGCCAAGCATCAGAGTTCCTGAGATGCGAGAGTCAACATCCTCAGGAACATCACGTCTTGCGATTAAGGGCAGCACTAGTTTGAGTCCCACACGGCGGGTATACCTAGGCGGACGCTTGATTGCAGATGTTGTTCCAGCTACCAGGCTTTCTCCCAAAAACCCATATCGAGTCCCGTTTTTCTTTGTTACTTTCCACAGCATCAAACGCAGTTCAGGCCAGACTGACTGGTGTCCTGCAGCAGATATGTCATATGCTGAGAACTCAATAATCGAGTTGAAGACCGCGGAGTTGTAGTTGTGGTCCTTACTGCCCGGCGTGGTACTTACACCCTTCGCTTCGGCAAAACACACATGACGCCGATTGTAAAGGACCTCAATTGTAGCGCCATAAATCGCTTCCGAAATGCCGCGAGCTGAGATTAGCTGCAAGGACATCCTTTTATGCTGAGTAGTCCCGTCTTCTGGGTGCAGGGTGTACCACGGCCAGTTTGAGGAGTTGATCTGGCGCCGTGCGAGGCATTTAATCCACAGTCCTGCTTCGTCAGTTGCTAAGTCAAACGTCCGCGAGTCGCAGACACGAGGTGAAAGGTAAAGACACAAGCTTCCCTGAATTCGTGATGAAACCTCCTCAGATTGTGTCGCACTTGCTCTGAGTGGCATGTCGATTCGGTGAGGGGGCGGGCTGCGGAGCATGCCGTCCTTGATTCGACATTGGCCTAGGAGCACGTACTGACTCTCCCTCTCGCTTCGTGTCTGCCACAACTCGATTAGCACATGATCTTTGATTTTGTACATTGTTCCGACATTCAATATAAACCGCCCCTTGATGGTTCTAGAACCATCTTTGTCCCTCCACTTCGTGTGGCTGTCAGGCGCATTGATTGTAGTTGGAGCCTCCGGAACGAGCTTGCCATTAAGCCACACCCTCAGAAAGCCAACACGGCACGCAAGATTCGATGCACCGAGAACATACAAGTCCAGGGTGTTTGGCGGTGTACGTTTTGGCTGATTGCCAATGCGGATCCAGTCCCGCATAGAAGGAACGACGTCATTGAGCACCAAACGGACTTTGAGCACGCCTTCACTTGATTCTGATGCCACTTCTCTACCGTTGACACCCTGAGTGCGAAGCTTTAAGGAGAGGCAATCTGGATCGACTTGTGATGAAACGGGTGGCAATTCCCCCGAGCCACTTAACGCCGCTGTTCCAAGGAGAGACCCTCTCCGAGCAAAAGCACTAGAGCTGACCGTATCGTATACCTCAAAGCAGAGCTCAGGGTGCGAGCTATCACTGCAGCTTACGGGCAACTTGCCGGGGTTCACAAATATTTGAAAAGTATTTCCGAGCGGGTTCCACCTTGGATGCCGAGTCTTGTGCTTGATGTCAGTGCGACCCACCTCTGTTCCCTCCCAATAGCAAATGACGAACGGACTAACCTCACCAGAGCCTGGAATCAGTCTTGTAAACGATGCGAGATTTGTGGGTCGATGAAAAGCGGAGAGTCCCTGTGCTTCAAGTACCTGCACGACGAAGTGCGGCTCTCCAGGGACTAGGTGACCGGCCACGTGCACCTCACCACCGACCAGGCTACTTCTGTTGTTGTTCCTCGATTCTGTGCTTTGGAGTGCTTTGACGATCCGACGACCAACCGCAAGGCGAAGGTCGGCTGGACTGAGTGATGCAACGCCGAGAATAATGTCCTTCCCCCTTGGTACGCGATCATGCAGCTCAATAATTATCTCAGGGTTTTGGGAGTCACTGGCAAATACGATAGCGTGGGGGATGTCAACACTAAACAATGGACTGGTTGGAGATGCCATTTGAGCTCGGAATAGCGGCGCGGTCGATTTCAGAGTCACGGCAGAGCGGGCAAGTTCTTCCCCGAGGTAGCTGACAACCACATAGGCGTCAGAGGTGCGAGGAGATGCCGAGAACATGTTAGCATCGGCTCCCTGAATATTTGTGGCGTACAGTATTTGGAGTTTATATACCACTGCCTCCATCACGCCCTGCTCTCCGTTGCGTAACTACCCGACTTGTACACCACGTCTTAGGGAATTTTCAGCCTGTGTGGATCTCGTCGCGCTCGTCTGCGCATTAACTCAATAATTTTAAAAAAATCGAGTAGTACGGGACCGCTAAATTACGACGCTTCGTTTTCGGTAAACGTAGCTCGAGATCCCGCCGTCGATTGCGATGATAGTAAATTAGGCTTCCCCCATAATCAAAAGTGATCGCTCTGGTGTCAGAGGCGCAGCATACGATAAGAGATTGTGGCAACTCGATATAGCTCGGGCTGCCGCAGTAGTCGTGATGATACTTACGGTACTGGTACCTACGTAGGTACCGTAGGTACCGTAGGTACCTACGGTACCGTAGGTACCAGCTTGTACCAGCTTGTACCGGTACCATGGTACCTACGGTAGGTACCGTACTGGTAGGTACATGGAGGATTGAAGTTGACCGTTCACGCCGCAGCTTAGCATGCCAGGGCCAGCCTGAGCCTGAGTGAGCGAACGGACGTCACGGTCACGGTGCTGCCGCGGTGGTTAAAAAAAAATCGACGCCATGTGTCTCGTGCATAGTTATGTCCGCTTGTAGCCTGAAGCCACGGTCTAGTTACTGTACGTACTCTATGCTACGACGGGCCGGCGTTTGTACAGTACTCCATCTTGCTTGATCTAGGATAGCCACAACCATGTGCGAGCGCTCATTCTCTGATGGGTCTCGAGGCGTGGGTTTGGGCGTGCCCCCGCATATCCGAGACGCCCTTGAGCAGGCGCGACTGGCCGCGCGGGAAGCGGAGACACCGACACGCCAATCAGAATTTAGCCGCGAAAATACCGGCGAAGGAATTCACTCTCTTGCGCGTACAGCAATCAGACGCGAATCATCGTTTGTACAGCGTCTTCTGAATAAAGAGAAACAATTGATGAATATACGAACGTACGTCCATGATTCCTTGCGCTCACATAAAATGCATCATGCTTATCTGCGTAATTCGTTCTTGGATCCTGCCATTGGTCTTGAATTTAAACTCTTAGAGCACGGTGCACAACAGGGAGTATTGATGTTGCCAAACCCTGACGTCGAAGCCCTCGAGAAAGCCCTTGCTGCATGCGAGGTGGCACAGAACGAACTCAAAATCGAGAATTGTCGCCTTCATCTGAGGCTTAGACAGGCCATGGAGCGGAATAATCAGCTTGAGCAAGAATGCGAAAATTTGTACCTCCAGCAAAGACAGGAGATGTAACATAAGAATTGAGAGCCAAAAAAGAACATGCCAGCGGGGAAGTTTGCTTTTTTCCCCGTTACTCTGCTAGTCGGACTTGGGATTATGAGCCACGGTGTGAAGGTAAGGACCCTCGCATGTAACCAGCTTGTAATGTGGAAGTACATGTAGGGGGTCTGGCCCGGGCTCGCCAGGCTCAGGTCCTGGGGACAGTAATACTAGTATGGCCCGGGGGATTTATTTTGCATGCTTTATATCCCATCCTAACATATACCGTCACGGTCGACGGCGGGATATGTTAATCCTGATGGATGAACCATAATTTATAGGCTGAGTACGCCGTGACACTGGCCCGGGCGAATCTGAATTTTGAAATCCGATCACTGTGCGAATAATGCAAGACCAAAGGAGTACGCACCTTTGGGAGTACGGCGGCTGAGATAGTCTGCCGCGGAGCTACCTTAAAATACACTAAGCCTGAGTAGTTTCTATTTAACGTTGTTCAGTGGCAAGCCTGAGTTTCAAGTTCAAGTTATTACGCGTCTAGGCATTCACTGTAAAACACTCTACGTCAATAGGCAGAACCCTGTGGGCCCATAACCTAGCAAGAGTATGTCGCAGCGTTATGTAAAGTAGCAGGGTCCTAGCTAACCAGCCGAGGGCTGGGCCAACCGTGACTTGAACCTGACTCAGGCTACGAGAGTGTTTTATAGTGAACTGTTGTTACACCGTAGCGCCAAAGACACTCGCTGTATAGACTCAAATATTAGAGAGTGGGAGATACATATCTAGGGTAGGAAGGGCTAGTAGGTTTCTCTCTCTACAGGGCCTAGTTACTTTATCTGGTACCATGGTAACCTTCGAGCCACGCGCCTATAACTAGGTACCTTATATTGGATTAGGGGTCGAGCTGAGCCGCATCAACGATGCCTCTGCGGTACGTGTAATCAGTTGCGCCGTATTAGTATCTACAACAGGCTGGAGATCAAAAAGAAACTTTCGGCTCGGCAAGTTGGTGTACTCACGGACTTCGTTATGCTAATGACACAGGTCTGACCGCGTCAAGTGCGTGGACTTGCACCCAACCGAACCTTGGGTCCTGTCTGCGCTGCACCTCTCTGTGTTTGAGACTGCCTGCAGAGAAAAATGATTAACGATTTTAGGTACTCCGGCAACATTTTCCTGTGGGATACAGAGACAAGTTCGCTCCTCAAATCATGGGAGGTATGCGAACTGCCCGTACGCTCCTGCAAATTCATTGCGCGTCGCTCCCAATTTATTTGCGCATCCGGTAAGTGTCCTTTAAATGTCAGCTCTAATCCTGATAGCAGATGACATGCGACTACGGCTCTATAACTACAACACAATGGAAAAAGTCAAGGATATGGAGGCTCACGCCGATTATATCCGCTTCGTCGAGATTCATCCAACCCTGCCCTACATTCTATCTTCATCAGATGACATGTCCATTAAGTTGTGGAACTGGGAACAGAATTGGGACTGCACATCATCTTTCGAAGGTCACGCACATTATGTAATGATGTGCAAGTTCAATCCTAAGGACACAAATACCTTTGCTTCTGCTTCATTGGATAGGACCATAAAGGTGCCGCATAGGATAGAGACATCTACTAATGGACCACTTATCAGGTTTGGGGCCTTGGCGCTCAACAGCCCCATTTCTCGCTCGAAGGCCATGACCGGGGTGTCAACTGCCTGGACTACTACCCGGGTGGTGAGGTCCTCTGTTTTTCACTTCAATTGACTCGCGCTTTCACAGGGGATAAGCCATATTTGATCTCTGGGGCAGACGACAAAACTGTTAAAATCTGGGACTATCAGACTAAGGCTTGTGGCAACCCGTGTGATTTATATTGCGTTTCATTGGCGCCCCTTTTGACCTCCCTGCAGGTATTCAAACCCTAGACGGGCACTCAAACAATGTGTGCTCGGTTCTTTTCCACCCACAGTTGCCTGTTCTTGTCTCTGCATCTGAAGACGGGACTGTCCGAATATGGCATGCAATGACATACCGAGCAGAGACAACGCTGAATTACGGATTGGAACGTGCGTGGTCAATATCTGCAGCCAAAGAGTCAAACGGATTAGCAATCGGCTATGATGAGGGTACCATCCTCATCAAGCTCGGGCACGATGCTCCTGTTGCATCTCTGGACACGCACATCTCGTGTCATCTGCAAGCAGGTAGTCAGATAAGAGTTACCGATTTAGGCATACCGGAAAGGTGGTGTGGGCACATAACAATGATATTCAATCTGCATCATTGAAAGGAGTTACCAGCGACTTGGCCGACGGTATGTATTCGCTCCCAGAGGTGAATTCACTATCACCGCTGCTTAGGCGAAAAGCTAGACCTACTTATCAAGGATATGGGTTCATGCGAAATTTTCCCGCAGACTGTGCAGCACAACTGCAATGGTCGCTTTTTGGTCGTATGTGGGGATGGTGAATACATTATATACACTTCCCAGGCTCTTCGCAATAAGGCATTTGGTCAAGCACTCGACTTTGCTTGGTCTGCGGTTTCTAAGATCTGAGTCTACCTGATCTTGTACAAATTCAACTTCCAGTCCCACAGGTAGGAACTGGTGACTTTGCTATTCGCGAATCATTGGCACGAATTAAGATTTTCAAGAACTTCAAAGAGCACCGCACAATAAAAGCGCCCATTTCTTCATCTGAGGGTCTCTTCGGTGGCGCTTGTGTGGCGCTGAAGGGCCCAGACTGTGTAGTATTTTTTGATTGGAACGAAGGTGCATTCTTGTGTAAAATCGATGTCGCCCCTAAAGCACCTCTCAGTGTCCGCATACTAAGTTTCTACTTAAAGCATTATACTTCACTCACAGGTAGTGTACTGGAATGAGACTCAGGAGCTTTTGCTCCTTGTTTGCGATGAACAGGCATTCATTTTGAAATATGACAAAGACAAAGTTGATGCTGCTATAGCTGAAGATTCTGTGTCACCTGAACTGGGAGTACCTGGGGCGTGATCGATCAGAGTAACTGTGGTGCATTTTGCAAATGCTTGTATGACTTGCGCGCGCAGTATGTGTATATAGGTTTGAACCAGAACATGAGATCACTGATTGTGTAACTAAGGGTCAGTGGATAGGAGACTGCTTTATTTTCTCCAATATAGCGGGGCGGCTGAATTATTTTGTTGGTGGCAACACCATGACACTGTGCCATCTTGACCAGCAGAGTACAGGGCCGCTCTTCATGCTTGGCTTTCTACCGAAAGAGGACAGAGTCTATCTCATGGATAGATCCAGGAACGTCTTCTCGTACCGAGCACTTTTGGCTGTACTTCAGTATCAAACTGCTGTTGTTCGGCATGACTTTGAAGCTGCAAATACAATCCTTCCTGCAATTCCAGAATCCGAGCACTCCTCTGTTGCACGGTTTCTCGAGGCCCAGGGATACAAAGATGTAGCTCTTCAAGTATCCAAAGATCCAGATCACAAATTTGACCTTGCTCTTGATCTTGGCAAGCTCGACGAGGCAACCAAGTTGCTCGATGCCGCGCCTGAACAGGATAGAGACACGACTGAATCAACCACGAAGTGGAAACGCCTTGGTGATCTTGCACTTGCAAATTGTGACTTGGATCTTGCTGAGCGCTGTGCCAGCAATGCCAAAGACCTCGCAGGGTTGCTTTTGCTCCATACTGCAGCCGGAAATCGTGCTGGTATATCTGCTCTAGCTGCGAACGCAGTCTTGCAAGGAAAGTTTAATGTTGCATTTATTTCATTCTTTATCTTAGGAGACGTTGAAAAATGCTTCGAACTACTGCTTGATACAAATAGAATCCCAGAAGCTGCGTTACTGTCGCGAACATACCTGCCATCTCAGATTTCACGGGCGGTGAGGTTGTGGCGTGAAGATCTCCGGCAAGTTTCGGACAGAGCTGCAGCTGCTCTTGCCGATCCCGTGGAATACCCTAATTTGTTTCCTGATCTTGATTGGGCATTAAAGGTCGAGGAAGTTTTCAAATGCAACCGAAACAAAGTCGTCCCTGCCACAGAATATCTAACGGCGAAGGATGACCTTGACCTCGACCTAGTTAGCCTCATGAAACAAACGCACACCGACAATTCACTCGGAGAAAAGTCTCCCATTCGAGCTAAGTTTGGCTCTACCCAGAAACACGATACAGATTCCAGTGTAAATCAAGTCTTATCTTGTGAAGCTACGGATACTAAAACTATCGACCATGACGTTCATGCTACGCCCCCCTTAAAATGCAGCGTTGATGATGAAGCGAATGCTATTCTGCAAAATGATTTTGGCAATGATGATGATGACGATGACTGGTGATCATTAGCATTCGAGCGGTAGTATACTCTTGGAACTTATGGCATGCGCAATTCCCTGCTCCGAATTCAGAATTTTTCGGTGTCTTGCGCGGCACATTAATTGCCTATCAGGTTCGAAGCCTAGGAATTCATTGAATACGCCCCATAGTTTCCATTGCTGAATCTTGCGCCCAAGCACACAGTCGCGTGTTGCATCCTGGAGACTTGCAGACAGGGTGGGTGGTCACATGGACTTCAACTAGTATTCGCACAGCCTGCCGGTGAGGGTGGGAGTAACTAGTATATAGAACTAAGTAGTCTTCGATTAGTCATGATAGCCACAGACCAGGCCCTGGAGGGGGGTTCAATACCCGCAGCCTTCTCTGGCTCCATGCAGCCGCACAGCCGGCGCGCCAAATGTACTAAACGACCCCTCTCGGAGGCTTCGTGCGAAAAGCCCCCACCTTGTCAAACTCACGCAGTACTTGGCTTCCTCCCCCGGGCCCATCGTGACCGTGACTCGGACTCGGACCGTGGCTCTACAACGAAGTGACTTCCATGGAGTCAACTTCAGGTCGCGGATCTACACACTCCCCTGGACGTGAAGCTAGTTTAGGGGCGACGGTTTGGGTCTAATTCTGATGAATAAGTGGCCCGTGCCCGCGAATGCGCACCAATGGCATTTCTGACAGCCCATCGAGTATCTGGCCGCACTTACGCACCTGCCTCACGCCACTGGTGCCTGAGGCCCCTGGGAGCGAGTTTTGAAATTTCAGCCCAGAGGCTCGTGAAGTACCCGTGAGCGCGCCTCGCTGCGAAAGTGGCCCCTCCCCACCCGGGCCAGCCCGGTCTCGGGGCGTGCAAAGGACCCCAGTGGGGCCATACGACCGAAGTTGACTCAGCCTGGGGAGAGTCCTCGGGAACCCAATCTTCGAATTAGGGAACACGCTACGTTTACGTTGAGGAGACTCCTAGCCCCGCAACTTGGAGTACTCCCGCTAGAGCCCCCGCTGGGGTAAGAAGTAGAGCCGGAGTTCACCGAGTTTGGTGGTGGTGGTGCTGCCCTCCCAGGCTAGTGTTATAGTAGCAAGTAGCTCATGCTTTCCATGCTCCCGGTCGACCAGTACTGGACCATGCTTCGAAGACTAGAGTACTGGACGGGACGGAGCGACTCGGAGTCGTCATATGCATGCTCTCCCCGCCGTACTCAGGCTTCGGACCGGACCGGATCTCAATCATGATGTGTTTACAATTCATTCCGAGTCCGAGCCCGAGTCGGCTTGGGCAAACCGCGGACTCGGAAATTCCCCATGAGCCAAAAAAACATGATGGAACGATAGCAAATTGAAATAATTAGGTTGCAACGATTGCAGACTGCCATTGAGTCTTCCCGGGCCATATCATATGACGAGAGTCATTCTGATTGACCATATTCTGCACGCGGCGGTCGTAGAGATCGGTGGCAGGCCCCTACTAGAACTACCACTCCTACGACTGCTGGGTGACTATCGGCCTAGCCAAATCCCTATATAGATACTAGTATGGAACGATAGGAAGTTTTTTTTCGTAATTCTGGTTCAATTTATACGTCTCAGGGGCGATTTTGGGTTTGGGGCATTTTAATCCGGACCATCGCACCGCGTCGCAGCTGCTTTCTCAGCGCGAGGCTGCCCGCACGGTCACGGCCCGGGTACCAAACTTTGCACAGCGCATTATGTTAGCATACGAAACCTGCGCCTCAGCACAAGTTCCCCGCAATTTCGTCGGCGCTCAGGCTTGCCAGTGGCGTCACGGTACGCTCATTGCGCCACAACCTGCCACAATGTCGACTATTGCGCTTGTCACGGCGTGCGTACCGTGGCCGTGACTAGTCACGGTATCCGACATTGTGGCAGGGTAATTCATCTTAATTAGGATTCATCATCATCATGATGATGCCCGGCCAGTGGAGGATGCGTCCAAATCTTATTCGAAAGAATTACCCGGGATTACCGAGCCCTAGGGTGACTACTCTCTCGCAGGCCCTCGAAAAATCGGCATGATACTAAAGT
>JACLAA010007453.1_pt1 | contig 12177 bp, 8 predicted proteins | sample 8027891 | NCBI WGS metagenome assembly JACLAA01 (sample SAMN15724900, study PRJNA655200) | protist metagenome | isolation source: fluorescence activated cell sorting (FACS) single amplified genomes of... | place: Spain: Blaines Bay Microbial Observatory, Mediterranean Sea | collected 2016-01-19 | reverse complement strand
GAGGCATTCCTTGCGTTCCCGGCAAAGTAAACGGCCCCGCGCCTGGAACTCGATATCTCGTCGCCGAAGAAGAAGAATACGGTTTGTTTCCAAAATGATCTCCTCCCGTGTCTAACTTAAAATCTAGCTCTAACATCTCCAACATCTGAACCGTTTGCGGGTTCCTTTCGACTTTTTCCGGAGGTGGTTGTCTCGCCTTCACGCTCGCATCGTGCGGTGAAACCGTCTCCACAAATTCAGGCATCCTAATTCCTTCCATTTTGTTCCTCACAAACTCAATCGAATTGGTTAAATCAACCGATTCCGGCACTCCATAATCGGGAAGTTTCGCCGGCGCCTTTGTGAAGGATTGAAAAGCATGGTTCGCTTTTGTAATCGCCAACCATTCCATATCTAATTGAAACCCTCCATCCGAACTCTTCTCCGGTAAATCGATCACCTGTAAGAATTGTCTATTTGGTGCGTGTGGTATGCATTTATCCAAGGCTAAAAAGTGCGTCGATGCTCCGTTCTCGTGACTTATCATCGCTTCAAATTTTACGTGCAAATGCGCCGAAAACGAATACGTCGGTTTCAACTGTTTCAAAATCTCCATCGCAGGGACCGATCCTAACTGATTCTTCTGTATATCTTCCTTCAAAAACTTCTTCTTCCTTAATAAATCTTGAATGTCACCAAACTTTTCAATCCCTCTCGGCCAATCGTGAGACAAAAACACATCCACCGGTTCCCGAATCTGTTTCAACTTGAACGCGTCAAACTCTCGCACGTGATACGCCGTTTTTACTTGCTTATCCTGCGTATAAGGCGGTCGTTCGAAGTGTCCTTTCCTGTAATCGTACTGTTTATATATTCCAGATAAACCAGCTATGCGTAAATCGCCAAACTTAATGCATCCAGAGTGTCCTAAATAGTAAATATTTGGCGCTCCGAAACCGCCGTAATAGAGTTCCCACAAGTAATTAGACGCCTCGTGATTGCCTCCGATGAACAGAGTCGGGTACGGCGCTTTCAACTCTCCGCTGTAATACTTGTAAAAAGTCCCCATCTCGCGATATTTAATCGGCACCGACATGCATTCCAAGTCGCGCTTGTTCCGTATGGCTTGAAAATCGCCGCAACATATCAACAAGTCGATTTTGATGCCTTCTTTTTTCTCGATTTTCTCCATGGATGCGTAAATGGTTTCCAGTTCGCCGTGGCAACACCCCTCGACCGCAATCTTCATGTTTGCTCCGTGTTATATCTCGCACAACAATTTGAGAGTGAACGCTGTTTCTTCGATTTGATTTAAACAAGTAAGTGATTGATCTCTCTTATTATTTGTATTCTATTTAGATGTAACGAACTTCTGTATGTGAAAAACTGAAAACGAAAAGAGACGGGTACCAGTATATATTCTTCTTCTTCTTCTAAACAATAAGTAGTTACAATTTCTCTCTCTCTCTCTCTCTTTCTAAGTGAACTTGTTTTGAATCAATCTGTGAACGTGACAGAGAAACTCTACGTAAGACATTCCCGCAACGCTTCTATCTTCGATTAAGCGGTTATAAAACAACGTCTCCATGGCGTCGTTTCGCTTCAAGATGCGCATGCGCAAATATCCAGATCGAGCTTTACGCATGGAGTTGATGAAGGCGTTCATGCGTTTATTTCTTTCGTTTGGTAAGTTTGGCGGAAGCATGGATTGTCGAGCGTCGAGTTGGTCTACGGTGTCTACACCAAAGACTTCTTTTAACCGGTCTTGCGGGTAGTTTCGTCCGACCCAAACGAGCATCTCGCCGCCGTCTTCGAGAAGGTATAAGCCATCGCCGTCGAGTTTTTCAGCGGAGAGCCATTGACACGGTGGAAATGGCGGAAAGGAATCGGTAATGCTCGCCGCCTGGTCACCATCGTCGTGCCTCTGCTTTTGGTTCGCTTGGAATCCATCGTCCTCTAAGATGAAGTGCAACGGAAACAGTCGCGGATATACCGAAGGCGTCGTTTCAGACGGATCGCTCTTTAGCATCCTAAAAAGCCAGTTCGCGCGATCGTCCGCCGAAGCTTCTGATCGCAAGCCGTTCGATTTGTACATGCCAATTGTGTACAGTGGTAAAGTCTTCAACGCTTCAGGTAAAATGAGTTGCCCGGAGGCGTTGTTGGAGGCGCAGTATTTACGATAAGCGTAAAGGGAAGACACGCATTGCGCCAAAGCGGCATCTTTTGCGGCTGCAATCGTGTGTTTCCCACCCAAAAGTGTATTCGCAGCTTTCCGAACCATGAAGCAAGTTTGCGCATCTAAATCTGCGTTTCTAAATAACGTGCCGAGAACAGATGTCACCGGTAACGCGAGCGTATGGACACGAATTCTGCGCTCTCCAGTCATCGTCGTATACAACAAGGCGCACTGTACGTACGCTTCCGCTCCGTCTACTAACTTGTCTTCGTATCTTAAGTTGACCATGATTGATTTCTCCCCATCCAAAACTGGCAAATCAACATCCGTCGGCGTGCGTTTGCAGAAATATCCGCCGTATTCGGCGACGCCTAAACCTTGAGAAGCTCTCACCCGCATCACCGCTTCCATGCCTTGTGGTCGCAAAAAGTTCCATCGCACATCGTTCAGCAACTGCGCAAAATCTAACTGCACGTTAAAGTTCGGGTATCTATACAATGTGCCACCAGTTGTTCTCGTCAAAACGCCTAAAGTTGCCAAATCTACAGGTTGCGAACCGCACACGAAAATGTCGATGCCGATTTGATATTCTGCAGCTTCCGTTGCGCAATCTTGATAGCATTTCTCCGCCGGTTTCATAATTTTCAAAGGTTCTTTTTCTACATTTCCAGAGTGCGTACGCACTTCCAGTTTTCCCCATCCACCCGAACACATCGATCCGAGAAAGAGCATAACTTTCCCTCCCTTATACTTCAAAGCGTCGATGGCAGATTTGATAGCCGCACCGCTCGCTACCGCCGATGGACGCGAATTCGCAAACATCTCTGGAATTTGTTTCAATAAAGTCTTAAGTGTTTCTTTGTTCTTGTTCAAATTCACGAGTAGATCTTTCGGCAGAGGCGCATAGGGATCGTCCACGTCTGGAACGATGAGCATTTTCGGCGTTTTTGTCGCGCCGTTTGACGTCGTCGGCTTTTCATTCTCCTGATTTTCGTTGCTTGCGTTGTTGTTCTCATCGTCTCCGCGAATGGCGTAAAAGTGTACGGTGCCATCGAACGTCGCAATCCCCACGCTCGCGGTGTCGCCGCCTTGAATGTTATCCAAAGTTCTAGAGATGACTTCACACGCCGATACCGTCACGCCGCTTTGGACCGCCGACGGACTCGCATCGATAACAAAGAAGTAGCTTGGTCGCATTGGCGCTCGAACCATGTACTCTTCTGGAGCCATATATTCTACGCTTCCACGGCATAACTCTGGACGTTGCATCCAATCTTGCCTTTTCCCGTCAGATCCTAAAGCGCACGCGTATTCGCGAGGACACTCACTCACGTGAGCGCAAAAATTGCACGCAAATCGGAAATGATCCACCCATCGCATTCCTGGGTTCACGTACGCTTTACATCGCAAACATCTCACCGGACCCATTCCTCCGTTATCTACGATCGGAACTTGCACCTCGTCGTTTTTTAAAGTCGCCAAAGGATTGACAAACACCGCCAACGGCATCCCGGACGTTTGTAACAAATCAGATTGATTCGGAATCGTGCTCGTGGTCGATCGAATGAACCTTGGATTCGCGTTCCCAACATCTCTCGCCATAAAATTCGAAGTCGCTCCTGGTGGGTGCATCGGAACACCCGTTTGTGGGTTTCTAGTATCAAAAATAGTTCGATCCGCGTGCGAGTCGTGCCGCGGTCTCGGAATCTGCGAAGGATCGATTTTAGAAGCCGCAGACTGTGGTGTTGGCTGCGGACCGTATTGCTGAAACCCTTGATTTAAGCTGTGCGGTGCTTGTGGAGGATTATACCCGCTACTCGGCATCCCTTGCTGATAATGTTGCTGCTGTTGTTGCGGTTGTCCTCCGTACTGCGGTTGTTGTTGTTGCGGAGCGCTGCTCGTTGTCCCGGGATACTGCGGATACGTCCTCGCACCAACACCACCAACATTCTCTTGCTGTTGCGGTGTTTGTTGATACCCTTGTTGCGTCGTTGTTTGCGGCGTTGGGTTTGGGTATCTGCTGCTTCCTTGCGATATACCTCCTCCCATCGCCGCTGGAGGAGCGGATTGAAAATTCTGTTGTTGTTGTTGTTGTTGTTGTTGTAAAGGTGGTTGACCACCCATCCCCGACGGAGGATATTGCGCCTGCCCGGGCGGCTGCTGAGGATACGACGAGAAAGACGAAGCCGGCGGTTGCTGCTGCTGCTGCTGCGCTCCTCCTCGAAACCCAGTATTCGTCGTCGACGACGATGTTGGTGGAGGAGGCGTCCCACCGAAATGGACTCTCGGAGGTGCCTGCGGATGCGCGTGTAAAGGAGAATTATTATTTTGCAAACTCATCCCCGTCGGAGGCGCAGAAGAGGGATACCCGGCTGTTGCGGATGATCCCGGTGGAGGCGCAGGAGCCGGAGCGTTATATTGTTGTTGCTGATACCCTCCGTTGTTCATCGGTGGTCCCGGTTGGTGATACTGATGAGACGAAGGATTAGGTGGATTCATGCTCTAATTCGGATCTCTTCTTCTTTTTTGTGTCCGTTTAATATTTTTGTAAAGGCGAGTTTCAAAACAAAAAAAAAAGAGGAGAGTTTTCCCCCCTCTTCATACTTTTTTTGTATCTCTTTCTTGTCTGTCATCCCACATTTCAATCACACACACACACACTTACACACAAGAGACGAACCACGCTTTCTTTCCTCTCTCTCTCTCTGGATACGGGAAGTTATAATAACCGTCGTCCGTTTTATAAGAAGAGCGTTTGAATAAAAGAGAGAAAGAAAGAGAGAGAAAGCTACTATCGCTGTTGCAGCTGGTCGATTTCTCTTTCTGGTAGACGAAGAGGAATTCGAAGAAAAGGCAGAGGAGAGAAAAATAATATTCCTTCCTAAAAATAGCATCACAAACTTTTCCCCTTAATCCTTTCTCTCTCTCTCTCTCTTCTGTCGTGGTTGTTGTTGTTCTAAAAAATGGCAGGAAGAAGAGCGACGACGACGATGAGAATACCGAACGCGAGAAGAGCGCGTTCGAGACTGTCGCAGAGCACGAAGGAGCGGTTGAGGTAGGTTTAGTATTAGTATATGGATTCGAATTTTTTCAATCGTCATCACCCGTTCGTCAAACGGTCTTTTTCTCCTTTTTTCTTTCAAGGAAGGGGTCGGGGTAAATAGTATTCGTGTCGCGTACTCATTAACACACACACACACACACACACACTCTCTCTCTCTGATAACAACAGAATGCGCGCTTTCCTGTGCGGTTTCGCTTTGTTCGCGCTTTTAGCGACGCTCTCGGCGGTCTTCTCGTCGTCGTCCTCCTCATCATCGTCTTCATTTGACTTGGTGTCAAAATCGGCGACGACGACAACCGATACGGGTGGAGGAGGACGACGACTGTTGTCCGCAGGTGGCGGCGAATGCAAACCAACGAAAGATTGGGAGAAAGTTGGAGGATTAATCGGGTATTTTGTCGGCGTTTTGTATTTATTCTTGGGGATAGCGATAGTCTGCGACGACTATTTTGTCGCGTCGTTGGAGGCGATATCGGAAGCGTTGGGCTTGTCCGACGACGTCGCCGGGGCGACATTCATGGCAGCGGGGTCGTCTGCACCGGAACTTGCGAGTTCGTTGATGTCGTTGGTGAATGCGAACGCGTCGTCGTCTATTGGCGTCGGTACGATTGTCGGGAGCGCGATATTTAACATTTTGATAATCATCGGGATAACGACGATTTCTGTCGGCGACACCTTGATTTTAGATTGGAAACCTTTGGTAAGAGATTGTACATTTTACGGTGCCGCGGTGGTTGGGATTGCGACGACGTTTTCAGGAGGCCGGGTTGATTGGTGGGAAGGTGGGATCTACGTCGGTTTGTACGGCCTTTACATTTTGTTCATGACGTATAACGAATTTTTCATGCGCAAAATGGATTTGTTGTGGCCGGAGCGAGCAAAGACGCTCATGGAGTTGAACAAAAGTCTACAAGCAGAAATAGAAGCGAGCCAAGCGGAAACCGGAGAAGCACCGAGCGACGGAGGCGAAGGGCGACCGAGCGAAGAGGGAGCGACGCCGAACATATCGGCGATTCTCGCGGCGAAAGCGGCGGCAAACGTCTGGAGAAAAAAGACGAAAACGTATCGCGACAAAATTCGCGAAGAGACTGGAAAAGATCCAGACGATCGCGTCGGTGTTAGTATCAGCTCGAGCTATATCTCGAAGAGTGCGATTCGTAAGATGCGATCAGACGCGCTTTTGGTTGAACATGTTCTGAAGATGCGCGAAAAGAACGGGTTGTCCTCCACCGGCGACCGTTCGACAAACGTCGCGTCGGTACTCTCCATTGAAGACGCCAGAGAAGAAGAGGAACTGTCCTTCGCGCTCCCGGAGAACAAGAAACAAATTCCGATGTATTTGTTATCCATGCCTTGGTATTGCGTGTTTGCATTATGCATTCCAAACTGCCAGAAAGAAAAGTGGAAAACATGGTATCCGATGTCGTTTCTCATGTCCATCGTTTTTATCGGATTCATCACGCACTTTATGGTTGAATGGTGCACTAGAATCGGTTGCATTTTGAAGATTCCTCCAGTCGTCATGGGAACGACTGTTTTAGCTGCGGGAACTTCAATTCCAGATGCTTTGAGTTCAATTGCGGTCGCGAAAGATGGCTTGGCGAACATGGCGGTTGCAAACGCCGTCGGATCGAACGTGTTTGATATTTGGCTCGGATTGGGATTGCCGTGGCTTTGCTATTTATCGTGGCAAACGCCAAATTATTTGATCGTAACGACGAACGAGTTGATCCCAAGCACGCTTATTTTAGCCGGGGTTTTGTTTATTTATTTCGGATCAGTGGCGGCGAGTGGGTTCACGCTATCGCCAAAGATTGGATGGGTATACATCGGGTTGTATGTGTTATACGCCATCTACAACATCGTGTGCGTGTGGATATTAGACATATACAAAATAGAGTAGGTGATTGTGAGTTTGAGCGAAAGAAAAAAAGCGCGAATATATATGCTATTATTGAAAGTATCTAATGTAATCTAAAATCTATTTGCGTCTATCTCTTCGCGTTCAATCGGGCGCTGATTTCTTGAGCGCGTTTTGCGGCGCGTTCTGCCGCCGTCATAAGTTTTCCAGGTTGGTCTGGTTTCATCCTTTTTTGCGCTCGAGCGCGCTCTAATAATATCTCCTCTTCAGTTTTTCCCTCCAAGACTTTCTGCATTTCGATTTGATGTCGAACGTTCGGATTGGAATATATCGGTTTACTCTTTTCTGCCGCTAATATCTCTTGCGCTCGCGCTCTTTCTCTTTCCTCTCGCGCTCTTTCTCTTTCCTCTCGCACTCTGTCTCTTTCCTCTCTCATTTGATTTCTCGCGCGTTCTTTCTCCTCTCTTTCTTTTTCCTTCTTTTTCTGCTCTTGTTCCAAAGCCAACTGTTGCTGAGGTCCGTAATGAATGACAACATTCGTGGTCGTCCCGATTAACCTCGATTGCTTCGAAAATTCAACTTTTAAACTTCTGCCGCCTATTTCCATGCCGTTTAATCCTTTCGCCGTCCTTGCCTGTTCGTGCGACAAGAACTCAACGAACGCGTACGTCTTACCTTCACCTCCCATTTTGGTTGCAACTACAGTTCCTACGTGCGACATGAGCTGAACTAACGCATCTTGATTCATCGCTATGGATAAATTTGCCACGTGGACAGTTCTCTTGTCGTCTTTATCATTTTCCACGGAGATACCTCCGCCGATGTCAAATGACGTCGGGCCATCGATACCAGTCGAAGGAGCGTGCGCATCGTTTTGAGCAGCATTCGAAGTATTCGCATTCACATTCGTCTTAAAGTCACCTATGTTGCTGCGTTCCCTTTCATTTTCACCGATTCCGTTATGAAGATGCGCTCCTCCCGTATCTTCAGAATAGACCGGAAAGGGCGACCCTTCAATCTTAAACCGTCCGTTATTCTTCGGATTTCTTTGCTCGTTGAACACCACATCCACATATACGTTGTACGTCCCTCTCTCCAACGGTCGATACTCTCCGTAATACACCAAGGACTTCCCATCCATAACCTTCAACTCGAAAGTATCAAATTCTTCCTTCGCGGCGTTCTCTTTCGTCGTCGAAGCTAACAAAACGCGTCCTTCCACCGTCATCTTTCCGCATTTCTTCATCATCTCCACTTCCTCTTTCGTCGGTTTTGTCAGCGCGTTTCCCATCTCGTCTCGCATTTGCACGTACACTTTCGCCGTTTCGTTCTTCTTACATCCGCTCACCAACGTTCCCGTGGCGGTACACTTCAACGGGTCGATCAATCCGTACGGCGATTGCAATCGAATCGGATTCGGCGGTGGACTTTTCAATTTTATAGCTTCCGACGACGACGGTAGCATTTTCCCTCGCTCTTCGTCTTCCTTCTCGTCTCCGTTCCTCAACCCAAGTGTCTTCTTTTTGTCGTAATTCGCGAACGTGGCTAAAAACGCCTCTCTCGCCGTCAACGCTAACTTCTCCTCCTCTTTCTCCGTTTGGGTGATGATTTTCTCGTCGTCGTCAGCTTTGACGATAAACGTCGATATCGCTCTTTGCTCATGCTGCTCACGCTGAATCGTATTATTACCCATCGTCGCGTTCGGAGGAGGCGGAACGTTGACGACGTTTACTCCTATTTCTTCTTTCACTTCTTCTTTTGTCTCATCAGTTTGACGAATAAATGAAGGAGGAGGAGGTACCTCTCGAAGAGGAGGAGCGGCGGCTAACGCGGCCGCAAACACCGCGTCCACTTCCTCCTTGGCTATCTCGCCAGCGTCAGAAGCCGGGGCCATTTCCGTTGTTGTCTTCTTCTTTCAATTCAATAATTTTCTCGAGTTGATTTTTGCAGTTTTGTGTCCCCCACTTTTTTAGTAGTTGTTGGGAAAAAGAGGGACTACAACACACAACACATGCGCGCATAAAACGACGCTTTTGCTTTGTTGCTGCTTGTGCTGCTGCTCGTGAGAAGAAGAAAAGAAGAGAAGACAAAACGATATACATACGCACGAAGTATACGTCTCAAAAAACGCACAGTATGTCTTCTTCTTCTTCTTCGAGTAAAAATAATAATGTTGGAATAACAGCGTTCCGGCGAAACATCGAACCTACGGAAACCTTAGCCGGGTTGTGCATTAAATACAACATCGCCATGGCGGACATCCATCGAGCGAACAACGGAACGTTGGTGAACGAAAACACCGCGCACGCGAAAGGGTGGGTGATGATTCCTTACTTCGATCGAGACGGGAAGAAAATAAATAATGATTCCGAAACGAAACCATCTTCGTCTTCGTCGTCGGAAAAAGCTATTGATAAGTTGAGGAGACATTACCAGCTTCCCGGAACGCCGGAAAAAGGGACGACGACGAAAACGAACACGAACACAGCCAAGGACGACGACGAGAAAGAAGCTCATCAAAAAGAAATTGAAGTGATTGATACGATACGATACGAATACAAACCGGCGGAGAAGAAAGGAGAGTATGGGAAAAGCGAGACGAAAACGAGAAAGAAAGAGAGAGAGAAAGAGAACGATGTGAATAGTAATAGTAACGATGCGTCTCAAAAAAGTCAGCACGCGACCGTAGCGAATGGGTATGGTCCGAGTAGTATGTTTGCGAGAGATAAACCTCTATTTACGCCGCACAAGGAGAAACCTGCGGCGGCGGCGGAAGCGATTACCATGGAAGGTACGGGAATACGAGCCGCGATGAAATATAAGTCGAAGACGTTGTTTTCAAAGTTGAAATCGAAAGCGCTTCACTTGACGGCGGATTTGAGGGAGGAGAAAAGAGCGGATTCGCCAAATTTTCGGGAGAGTTTGAACGATATTCGCGGGCCGCCGCCGAAAGGGAAAGGCGATTAGAAGTAGAGAGAAAAAAGGATAGCACCGCGTAGAAGAATAACGTAAAGTTTTATTATTAGTATTATTAGTTGCGTAGATACAAAATTAAAACAGTTCCAGAATAAGTATACATGTATACATGCGAGCGTTTTATCATAAAAAATATTTTCTCATCGGGTCCACCAAATCATGCGAGACCCGCCGGGTACGTGTCCTCCTCCATTTTCTTTTTGTCGCGGCGGCGATAAAGCTTCAAAGTCACCGAGTGGATCTGGGAGGTTCAAATCGTCTTCGCCCAGATTCGGGAAATAGCTCGAGCAAAACTGCGAGACGGCTTTTTCCATCTGCCAAATTGGCGACCACAAACCACCACCACCGCCGCCGCCACCGTTCGTAGTTTTATTATCACCATTAGCATTATTATTATTAGTATCATGAGCAGTGTAGGTGTCAACGTTGCTATTGTTTAGCGCTGGAGCGACAGCAAAATTGGCAGCAGGTTGCTGCCCTTCTCCGTGATCGCTCACCGCGGGAGACACTTGATACGAGTTCGTCTTACTGTTGCCGTACACGTCTGCTTCGTACAGTCTCGAGAAAGCGTTGTTTTTTCCAAGCGCGCCGCTCCCTTGCTGCGGCGGCATTGACGGTGGAACGAGGCTTCGCGCCTTCTTCCTTTCGCGCGCGAGTTCTTTCAATCGCTGGGTCTTTTCGTTCATTTCGCGAACTTTCTGCGCGGCAATCGCGGAAGCTTCTTCGTGTCGTATACCTTTCAAGATAGCTGCGCAATACGTCTCGGCGGCTAAAGCCTCCGAAGACGTGAGTTTACTCTTCTTACTTTTCTTCTTGGAAATTTTACCACCAGATGCGGTTGAACAAGACAAAATTTTGTTCGCTTTCTTGGCATCTTTGAAGGATGTCTTGGCGCCCTTGGGAGACTGCAACGGATTGTTGTGCACTTCTCTCTTGGAAAAAGCGTGCAAAACGGTCTCTTCGCGGCTAAGCGCGCTTCCGGATTCATCCTTGTCCAGTAACATGCCTTGTTCTTCAATGAACGGTAGCAGTCCTCGCCTGGACTTTGCAATCGCCTTGAAATCTTTCTTGCCAAACTTTTCAGGCGTCGCGTCAATGTTCACAACGTCGATGTCGTCTTCTTCCTCCATCGCCGCCGATGAGAATCGTTCTTTCTTTCTTGCGCACTTTGGGGACTGTTGATAAACGAGCGGACCTGGATCTTCGACTTTCTTCGTTTCGTTCTCTTCTTCGTCTTCACCTTCTTCTCCTTCGTCGTCGTTTCGTTCGTCGTCACTTTCAAACGGCTGCGGCGCGTTTGTACCACCGACTTGCTTCTTCTTCTTCTTCATCTTCTTCTTCTTCCCTTCGTTGCATTCGTCCGGTGAAAGCATTTGTCGAAACTCGCAAAAATCTTTCGCGCCGGTGAACACGTTGCTCACTATTCCGGTCAATCGCGGTGAGGTCAAGAATCCGGTAATCCCACCACTTCCACCTCCTCCTCCTCCTCCAAAGTATCCGTGATTGGTACTCACCTCGATATTCTTTGGGCGCTGTTGTTTCTTCGTCGCGCTGCCGGTAACTGCCGTCGTCCCGAACCGTGCCTGAGTCTTGATGTTCTCACCCCCGCCGCCGTGCGGATTTCCGGTATCGTCGAAATACGAGCCTTCCGCTTTATCCCAATACCCCGGCGATAACGGCGCTTCCTCCATGGAGAAGATTGCCGCCGCCATCTCTCCGTCGCTTCTCTTCTTACTACTATCATCTCTATTGTTGTTATTCTCATTAGTATTCCCGTCTTCTCTCTTCTCGTTATTTTCTTCTTCTCTTCTCGCGAGTTTCGGCGAGAGCGCTCTTAACGCCGCCACCAGCGGGTGCGGCGGCGGTCGATCATTTCCTCCATCACTTCCTCCATCATCATCATCATCGTCGTGGTAAAACTTCCTCGCCGCTTTCGGTGCTTTAATCTTCTTGTAGCAACCACCCACACCGCCTAAAGATGATATCGATCCCGGCGGACGTCCTGTTAGAAGAAGAGAAAAATTTAGTTTTCGTCAGCACAGACAGAAAGCAGTTAAATATTTTTATACGAAACGAAGACAAAAAATCAAAGAACAACAACTGCCATGCGGGCGAGAATGG
>JACLAA010004603.1_pt1 | contig 12183 bp, 12 predicted proteins | sample 8027891 | NCBI WGS metagenome assembly JACLAA01 (sample SAMN15724900, study PRJNA655200) | protist metagenome | isolation source: fluorescence activated cell sorting (FACS) single amplified genomes of... | place: Spain: Blaines Bay Microbial Observatory, Mediterranean Sea | collected 2016-01-19 | reverse complement strand
CGGCCCTAGAGCATACGAAGCAGTCTTTGAGGGAACATGTGAAGAAACTACGAGGAAAAATACAAGCTACGGCTCGGGAGGCGTCTCAGTTGTCGAACGCTATCACTAATAAGAAACAGGAGTTGGATACATCCACAAATGAATTGGCCGACGCGACGGCTCGATACGGTTCTCTGGAAACGGATGCGAATGACCTCCAACAGGCCATTAATCGCTTGTTGTACGAGAAGCAGCGGCGGGCCGAGCTCCAAGCGGCGAAGGAGGCTACTGTTGGAAGGTACTTAGATCTAGAAAGAGGTACGGCCGAACTCAGAGGCCCGGAGCACGCGTCCGAGGTGGACGCGGCTTTATCAAGAGGTGCCGAGAACCTGGGCCGGTGCCGCGACGTCATCGCCGCTCTAGGAAAGCGCTTCGACTACCTCGCGGAGCCGCTCGGGCGCATCAAGCACCTGGCCGACGACGCGGAGGCGGGCCGGCTCGTGGCCACCTAAGTTGTTCCAATCTAGCTTTTTTCCTTTTGTGGGTCTTGTCTGTGTGTGTCTCTCCACGTCCCCGTCCACTTGTTACGCCATCGACGCGCAGCTCCTATCTGGACGCCATCGACGCTACGGGGGACTTTATACGTCCTCCACGCCATCGACGCGGCTCATGTATACGCTTGGACAGAAGATCTCGTCTTCGCGACCTGATACTCGGGCGTGCGGCCTGCTCCGAGCATGAGGGCCGAACGACGACGCGATGCGAGGAAATAGACATAAGTTTTACTCCGGCACGCCGATGTCGGAATTGACGATGTAGAGCGACTGCTGGATCTTCTCGATGTACCCGTTCATGGCCGCCGCGAGCTCCGCGTCCTCGCGCCATCGTATTTTCTGCTCGACTGATACTTGATTCCGCAATCGAGCAAGGTCCTGGGACAGTCTATCTTTCAGGGCCTGGTCCCGCTTGTTTCTAGCTTTCGCATGATCATCTAGCGCCTTCCGGAGCCTTACATAATCATTTTCACGCTCGGTCCGCGCCGTGTCGAACGAGGAAGCCGTCCGCGATTCATCATGAGCGAGGCGTCGCAGCATCGAGGCTTCGCGCTCTTTCCTCGACTTGCTTTCGGCGTCGAATTGCTCCATCGTGTGGTGCAGCCGCTCGGCCAGAGCCTTACCGCGCGCCTCGATGTCGAGCGGAATCGCGTGCATGTCGACCGTAAACCTCCTCCTCATGTCGTTCGTTCGTTCTCGCAAGCCATCTACCCTCTCTTGCAGTTTGATACGTCGTTCATTGACATCATGCTGGAATTTTGTGCGCATCTCCTCTACTTGTGAATCGCACCACGTCTTTATCGATTTCGTCATCTCCGTGCGCTTCTTGACCTCGTTGTGCAAGGATCTCTCCAAAACGGCCATCTGCTGCTGCCTGCGCGGAGCATTTCGTGTCAAGAATGGCCTCAAAGTCGAAAAAGAAACCACCCACGTCATCGTGCGATGGCCACGAGTCCATCCAAGGAAGTGAAGGCACCGCAACACCTCAAAACGCGGAGATCGCACATCGTGAAGACCTTGAATTCGTCCTTCTCGCGCCGCTGTCTCGTCCCGATGCGCATGTCCGCATCAAACGCGTCGAAGGAGGCCATGATGGACTCGAGGCGCTTGGTGGTCTCTTCTGCCGCGTCATGTTTATTCAGTTGGCGCTTGGCGGTCTTCATCTTTGTGTCTCCGGCGGAGGCTGCCCCCTTGGCTTGCTCGCTGCTTGTGCGAGGGTGTCGCACGTTTTGGTGGGGGATGAATGCGTCCTGGGCGCGTCGCGTCGACCACAACGCAGGAGCGTTTGCAGGGCTGCCTGGCGTGAGCCGCGGGTGGCGCTACGGCCCGGGCAAGGCATCGGGCAGCTGCAGGCCGGCGCTGGTCCAGAGCCGAAGCCTGCCGCGCGGAGGCGTGCCGGGGCGGCGGATGCGATGGCGCCGCGGAATGATCGGGTGAGAAAACGGTGCTAGTGTCTTACAGCACGCTAGCGTGCTCTGCGGCCCGGCGCGGCCCCGCATTTCAGCCGCTAGAGGAGTGGCCGTGGCTCAGCTTGAGTTCGCTGGTTGCGTCTGCGACCTTTTGCCCGCTGCTGCTGTGAGTTTTGCAAGCGCTGCGTGCAAACTAGCCTTGTTGTAGCGCACTGTGGATCTCGCTGCCGAGTTGCACAGGTGCCGCCGGGGCGAAATCTGCGCGGCAGGAGTTGCTCCGAGGCACGCAACGACACACGAGACGCCATCGCTGCGAGCCACTGCGAGCGATGGCGGCACTGGTCATAGCGGGCTCCTACGAGGGCGGCCTCCACGGCTGGACCTTTGACAATGATAATTACGAGCTCAAGTTCTCGTTCGCGGCGCACCAGGGCTGTATCCGGTGCGTCGCGACGAATAGTCACGTCGAGGACGCCCAGCCGCTTTTATTAACGGGCGGCGACGACGAGGTTATACGGGCCTTTTCCCTGGCATCGTTCCGGCAGCTCGGGGAATTGTCGAAACACGCGGGCACGGTCACGGACCTGTGTTTCTGCGGCAGTAAACATTTTGCCAGTGCGTCCGCGGACGGCACGATCCTATTGTGGCGGCTGAAGGAGTGGACCTGCGTCCACGTGCTGGGCGGCCACGACAAGCCCGTGCATTCGGTGGATGCGCACCCTTCTGGAAGGATGCTCCTGTCGACGGGCGCGGACCGGACGTTGCGGCTGTGGGATTTGGTCGAGGGGCGCGGCGCGCACATCACGCGGACCAAAGGTGAAAGTACGAAGGTGTGCTGGAACGGTCCTGCGACGTCCTACCTGTTAATTCTAGGCGCGCGCGTCGAGGTCTTGGACGTGGAGACGTCGACGACGGAGTTTGATATTGATGTGGGCGCGCGCGTCCTCGACGCGTGTTTTCTCGCTGGTACGGACTTCGTGGCGACGGCGGACGGCGCGGGTTGTATTCGTGTGTGGAGTGCACAGGGCTGCGTCTGGCGCCGGCGGCCGTCGCCGCGGGCACGACGGCGCGCCTCACTTGTTTAGCTGTGCACGCCGTGAGTACAACACGGCCGCGGAGCAACAGCAGCTTCTCCGGCGAGGCGTCGAAGCGCGGCCTCAAGGACAAGCTGAAGCGAAAACGGGCGCGGTCGCGGTCGGGGAGCGGCGTGTAACTTTATGGTAGTGTCTCTTATGTGCACACAGGCGACCTTTACGCAGATATAATGGGGTCGGGTTTGATGTGGCTATGCCGTGATAACCACCGGGCTCTGGTCGTCGAAGGGCGGCTTCTCGGGGGCCTTTTCTTCCTCGGGCGGCGCCGCGCAGGCGAAGCGCAGGATGCCGCTCCATATAAGGCCGAACGCTACGGTGAAAATACCGAAGACAGCTATCGTAGCGATGGCCTTATCTAACGCCTGGCCCTTGAAGGTCTGGATCGCGATCGCACCAGCAATACCGACCTGCTGGATCCCGGTCTCCATCGACACGGTGCGTGCCGTGCGCGCGTCCGCGCCGATGACTACTTTCGCGAAGCCGTAGCCCAATAGGAAGCCCACGGGGCACATGAGCGCCATGACGGCGAACGCCGACGGCGTGATCGCCGACCTGTGCGCAAATCAACCAGTGAGTCGGGCGCTCGATGGCGTGAAGAAGCGCCGCGAAACTTGATTTCTACGCAGTTGTGGACGGCACTCCCAGGAGAGCCAACACGCAAGCCGCGACCAATAAGATGGCGCCGACGCGCGTCGCCCACGTCTCCGTCGCCTTGCCCGCGCCCTCCCGCGTCCGGCGCAGCCGCCAGCCTAGAACAGCCGGCGTCGTTGCTACGATCAATGTGACGACGATCGCGAGGTAATTCATCTTCGGCGCGTCGTCGTCGACGAGCGGCGGCCGCACGTAGACGAAGATGAGCAACGGCATCATACCCAGCGCTAGGAACGTCGAGCACGTCGTCATCAGCAACGATAGTGTCACGTTGGCGCGCGAGACGTACGTGAAGAACGTGGACGTGACGCCTCCCGGCGACATGCCGCACAGCATGAGACTCAGCGCCTCCGTGTCGCCGAGGTCGAAGGCGCAGATCAAGCCAAAAGTGATGAGCGGCATGAACAGGTACTGACTGGCCACACCGCACAGGATCGCCTTCGGGCTCTTGCGTATTTCGGCCGGCACGTCGAGGTCGATGCTGGCGCCCATGCCGAGCATGATGATGATGGTGTAGCCGTAGACCAGCGCTGTGAGGATGGCTTTGAACATGGTTAAGGCTTTGTTTTTAGCGTTCGTGAGATGACGGCTTTACTTGTGGCGGCGTTCGTGCGATTAAAAATTGCCCTTGCAGGGGCTTGTGGCTGTGTTTGTTAATTCTACGCAGCGGCTGAACACGCCGATTGCGGAGCGAAGACCTTGAGTTACTGGTACTCTACCGAAGCGCTGCCGTGCCTCGATTCGATTCTTGTGCTGCGTTTGGGAGCTAATTTTGGGCTGCATGCGTGTGTCTGCAAATCCGGCGCGCGCGCCGACATCGGATTGTTCGACAGACGGCTCGATTGCAGGACGATAGAGCTGCGAATGGGGCATTGGACGCGTCGGAAAAACGGCCGCTAGCGGCGTAAGACACTAGAAACAAGCAGGCGCAGTCAGCCTTTACAGCCTTCAGTCTCGGCGTAGCGGCCGAAATCAATCGATTTGACTCGACAGAAGCAGTGCGCGCAGTGATCCGCGGCTTCACGCCATCGACGCGACGCCGAGATGTGGCCCAAACACCTCCTGCTGCTTGCGGCCATCGGCAGCGCCTTCCTCCAAGACGCCGACATGGACTACAACGACGAAGACGTGACGAATTTTTTTGATGAGGTCGTGGTGCCCATGCGCGAGGCGGCGAAGGAGGCGCTGCGGCCCCAGGCTGTTGTGGGCCCGACGAACGCCTCCTCGCTCCAGTGCTCGGCGGACCAGTTAACAGTAAGAATTCTGGAGGCGGACCGGAAGTTGGTGATCGTGGGAGGCGGGCCGGCCGGCTTCTCCGCGGCTACTTATGCCGCGCGCGCGGACCTGGAACCGTTAGTAGTAGCGCGGGACTTCGGCCAACTTGAGGGTACAAGTACCGTAGACAACTACCCGGGCTTCCCCGAGGGCATCGATGCGGTGGACATGGTGCAGAGGTTCGAGAAGCAGGCGACGCGCTTCGGCGCGCAGATCAAGTGGTGCGGGATAGAAAGAGTAGACTTAACCTGTCGACCCTTCAAGGTCTACTGCGAGGACGGCGAAGTCATGACGTCGTCGGCCATTATTATTGCGACGGGCGCGTCGCCGCGGTGGCTCGGAGCGCCGGGCGAGAAGGAACTGTTGAGCAAGGGCGTGCACACGTGCGCGACGTGCGACGGCTACCAGTACAAGGATAGACATACCTTGGTGGTGGGCGGCGGCGACACGGCCATGGAGCAGGCGCTGTTCCTAGCTAGAGTATGTTCAAGAGTCACGATCGTCCATCGCGGGTCTTCTCTGCGAGCGTCGAAGGCCATGGCCGCGAGAGTCATGCGGCACCCGAAGATACTCATGTTGTGGAACACGGTCGTCGAGGAGTTCATCAAAGGCGACGACGGATTGTTGAAGGAGGTGTCCGTCTTGTCCATGGGCTCGACGACGACGTTGCAGGTCGACGGCGCGTTCGTAGCCATAGGACATACGCCGAACACGGAGCTCTTCAAGGACTTGAGGAGGGACGACCACGGCTACGTGTATACGCTGCCGGGGTCGACCGTGACCAGTATAGCGGGCGTCTATGCCGCTGGGGATGTGGCGGATCCCGTCTACCGCCAAGCGATCACGTCGGCGGGCACGGGCGCCATGGCGGCCATGGACGCGGAGCGCTGGCTCTGCGAGCACGGGTGCTAGCTACGTCGTCGCGGTGCGTGTACATATAAGTCTGTGATTGTTGAGTTTCGGCCCGCGCGGGGGGCGCGTGCGCCCTCAGGCGTCTTCGGGGCGCTTGTGACTCGTGCGACTTCTGGTAAACGACCTCTGAGGCGTCCGTTCAGCGCGGTCAGCGGCCCGTCGAGCCCAGGATTTCACAGTGATGCGATGGCTGAAGTGCAGCTCCTCTGGGCGTACGCAGCTTCGCCGACGCATGGTTAGTCTAGCGTTCGTGATCTTCGTGACCGCTTAAGAGCTCTCTGGGCAAATGTCGAATCGCGTAAAACAATCGTCGGGCCTGCCGCGCCGCCGAAGCCGGCCGAAGTCCCGCGAAGCGTCAATGACAATAACCATTATAGTGCGGCGCCGCTGCCCGCACACGGGCCAGGAGTTGCCGACCGACGACGAGATAAGCAACACAGACTGGGTTACGCCGCCGACCCGCGCCCAGTTCAAGGAGACTGGTGACCACAGGCCGAGACCGATCGACCGCGATCTGGTGCGGCAATACGTCTTTCGTAGGGCGAGGGGCTCGTGGGTAGACCTCGCCGACGGAGACAAGAAGCCCCGCAATCTGCCCAAGGATTCGCCCGTGGAGGGGTCTTTCGCGCGCGGAAGCAGGCGAGCCCGCGCGCGTGGGGCGGCTACGACGAATTTGCGAACACCGTCGAGCTCATGATATTGGTTTTGTCGACCGTGATGGGCGCCGCGTTCTTCGGTCTCGGCTTCTACGTGCTTGGCGTCGACAACGTCCTCTTCAAGGCCCTCTTCGCGTTCTATTGCCTCATGATTCCTCTCCGGCTGCTCGCGGACGTTCTCAACCGCGTCACCGCGACGAAGGAACTGCGCATCCTCGGGCCCATCAATACCTAGTACTCGTAGTATAGACATAGACGTGGTTAGGGGGGCGGCTATACTAGACTTGGGGTTAGCGCGAGAAGATGTTCTTGAGGCCGCCCTTCTTGCCGAGGACGCGGTTCACGTTCTTGCCGATCCAGTTCAGCGAGTCCTTCTCGGCGGCCGCGATGGCCATATCATCCAAGTCGACGATCATGCAGCCGTTCTCGTCGCACTGGACGGAAGCGGCAACTTCGGAACACTTGACCCAGCGCTGCTCGGCGGCCGACTTGCCCGCGGTGATGGCCATGATGAGCGCCACCAACCCATCCTCGCCGGAGCAGGGCGACGGCTTGTCGTTGACTAAAGCGTCCACAAATGCCAAGGTCTCCTGCTTATAAGCCTCCTTGTAGCGGCTCATGAAGAAGTCATACGGTAAATCCGCGTTGCCCGTGAAGTCGGCGGCGTACAATCTGGCGGTGTTGGGGTACATGTTGTCCGTCTGGATCATCGCCTTCGTGCCCAGTACTTCCGCTCTTTGGTCGTAGCCGTACGGGGCTTGTCTACACACATCAATAATGGCCTCCTTGCCGTTGGCGTAGCGCACCATGATGTTCGCCGTATCATAGGCCTCGGGGCCGTCGAGCTCCAGGATCCTCTTGTCGATGTGGCAGGAGCCCGACGCGAGGATCTCGACCGGTTCCGAACCAACGAGGTAGCGGGACATGTCGAGGTCGTGGACGGCCATGTCCTTGAAAATGCCGCCGCCGCCTTTCACATACTCGAACGGCGGCGGGGCGGGATCACGAGAACATAATTTGACCGTAATCACGTCGCCGACCTCGCCGCTCACGATCGATCGCTTCACGCGCGCGAAATTGGGATCAAATCTTCTCTGCAAAGCCGTCATCAACTTAATGCCGGCCTTGTCGCAGATGCGAATCGCTTCGATCGTCTCCGGCAGATCGGTAGCAATCGGCTTCTCGCAAAAGACGTCCTTGCCGGCCGCCGCGCACTTCGTGATCTGTTCCGCGTGGAATGAGGAAGGAGAGCAGATCCAGACGGCCTGGACGTCGGGGTGGTTGATCACATCATCACTGTCGGCGGACCACTCCGGAACAAAATACTGCTTCGCCGCGGCCTCGGCCTTCGAGACGGTCGGGTTCGAGATGATGACGCACTCGGCGTCCTGGGTCTGGGACCTGCGTTGTTGTGATGTGGAGGCGTCCCGCGTTTATTCGCTCTGCTCGACGGCGTGGCTCGTTCTCGACATATATTTGCTCGACGGCGTGGCCGCGGGCACCACCATGACGCCATCGGCGCGCGACCCCCCGACGGCGTCCAAGCTCAGAAAGACGCCGCAGCGCGCAGGGCCTCCAGATGCACCAGCCCGATGCGCCCGGCGCCGATGACGCCCACTTTCACGACCATCTCCGGCGCCGCCGATGCAGCGCGGCGCACCGTGTTCACTGGCAGCTTGTTGGTCGGCGCCAGAAGCGCCGTCGCGCCCATCGCGAGGGCTAAAACGAGTTTAGCAGCCATGATGCTCTCCCTGTCTCAGTGGCTAAGGATTGCGTTTCTTGCTGCAGTGCCGATGCGATGCACGTGTTCGACTGAATCGACAGTGATAACCACGTTTCTATCTGCAAGAGCGATGCGTAGCGCCTGGAGATCCTCGAGCCGCAACTGGGCCTGTGATCGCGCAGCTGTGGCTGGCTCTTTCGGTGCGCCGCGCACGCGAGCTGGAGGCATCGCGAAGTGTCGCAGACGCCTCTGCCAGGATTGATCCAAGCGGCCTTTGCCTCATGCCCAGCAGAAGGCGGCCGCGGCCGCGCGGCCGCGCAACACCAACATGAGTGCATATCCGTCGTCGACGGGCTATGTTAGACCGATATATAACGACAAGGGCACACATTACTCGCGACGACAACCTACTTGTACTGCGCCGTGCTATCGCCGCCGAAGAACTCGTCGGGATCGTCCTTTCCGTCGCGCTGCGCAAGCGTCCCGAGCGTCGCCATGCGCGGCTTCTCCGCCGGTGCGGACGCCTTCGACGCGGCCGTCGTCGACGGTGCGGCGGGCGCGGCCGAGGCGAGGGCCGCCTCGAACGCAGCCTGGTTTTGCGCCGGGCCGTCTCCCGTAAACCGCGCGAGCCGCGCCGCGCGCGCCTCGTCGACGTCGCGCGCGCTGGCTTTTGGTGCAGGTCGCGCGGCGCGTTGGGGCATCCTTGGCATCTGCGGCCGGTGGCCCGACGAATAGAAGTAAAACGCGGCCGCGGCGCAGCCAACCAGCAGTGCGTTCTGCCAAGCGGGAAGGCCTTCATTTTCTCCTGCAGCGGCGCCCTCCGCCTGGGCGTCATACGTCCGCGAGTAGGTGCCGTCGGGGTTCTTTTTGAGGCCGGGGCCTGGGGTGAATGAGACATCAGCATGGACAGCCGCAAAGAGGCTCGCGGCGAGCAAGAGGCGGAGCATGGCTGCGGAGGGTATTTTATTCCAGCAATATAGGTTGCCGTCGCGTTTTTTTGGCGTGAAACCAAATCCTAGTGTCTTTACAGACCGCTAGCTCGATGCGCTTGCGCCTCAGCCTGGTACACGTATAACAGTGAGAACAGGCAGTCGTCGAGCTCGCAAAACGTGCTAGCAGCCACAGCATGTTCATCGCTGCAGCGCGCCGCGCCGCGCCCAAAGCTGCACCCCGCTGCGCCGTCGCCGTGCGCACTGCAACGCGCCGAGCCCACCAGCTCCCGCGCGCCGCGACCACCGCTCCAAGAAGGCCAAAAATAACGACGCCGAAGCGGTCCTTCCTCGCGCTGCCGCAGGGCGAAGCTTTACCTGTGGTCGGCGGCCTCATCGGCGCCAACTGCCTGGTCTACGGCGCGTGGCAGGTCGTCGATCCCAGATTGATGACTAAACATTTCACGCTGTCGAACGATGATATCATAAAATACCCGCACACGCTCGTCACGAGCTTTTTTAGTCACGCGAGCGGCTGGCACCTTTTGGGGAATATGGTCACCCTCTTCTTCTTCGGCCCGGAGGCCATCGGCGCGCTGGGCGCCGCGCGCTTCCTCGCTGTTTATGGAGGGGCTGGATTAGTCGCGAACGGCGCGCAATTGGCTACAAACGCCTACGCGAACATGAGGCGCGACCCGTACTTCCGGACACGCTCACCACGGTGCCTCGGCGCGTCCGGCGCCGTGAACGCGGCCGTGGCCTACGGCTGCTTGTTAAATCCGTGGCGCATGATCATTGTGTTCGCCGAGTTCCTGCCGCTGCGTCGGCGCCCGGCGTCCGTCCTCTTCAGCGTGCGAGCGTCGCGATGGTCGCGGCGATGGCGTACTGGTGGGAATTCTACCTCCACGCCATCGCCGCGACGCCTCGCACGAACACCTAGCCCACCAGCACGCCATCGACGCGACTCGTTCCCCGCGCAGCGCTGCCCGCGCTGCTCTACGGCGGCGCGTTCCTCGCGAAGGACCTCGGCGCTTTATTCGACGTGCACATCCCCTACGTGTCGGATAGAACGCAGGGCATCGCCCACGGCGCGCACGTCGGCGGCACGCTCGCATGCGTCAGCGTCCACGTATTTCGAGAGAGAGAGACGATGACGATTAGTACACCTGACGTTGTCCGAGCGCGCCTCTGAGGACAACCCTTACTTCCAGTCTTTGCCGACTTCCTTCCGAGTCTCTCTGCTCTCTTCGTGTCGCGTCGACTGGCGTCTCTGGCGCTTGCTTATCCTTTCGCGCGCAGGTCGGCGTCGGCGCGTTCTTCCTGATGGGTCGTCGCGGGCAGTTCAGGCGGTGGAAGTAGGTCTTCGTAATTGTCGTTTGTATCTGCTAAGTGTACATAGATTCGTGTCTCTGTATCTCTTACTCAGACTAGGCCTCGGCCTCCCAGCCCCCCCGCTCGCGCTCGCGCGCCGCCTTGTAGTCCTCGAAGTCGAAGGCCGGGACGGCGAGCTCCCGGAGGCGCACGCGGACGGCCCGGTCGGTCGAGCGGAGGGCCTCGAGGCTCGGCGTCGGGCCCCAGTGCTCCCTAAGGTGCGCGACCGACGGGTAGGGCGTGAGGCAGACGATCTCGATGTGGCGGCCCCCGTCGTAAGGGTACCGCTTGTAGTCGACGATGTAGCCGAGGCCCGGCAAATCGGCCTTGGTGAGGAGCGGCGCGTTCCACGGCACGAGGCGCATCCAGAGCATGAGTGGCGAGGCCGCGCCGCCGTGGTTTTCTTGATAGCTTTTCCCACGGCAGACCCCTCCCGCTCCCCTCTCCCAGTGCTGAAAATATTCTGGCGCAAAACTCACTAGGGCCTGTGTGACCCGTACCGTTAACGGTACGGGTCATCGTTCTCCCCCATGGCCCTTCTCGTTCCAATCACCTCGAGCACTGCCCGCATTTCCGCGGCGTAGTCATCGAGCGCCGAGTCTTCGAGCCTATTGACGACGTCCACAGGGTTTTCATACTGAACCGGAGGGGCATTGGCTACAGCTGCTTGATGAGCGTCGCTGGTGACAAAAATGTGCAATCGTAGGTAACAGATGGCTCGATCGGCTGCTTGTACACAGAGCTCGCGATCCACCATGGTTTCAAGGGCCAATCTTGCTTGAATTGGGTTTCACTCCGGAACACAGGCTACTTTGCGATCCCCTCACGAACCTTGTTTCGTGGTTAACCGGAATTTTGGTCCAAGCCAGCTAGTGTGCGTTGACATACTAGGAATCACAGCACAGCTGGCTTTTGCCACGATTACAGCCTCATAAATCACCACTGCTGTCTAAAAGTAGCAGCACACTACTGCCCAGCAGCACACCTTGCAGCATGCGAGTCATCATCACTGGTGGTGCAGGCTATCTAGGCCAGTGCTTAGCCAGAGGCATCCTGCGTCGCGGGGCGCTCCGCAGCCATAAGCCAAGCGGAGAGGAGCTCACGAAGATTACGGCAGTGGTGCTCGCCGACCGCGCGGCCCCGGCGCGCTGGCACCACGAAGAGCTCAAAGCGAAGACGGAGCTCGCCATCGGCGACGTCGGCGACGCGGCCTTCGTCGACGGACTCCTGGGAGGCGCGAAGGATGTCTCAATCTTCCACATGGGTGCCGTGATGTCTGGCGACGGGGAAAGAGACTTCGACGGTTGCATGCGCACGAACCTCCACGGCACGATCAACGTGCTGGAGGCCGCGCGGCGCGCGCCGGGCCGGCCGAAGGTCGTCTACGCGTCGGCCGGCGCGACGCTGGGCGCCGGCGCGCCGACGGACTGGGTCAGCTCCCAGGATGTCGTCGGCGACTTCAGTCGCGCGACGCCGCACACGACCTACGGTGCTACCAAAGCCTGCGGCGAATTACTTCTGGCGGACTACTCGCGGCGCGGGTTTCTCGATGGCCGCGGCCTGCGGTTGCCGACGATCTGCGTGCGCGCGGGCGCGCCGAACGCGGCGACGACGGGCTGCTTCTCGGGCG
>JACLAA010001734.1_pt1 | contig 12183 bp, 7 predicted proteins | sample 8027891 | NCBI WGS metagenome assembly JACLAA01 (sample SAMN15724900, study PRJNA655200) | protist metagenome | isolation source: fluorescence activated cell sorting (FACS) single amplified genomes of... | place: Spain: Blaines Bay Microbial Observatory, Mediterranean Sea | collected 2016-01-19 | reverse complement strand
GTTCTTCCTTCCGCGCGAGCGACACGCGTCCCAGGCGCCGTCAACGCGCCGCGCCGCAGCGAACTGCAGCCGGGTATCGGTAATGAAGCGTAGCGCGGCGTCCATGAGGATAACCATGAGCCCTTTCGGAACCGCGATCGCCATGTCCAAAGGGGACCCGGGCGTCCCGCTCGCCGAGCGACCGCGTTGCGCGCTCCTTCTGTGGCGCGAATGCCCGGCTTTCAACCAGTGGCAAGGGTTCCCCGCGGAACAAAAGTCGAGCACGAGGTTGGGCACGTTCGTGAATATGGACGTCGGCTTCATGATCCCGTCTTCGGAGTACATGCAGTAGCAGCACTCGACGTGGAAGGGAAGTAAGTCTTCGGCGACGTCTTGCTTCCGCAAGCAGCGCGGCCCGCACCACGGATTCTCCAGGAAGAAGCAGTTGGGCCTGAAGAAGTCGCACACGTCCCGCGCCGCGGCGACCAGTTCGACGCCATGCGCGATGTCGGCGCTAGTCGGGTTTCCCGCCTGCGAGAAGAACCTACAGTCAGGGCTCATCCAGATGATGTGGAAGTCGAAAGGCCTGAAACCGAGCTCGTCCACCAACTCTTTCTTCCAGTCGCGGATGTCGCACAGCACGTCCGGGTCTCGCCGCCGGTCGGCGTCCAGATGCACCACTTCGACGGTCCATCCGTTTCGCCGATAGTCGCGCAGCACGTCCTCGAGGCCGCGCTTGACCGACTTCAAACACGAGAACAGGTCCAGGACCCAGAGCGTCTTGGTTTTGCACGGCAGGCAGTACGGCGCGTCCATGTCGAGCCCTTCGTCCGAGCGTTCGGACCCGACGCGGTCGCGTATGATCTCCGCGTACGTCATTAGCGTGAAGTATTCATCGTCATCGTCCTGGAAACGAACCAAGAAGCGGTTCGCCTTCGCCTTGTACTGCACGACTTCCCCGTACGTAAAGGTACCGTCGTCGGGAGTCACCCCGCGCACGGCGACGCCGATCAGCTGGGTCTCTGGGGGAATACCTTCTGAAGCTCCGAACCCAGGTGTGCCGTCTCCGGATCCGCGGTGGACGACCGGGGCCCTGCGACACAAGCATCGCGCCGCCGGGCGAAGCGGTTCCATCGCGGCGACAGGGGCGGGTTTGCGACGCGGTTTAAGCACCTTAGTCCACCGTTTCCCCAGCGCCTTCTTCGGCGCTCCACTCTTCTTGCCCATGGCCGTCGTCGTGTGATAGGCGCTGGTGCGTGCACAGTCGAGATACACACGCGCCCCGGCGAAGTGCGCCTCGCGATGAGGGCAACGAGGCTCTTATTATTCTGTTCGTTAATAACAAGTCAACGCTTCTTCACCATCTCGCGCTTCACGATGACGGCACCCGTCCTCGGCTTGAACTTGACGTATTTACCGCGACGGCCGCCGATTCCGCAGCCGACATAGAAATGCTGGCGCAAGTTCTCCTCCTTGTACCCCTCGCCGAAGTGCTCCAGGTCCCCGCGAAAGACGAACGCGTCCCACTGGTTGCACTCGATTATTGTGCCGTCGCGCAAACCCAGCTTCGCGCCCGCCGGAGACGTCGCAATAAGCACAGAGATGGGATACAAGTAGCACCCGTCAACAGGCTTCCACCGATTGAACAGGTGCCCACCGGGTACGAAGTCCTGGTGGATATGCTGGGGCTTCGAGTTCCTGAGTGTACGGAGGAGGGTGTGCCCCTCTTTGAAGTGATGTACGGGGTGCATCAGGCGAAGCTGCAACAATGTCTTTTTCACAGCACGCCAAACGCCCTTTGACCAAGGAGCGCCGCTCTGGGTCAGCCACACCATTTTCCGGTTCTCCACCATCACCCCAGCATCCTTGCCGAAGGTGTTGTCCTCGTCACCTTGGTTGTACGGACGAGGCTTGTTCCGATAGGAAGGCGGATAGATCCCCTCGACGACGAGCACGCCGCGATGGGCGAGGTGTGCAGCGGGTGACGTGTTGAATGCCTCCTCCCCGTACAACGGTCCGGGATACCGCAAGGCGCGTGGATTAGTGGGAGCTGGGACACAGAGCAGGCCTACATCCTCCGGAGGAGCCCAATGTCGGTCGTCGCGGGGGATTCTGCCCGGGCCCCTCATGGCGCGTGCCGCGCGCGCCGATGTGGCGACGCACGCGTGATGATGACTTTAGGTCACGAAAACCAGCTCGGACGAACAACAAATACCCCTCGACCCACATTGTTTTCACTTTTCTAAGACTACGCTTATATTCAACGCCTTCGCTATGGGGTCTTTTTAAGGTTCCAAGTCTATCAAACTTGCAATAAAATAAGAACCCTCGGATGCCAAAAAGACATCACAATCGAGGGCGCCATGAACGAACGCGAGGCCGACGAGTTCTGCGAGCGCATCGAAGATGAGGTAGACGCGTGGGTGGAGAAGCAGATCGAGAAGATATACGACGAAGCCGAGCGCCACATCGCAAAGCGCATGCGCAAGAGGGTGCCCGCGTTCCCAGAGAAGGGTGGTTACCAGAAGTGGGGACGCGATAGATGGACACACTCGGAGTGGCAAAAGCTCCTTCGCCATCTTCGCGACGAAGCGCTCCGCCAAAGCAACCCCGAGCAATACAAGAAGCACGCGTTCACGTTCCGGAAACGGTTCCGCGTCCCCTTCGAGATCTTCACGAAGCTCCTGGACAAGGCCGAGGCTTCTAAAGTGTTCGCCCCGAAGCAGAAGGGGCATTCCGATGTGCCTCTCGAGATGAAGCTTCTCTCCACTTTGCGGTACAACGCTGTGGGGTGTGCATGGGACGTCATCGAGGAGATCTCGCACGTCTCCATCAGCACGTCGGCGACGTTCCACGCGAAGTACATGAAGTGGTTCCGCGAGACTCAGTACGACGAGTACGTGAATCCCACAGACATCACGAAGGCCGAGGGCCAGTACAGCATGCTCGGCTTTCCGGGATGTGTCGGGAGCATGGATGGGGTACATCTCGCGTGGGATAACAGTCCTAACCGGCTCGCGTACACCGGCAAGGAGGCGTATCCAACCGTGGCGTTTAACGTCGTGTGCGACTCGAACGGGCGGTGCCAGTCCATGACGCATGGTTTCCCGGGCAAAGTGAACGACAAGACACAGGTGCGCGTTGACCCGTTCATTCACAAGCTTCGCGGAGGCGACGAGAAGTATTACAACTTCAAGTTCAGAGTTCGCGGCGATCCGAAGAACAAAGACAAATGGATGGATCTTAAAGGTGCGTACGTTCTTTGCGATGGCGGGTATCACCAATGGAGGGAGCTCATATGCGGCGTGAAGAATTCGGTGCAAGTCCCAGTCGCGAACTTTGCTGCACGGGCGGAGTCGGTGCGCAAGGATGTTGAATGTTTATTTGGCAGAACGAAAAAACGCTTTCGTGTTCTGCGAGTCCCCTTCCTCTTCAAGTCGCAGGCTCACATCGAGAACACGTTCCGTTTCTGCATGGCGCTTCATAACATGCTGTTAGAGTACGATGAGATCGCGGACATTGGACAGGATGAGGCGGACTGGATCGATGCCGACGTCGCCGACCACTTGCGTCGGGTGCAGGAAAAAGTAAACCAAGGAAACGCGGGGGTCGACGACGCGACGAGGACCGGGTACGGGGCGACGAGGACCGGGTACGGGAACGTCGATAACCATGAGCCATGCGAAGGCTTCACCGATCTCAGGAACGCGCTTACAGCTCACATCAGCCACCTTGGCAAGAATCTGAAGTGGAGGAAGAAGGCGTCGGATATAGGCTTGCTGTTTAAGCAGCAGAGCGGCTACATGGTGTGAAGTGATGAAGAGTTGAAGGAAAAAGTTGAAAACAAAAGTTACGTACGTACATGGTTCTTCACTCTGACGCGACGTCGTTGTCGTCTTCGGTACTCCCGTCGCCTGGCGCATCATCGATCACGGTAGACGTGTCGAGAGTTCGATTTGTGGGCCCGGTCATCGCGTCGGATGACTTAGACTTATCGCCCTGCTCCATGAGCTGGGCGATGATCTTCGTCTTCTGATCCTCGCACAGGTTTGACGACGCGATGGACGCTACCGCTCCGAGGAGCTGTTGGGTGGTGATTTCGCGCTGTTGGTTGGTGCGCTCGCGTTCCCTGTCCATGATGAACCCCCATTGCCCAGGGACCCCAGGGGCTTTGTCGGGCGTTGTCTTCACCTTCTTCGCGCGCGGCGCGCCGTCAGATTGACGCCGCGCCTCCCGGCCCTCCCTGTCCATGCCGGCATCCGTCTTATCGTCCAGCTCACAGAGATGGGGAATCTGGTCCGCCTTCTGCGCGTAAGGGCCACCATGGGTCCACGCCCGCCACGCAATGGGTTCCCAGTCGTCCTTGTCGATCGCCTTCAGGCAACCGTCGAACAAGTGAGCAGCATCGGAGACGCCGAATCGACCGAGTACTTCGGGTGTAGCGCCCGCCGCCACCATGAGGTTCGAGTCCAAACCACAGCACACTTCCTTGTCGTCGATGCGCGTGATGGGCAAATAGCCATCGCGTTGCTCTTGAACCTTCGCAGGATCATCATCGAGGGACCCAACGCACCCGTTGAACTGGCCCGACACCGCCGGCGTCTTCCCCTTCGTCTTCGGCAGCCTCTTCGCCTGCGACGACAAAGTAGCGATCCGCTTCTCGAGCCAGCACATGACGAGCACCAGCCGGAGGACGTCCTCCGGCGTGGTTCCGGTTGGACCATCGGGCTCCCCCGGGGGAAAAAAATGGCTCCAGAAGACGTTGAGCTTGTTGCGGATTTACGGAAGGTCTACCCGCGCGTACCGGTCATACACCGTCGTCGAGCTGCGGGTGTGGTTAAGCTTACCCCTCACGTCCTTGAGCGACTCGAAGAAGTCCACGGCCGCCGGGTCCTTCCAGTTGTCTTTGCCGAAGTCCAGTGCATCTCCATAGTACTCGTACATCTTCAGCGCTTTGCCAGACTCGTCCTTGCTGCCACTGTTGACGAGTTCATTATAGGCGCGCGAGAGGCACTGCACCTCGACGGGACACCAGTCCTTTTGTCCTTTTGTCTTGGGCATGGTGTGAAGTGTCGCGCGCAGCGTCTTGTTGCGCGAGAGCGCGGGAAGGATCTTACTTTCGAAAGTACTTTAAATATCTCTTCGAAAAGTAACAAACAGTGTCAAAAATGACTTTTATTTGATCTTACAATTTGACGGTCTATTCTTGATTTAAACGAATATCCGCGACGAGTATCCGAAGGTTAAAATTAAACTCCCGGATACTGAAGGAATACTGGATACTCGAGTATCCGGGCCGGATACTCGCCCCTCGAGTATCCGGAAAAATGGCCTTCCGGATACTCGAGTATCCGGAATCGGGCTTAATTTTCGCTTTTTTTGTGATTTTTAAACTTCGGATACCGGATACTGGATACTCGAGTATCCAGTATCCAGTATCCGCGGGTTTAAAAACCAGCCTGAAAGCAGATATGAAAATGAAAAACTTGACATCAAGTATGAATAACTTGAGCTCAAATTACGGTTCGGTTCTCGTCGATACTACTTGAACATTGCCTAATTCAATACTTCTATCATCGTGCGCGGCGCGATAGTGCTTGCGGACTCGCACTCATGTCCCGAATGATTCACAAAATATGCACATCCGCCTGCAACCGTATATCTCAACGACGCAGGTTGCTATTAAAAGTTGCTTTCTTCGTTTGTCCAGCGGTTTTCCTCCCACTCTCAGCGCATCATACGAGCACCACCAACACTTCAATACAAAAATGCCGTTGGACCCATGGATTTCGAACTCGTGGTGTACATTCGGAAGAGGTCATCATCGGTTTGGTTGGGAAATACACGTCGGGAGCTACTTCAGATTCAACATTGGCTGGTTTGCACAGATTTGTTCGGTCGCTCCGGAGCACGGGTTCGACTGCCTCAGTGATTCTTGTGGGGCTAGCTGGAAAAGTTCCTTCTGAGCTATATTCAACAACCGCTTCAATGGAAGGTGTGTACATTGCCTCATGCCAACCACTCCATTCAACACTTGAACACTGGGAATTGCCACTCAGTGGGTTTGGGGGGGCTCCGGGGGCTTTCTTTATGAGGTTCCTCGCTGCAAGACAGCTACTATCTGAAGGTTCACACTTCAACAAGGTGTTATTGTCAGATGTTAATGACGTAGTTTTCCAAGCAAACCCTTTCGAAGCTCTCAACCAGGCTTCCGGTCCAAACAGGCTCATTCTCTCCCCCGAGCACTGGACTTGGGACAGTACAAACACGAGCTCAGGTTGGGTCAACGCAGCTTGGTTGGAAAGTTGTGTACGAGATAACTCGCTCCTCAACACCCTGAAGGAGTGCGCTATTGGGCAGCAGTTAAGGGTCAGTTGCGCAGGAGTGACACTTGGAGATTCCGTAGCTGTGATCCAGTATCTCGATGCATTCGTGACCGAGTACGAAGTGTCAACAAAGACGTCGACTTCCCCGTGTAATGATCAGGGCCTGCACAATCAAATTTTCTTGAGTACCAAGTGTGGGTTAACGGACAGTAAACATTTTCTCGAAGGAGTTGACGCTCGTCTTGATTCTGCATCTTTGCTTCTGACCCTTGATGGACCAGGATCTCATGAGTTCTATGTTGAAAATAACGTCGCATTTTCCTCTGAAAAGCATCGTGCGTTTTCTATCGTGCATCAGATTCCACGGTGCAAAGAATGCTCGCTCCTAGGGACAGAACACGAGTTGAGTACCACTGTTTTGTTGACTATGACCCTTTTCCCGGACCCGTTGCAAATTAAACGGGGCACAGTCGAAGACAGACAATCCGACTACATATCTGCGATCGACAAGTGGGCATCTATCGCTGCTGACATGGGATGGAATCTGGTTGCGGTAGAAAACTCCGGGGCTGGGGATTCTTTTGAGAACCTCCTTCGGGAAACAGTCGGGAACCGGACAATGTTTGAGTTTATTCCAGCTGGGAGCGACAAAACCAGTCCGTGCGGTAGCAAAAATTACGGGGCGCTCGAGGCTTTCGCGATCAAAGAGGCGTTTGATAAGTCGTTATTACTGAGACAGAGCACGTACGCCATCAAGGTGACGGGAAGAATCTTCGTACCCAACGTGAAGGAAATCTTTGAAGAAACTATTCAGTCAAACGGAGAAAAATTGGGCTTTGTCAACCTGTATAATCTAACCTCTCCACCTCATGATTCTCGACCTTACATTGATACCACTTTTATCATCCTAACACGGGAATTATTCCGTGATATGTACTCTGATTGCCGTGCGCTACCTTTCGACGAAGGCATCCCCATAGAGAGAACGCTTGCTGATTTCATCGCAGCGGAGTGTGGAAAGCCTGGTGCACCACTAAATTATGCACTTCTAACCAAGTGTAGGATCGGTTCAATCGGTTGTGTTCGCAGACTTGGCATCGTCGGATGGAGCAATCAACCTTATGTTGATGATGCCGATTGCAAGTGATTATGTAGCAAGAAAAATGGTGACGAGCTTTCACTACTAGCGCCTCAACCTTATATCTGAGGACTATGTCGAGGTATTGCGGCGGTCGTTGAGGATAACGATATCAATATGTTGGACGCGCGTTGGGAATGTCCCGAGGTAATCACACCCGTTCGTTGAAGCCATGTCCAAGCCAATGACCGAGGATTTGACCGTCAATTTCGACGGCGGAGCAGCCGACCACTGACCGAGGGTGTGGGCGAATCACCATGCAAACGGCGCCCTAAAGAACCCAGGTTAAATATCAAGAACCTCTGTCCTTGGAGTTTAGGGTTTAGAGGGTTTAGGGACCGTGTGGTTCGCGTATCGCGATTCGTGCTCGGGACTTTTCGGTTTTTCAACACTGGCCGCGAGTGACCTCTTTTCACCACCCCGCGCTACCCGCCGCTTCGCGACCGCCGAAATTGACGCACGCGGCGTTTCCGATGCGCGACACGGTTCCGATGCGCGTCACGGTCGAGGGGCACGCCTCGACACTCGAACTCGCCGTCCCGCGCTAAGAACGCGCGCGTCGAGGTCGGTGTCGCTTATTCCGGGCTGTAACGCCGCGCGGTCGCGGATCGCGGATCCTTCTCGAACGCGGCGGTCGCTGGATGAACCCCTCAAACCGTCAATCTGGGTATAATTTGGCCCGATGCGTTTTCGCCGCCCTACCCGCTCCTCTTCGACGATGCCGCGTCTAAACGCCCGTTCGGATGCGCGCGACGGCGACGCGACCTCGGTCGACGTCCGAGATCACCATCCCGCGATCGAACCGCGCGTCTCCGCCTCGGCGTGCACTAATCTCCGCGGTAACGCCGCGCGGTCGCGGATCGCGGATCCTTCTCGAACGCCGCGGTCGCGGGACGAACAGCTCGAAACGTGAATCTTGGTCTAATTTTCGCCGCCCCACCCGCTCCTCTGCGAGGCGACGATGCCGCGTCAAACGCCCGTTCGGACGCGCGCGACGGCGAGGCGCCATCGTCCGACATACGAACTTGCCATTCCGCCCTCGAGCGGCGCGCATTTGCCTCGCCGTGCACTAATCCCCGCGGTAACGCCATGCGTTGGGGGTCGGCGATCCGAACTGGTCAAAATTTAGTACCAAGAAGAATTACATTGTTCAAAATCTTGAAATCCAATTCAATAAGGTCGAGAGACAGAAATTTCGCTCTTTTTTGAGATAAATCGTCGAGAGAAGTTAGTTATTTGACCGGGGGCTTTTGACCGTTTACATTACATTCCCAATGCCAGGCATCCATCATGTTTGATGCATGCATCGAGTCGATGGGATGCTTCGCCGCGCACGTCTCGGTGACAGCGCGAGAAGACCATGACAGCGCTCGGATTTAGGGTGGGGGGTTGGAGGATTCGCTGTTTAGGGTTCTTGTGGGGCTCGCGCCGCCGCTTCGCGGCGGCGCGAGCGCCGCGGACGCAGCTGTGTCAACCGATCGGTCTGAATGCTCGTCGCCTTTTTTCCTGCAGAATCGCAATTGAATATGACAAACAAAATGAGAGTGGTTATTAGGGAAGTAGCGACTTAATTATCGACTTTCTTTATTAAGTCGGTCGTTACTTTGTTCTTGCGCTAAATTTACTCTCGTCTTCTCTCGTCAAATTTGTTAAATTTGGTTCACAACAACGCATGATTTTTGGCAGCCTATAAAAAGCTAAGTTCCTGAGCATATGGCATACACGACCTTTGCGAGAGGTTGTTCAACTAAGTGCCAAGAAGCAGAAGCACATGTCAGAGTCAAACAAAGAACCAGAAAAAAGGAAGTCCCTTTAGACTCCCAGTTGGCCTCCTTGAGAGACACTAGGACCGGCAAGTGCCAAAGATATATTCCATAGGAAATGTCACCAAGATATTTCAAGCAGAAAAAGGCCCGCTGCACGAGTTTGCTCACTCTAGCAGTCGTCGCTAGCAAAAGAATTGATGTGCACAAGAGCGCAAGCCCACTTCTCCAAAACGTGACCATTAGCACATTATGCCAGTACATGTCAACAGAGAAGTACTGATGTATTAGTAAAAGTGTCAGTACAAATGTCCCAATCCAGACTGCGACAGCCATGATTGGGTGAAGAGTTGGTGCGTGTTTATCAAATATGAATTTGGCCAAGCAAACACCGAGCGAGAAAGAGTCTAGCAGTCCTGGAAGCTGTGTTGTCAAGAAAAATACTCGGAAGTCTTCCATTGATCCCGTGGGTGAAGATTTACTGAGCAAGTACGAGAAGGAGTAATATCTCCACATCATTGCAAGTAGAGTTCCCCCAAGTCCTATAACTAAAAGTCTGGCTTTCTTCAACACTGGTGCAAGGAAGCAAACCAACAAATAAAATTGGAATTCGACACCGACTGACCAGTTACTTCCATTAATTGCACCATGAAAGCCAGGAAAAAGATTGTGGCCAAAGAATAGGTGTGTCAGTATATTGGCGAAGAAAGATTCCTGCGTCCAAAGGCCAGGAGTGACGAAAACTGCGTGAACAAATAATGTAAGGTAGTACAGGGGTAATATCCTTGCCACCCTCCTTGCCATAAACCTCCTCCGAAACCCAACTTTCTGCCCAGGCCGACCTATGTCTCTAAAAGCTGACAATGAGATCACTAGACCAGACATGACGAAGAATAAGTCGACGCCCATCCATCCAATACGGAACCACACCAAGAGCCCATTGTGAGGGAATTCCGTCCACTCAAAAATTTCAACGAAGTGATACACGAGGACAGAGATGGCCGCGAATCCCCGCAGACAGTCAACGAAATAAAACTTAGTCAGCTTTGGTGGAGATTCGGTCGACGAAACGAGAAGCAAATCTGACCCTGTCTTCGTACGTAGAGGAGGCATCGTAAGTTGCTAACAGAGCACTGCACCTTCTAGAGACTAAATGAGTATTTGAGGTCACCGAAGAGCTTGGTGCGCATACCTTGGTCCAATTTCGTGCTCGACCGTCGAAATAAGAATCTGAGGGTAGACAAGATAACGATCGCGCGAGATTTTGTCAAAATGTTTTGACCTTGGGGAGGTGCAAAAACAAAAACGAAAACAAAAAATAAACCGTGAACGACGATCATACCATTTTTGTCCGGAAAATTTTCAGAAATATATGACAAGTTGAGTGAAACCAACGACACTTCGTGAAATTTGTCCAAATTCACTCGTGAATTTTCGAAATTTAAGTGCCACGTGGCACACAACTTTCGCGAAATTTGAAACAAATTTGGAAATTGGTCGTCCGACGTGGCGGGTTTTTCCCCCAAAAAGGCGCGGAATCACGTAAACTTTGTTCAGATCTGAGCGCGCGGCGCTGGATGGGCCGGTGTGCGCGGCGGGATGACCGGAGGTGAACGCATCGTGCTCGGGGACGAGGGGGAGGGTGACAGCGATGACTCCGACCCGGTTCTGGTCACGGGAGAGGCCAGCGTCGGCGGGAGCGCGGCCGTCTCCGCCGGGCCCTCGAGCTTTTCGCACTCGACGGTTGCTCCCAGATCTTCGGGCGCCCTCCCCGCGGCCCCGCAGGCGGGTGGCGGCCGGATCATGAAGCCTCGCTCGGACACCATCAGAGGAGTCTTCCGTGAGCTCGCCGGGAAGGATTTGGGGACGACTAATCCGACCCGAGAGGATATTCTCGAGGCTTTGGCGCTGATGAAGCGCGACGTGGCGCAGGGCCGGATGAGGTACGCCGAGAACGTGCCCAAGTTCGAGGCGTGGCTCGCGAAAACGGGCCAGGCTGGTGTGGCCAAGGCGTTCGGGTACGACCACCTCCCTCCTCCTCTTCCCGCGCACCTCGTGAACGTCGTCCCTCCCGGATCGATGGTTCGTGCGGGTGCGCCGGCTGTGAACAACCCCATCACGCAGTTCACGTCTCTGTTCAAAACGCCGATCCAGCAGCGGGCGGATGAGAAGAATCGGAGCACGATGCTCGCGAGCGCGCAAGGCCGCGGATTCGGTGCGTATCCCCTCCTCCTGAATGGCGTCCCCCTTTCCTGCATCGCGCGTGATTAGAGGTGGACGTGATCCGCGCGCGACGCGATACGAGCATGCACGTCCGTTGGTCTCACCGCCGAATCCCTCGGCGCGCATCCTGCAGCTGAACTCGTGACGCACGTGAACGCCGCGCACGCGTCGCCCTCTGGGACGTACGACGGCATGACCTCCCTCCAGTACCTCAACCAGCACAACGTCGCTGCGGCGCCCGCGCGAGGCGGTGCGACGTCCGCGCTGGACCAAGACATCCAGCGATGCCTGTCGACCATCTTGCGCGTGCCGCCCGGCGAGCAGGTGCAAAGGGCGCAAAGCTTCAAGAAGTTCATCACCGCGAAGAAAAACGCCGGCGAGCTTTCGGAGGAGTCGTTCGCGTCGTACATGGGCCAGTTCAACACCATCTGCGCCGAGATGAGCCGGAACCCCGCCGTCGCCGCTCCCCTCGGGGGAGTCGACCAGGCGACGCAGCACGCCATCAACATGACCCAGGCGGCCCAGTACGTGGCTGGCCGCGGGGCGCCGGCCGGCGGATCCGCCGACGGCGACGCCGCGGCTGCGGCTGTCGTGCTCCAGCAGCAGCTCGAGGCGCAGCTGCGCGCGATGGCGCACGGCACTCACCCTCTATCTGCGCAGCAGTTGGAGCTTCAGGGATTCGGGAACGCGTTCATGCAGCAGGCGATGCACGCGCAGAACCAGCAGCCGATCCCGCCGGGCGCGCAAGTTCCAG
>JACLAA010005589.1_pt1 | contig 12197 bp, 20 predicted proteins | sample 8027891 | NCBI WGS metagenome assembly JACLAA01 (sample SAMN15724900, study PRJNA655200) | protist metagenome | isolation source: fluorescence activated cell sorting (FACS) single amplified genomes of... | place: Spain: Blaines Bay Microbial Observatory, Mediterranean Sea | collected 2016-01-19 | reverse complement strand
GGTAATGTATTGGATTGCAAATCCTGTAATGACGGTTCAAGTCCGTCTCTAACCTCTATGTTGAACTTTGGTGAATATAACTTAATCGGTTAAAGTATCAGACTGTGACTCTGAAAATACGGGTTCAATTCCCGTTATTCGCCTTATGTTTCATTTTATAAATTAAATCTTGTATCGGATATAACCATAAATTACATAAATGTTGTGGAACATTTTTTAAAAGTAAAATATTTTCAGGTTTTGCGATACCTTTGGCAAGTGTTTGTATTTGTGGTATTGTTAACAGTTTATTTTCATAAAACACACTAATAACAGTACATGGAATACCTGTTTTTGATTGTATCAAAATTTTTAAAAGATTTTGTAAACTTGATAAAGACGGAATAGAAAGAACACTACAAGGCCCTTTTACTGTTTTTAAAAGTTCTGGAATCCAAGAAAAAGATTGTTTTTTTAAACTTTTTACGCTAATATGTTGTAACTTAATATTGGGTTCAATTTCATATAATTTTTGTATAAACTCTCTCTTTTCTTGTAATACTGATGGGTGCATTTGTAATATAATCGTGTATGGTGATTGTTCAATATGTTTTAGATATGAATACGTTAAGCAATTTTTTTCGTACATTTTAAAATAATTGTTTTTTGTTTAAAATTTTTAATAATAAATTTAATTGGATAAACTAAGATTTCCTAAAAAAAAAAGAATATGTATGTCTGGACAATCAGAATATATCTTATCTAAAGTAGATAGTTTAATCAATTGGGCCCGTCAAGGGTCCTTATGGCCTATGACTTTTGGTTTAGCGTGTTGTGCTGTAGAAATGATGCACACTGGTGCTGCTCGTTATGATTTAGATCGTTTTGGAATGATTTTTCGTCCAAGTCCTCGACAATCTGATGTCATGATTGTAGCAGGTACTTTGACAAATAAAATGGCACCTGCTTTACGAAAGGTTTATGATCAAATGCCGGAGCCTCGTTGGGTTATTTCTATGGGTAGTTGTGCAAATGGTGGAGGTTATTATCATTATTCTTATGCTGTTGTACGTGGGTGTGATAGAATTATTCCTGTAGATGTGTATGTTCCAGGTTGCCCTCCTACAGCAGAAGCGTTATTGTATGGATTAATGCAACTACAAAAAAAAATTCATGCGCAAAAAAATACTGTTCTGTGGTACGCTAAGTAATTTTTGTCATTAAAAAAAAGTATTTTGTATGAAACAATCTTTTATGTATGTTTTAACTAGTATGGTCCCTTTATGGATCAAAGAAATGCACATGATTCGACGCGAGCTTGTTTGTGTAATTTCACCTTCTTCTGTTTTACCTTTTTTTACTTTTCTTAAACAACATACAAATGCACAGTTTAAAATGTTAGTTGACATTACAGCAGTGGATTACCCATCTCGATCTAATCGCTTTGAAGTAGTTTACCAATTACTTAGTGTTCAATATAATTCTCGACTTCGTGTAAAAACAATAGTGAATGAATTAACGCCTGTAGCGTCTATCTCTTCTCTTTTTCCTTCTGCAAATTGGTTTGAACGTGAAACATGGGATATGTTTGGAATTTGTTTTATTCATCATCCAGATTTACGCCGTATTTTGACCGATTATGGGTTTGAAGGACACCCATTACGTAAGGATTTTCCCGTAAGTGGATATGTTGAATTTCGTTATGACGATTCAAAAAAACGCGTTATTTCAGAGCCAATTGAACTAGCTCAAGAATTCCGTTATTTTGATTTTGCTAGCCCATGGGAATTAATTGAAAAAAAATAGATAAAAACAAACCAGCCATAAATTATGGCTGGTTTAGTTATTAAATTTATTCCCATTCTAAAGCACCTTTTCGCCATTCGTATACAAAACCAATGGTTAAAATTACTAGAAAAATGACCATTGCCCAAAATCCTGTAAGTTGGATTGTGTGCAATGAAATAGCCCATGGAAATAAAAAAGTTACTTCTAAATCAAAAATAATAAATAAAATAGCAACTAAATAAAATCGAATATCAAAACGAGCACGTGCATCATCGAATGGGTCAAAACCACATTCATATGCAGACACTTTTTCTGGATCGGCTTTTTGTGTCGAAAACACAAAAGATAAACTTAAAATAACAAGAGATAAAAGTGTACTAATTACTAAATATATACACAGAGGGGCATACTCGCTCATACAAATATCTTTTCTAAAAGGGGTGTTTAGCTCAGTTGGTAGAGCATTTCGTTTACACCGAAAATGTCAGCGGTTCAAGTCCGTTAACACCCAGGGAAAGTAGCTTAATGGTAGAGTCCTGGCCTGTCACGCCAGTGGGTGCGGGTTCAAATCCCGTTTTTCCCGATAAAGTTTAGCGATCAACTTCGCCAAAAACAATATCTTGTGTTCCAATAATAGTAACGACATCAGCTAACATGTGGTTTTTTGCCATAAAATCTAATGCTTGTAAATGTACAAAACCGGGAGCTCGTATTTTACAACGATACGGACGATTTGATCCATTACTTACCAAATAAACACCAAACTCACCTTTTGGAGCTTCTACTGCTGTATACGTTTCTGAAGCAGGAACAACAAATCCTTCAGTATATAATTTGAAATGATGAATAAGAGATTCCATAGATTCTTTTATATGTACTCTTGAGGGAGGTGTAATTTTACGATCATCAGTTTTAATTAAACCTTCTGGAAGTTTATTTATACATTCCATAATCAGACGTAAACTTTGTCTCATTTCCTCGATACGGATTAAATAACGATCATAACAATCACCTCTTGATCCAACAGGAATATCAAAATTTAATTCATTATATACATCATAAGGTTGTGTTTTTCTAAGGTCCCAAGCTACACCTGAACCTCGAAGCATCACACCGGAAAAGCCCCAATCAAGTGCTTCTTCAGCTGTCACAACTCCAATATCTACTAAACGTTGTTTCCAAATACGGTTATTTGTTAACATTTCTTCCATTTCGTCAATACGAGAAGCAAAATGTTGGCAAAATACATGAACATCATCGCAAAAACCAAGTGGTAAATCTTGTGAAACACCTCCGGGTCGAATATAAGCAGCATGCATACGAGCGCCCGAAACACGTTCGTAAAATTCCATAAGTTTTTCGCGCTCCTCAAAAGCCCATAAAAACGGTGTCAATGCTCCAACATCCATTGCATGACAACTTAAAGCTAATAAATGATTTAAAAGACGAGTAATTTCGCAAAAAAGTACACGAATGTATTGTGCTCTAAGGGGCACTTCACAATTTAACAGTTTTTCTACAGCTAAAGAATATCCATGTTCTTGGGCCATCATAGAAACATAATCTAATCTGTCAAAGTATGGTAATGCTTGTATGTAGTTTTTATATTCAATTAATTTTTCTGTACCGCGGTGCAATAATCCAATATGGGGATCCGCACGTTCAACAACTTCTCCATTCATTTCTAATACTAAACGAAGTACACCATGGGCGGCTGGATGTTGAGGACCAAAATTTAAGGTAAAATTTTTTACCTTTTTTGAAAGAAGAGATTGATCTAATACCATAAATATTCTTTTTTTTTGTATAAAAAATATGCTATACCATAGGGAGGAATGGCTGAGTGGCTGAAGGCATTGGTTTGCTAAATCAACGTATAGAATTCTATACCATGGGTTCGAATCCCATTTCCTCCAGTAGGGGATGTAGTTCAATTGGCAGAACGCATGCTTTGCAAGCATGAAGTTACCGGTTCAAGTCCGGTCATCTCCAAGGGATCATGCCTTCGTAGCTCAGTTGGTAGAGCGTTCCCATGGTAAGGGAAAGGTCTTCGGTTCAAGTCCGACCGTTGGCATAAAAAAAAAGAGTTTTGTATGCTGTCTTTGCATGTAACATTCAAAGCATTCGAGCCTTCAGTTTTAAAACTTGTACAAAACACATTAGAAAATATTTGTACATCTATGGAAAAAAACCCTGTAAATGCTTCTTTACGTGTTGTAAAAAAACCAACATTAAAAAAAAAATTTACAGTTTTACGTTCACCACATGTGCATAAAAAATCCCGTGAACAGTTTATAATGCAAGTTTATCAAACAAGTTTTGGAATTAGTTCTAAATGTTCTATGTTTACAAAACATTATTTAACTTTTGCATGTAAAAATTTTATTGGAGCACATACACAAATGAAACATCAAATTTTATATAAATCGTCGTTATGGGCAAAATAAATTTTAAAATCTTATAAAATAGTGGACTGCTATTTTTAAAAATAACGCATTTATTTAATTTTGCCTTTCTTTGAAAAAAAATAAAATCTTATGACACGTTCTCTTTGGAAAGGTCCTTTCGTGGATGCTAATATGTTTACTGAGTTGAATAAAACAAATAAACGTATTTGGTCAAGGCGTTCAGTAATTGTACCACAATTTGTAAATAAAACCGTTTCAATTCATAATGGTAAAAGTTTTATTTCTTTAATCATTACAGAAGATATGGTTGGTCATAAATTTGGAGAATTCGCAATAACACGAAAACGCACATTACACAAAAAGAAAGTAAAGAAAAAGTAATATTATGGCTCAAAAAATTGCACCAATAGCTTTGCGTCTCGATACAAACAAGCATTTTGATGCTTCATGGTTTGGGGATAGAAAGTACGGTTCTTTACTTCACCAAACTTTACAGTTTAAATCTTTTATTAAGTTGATTTTTGAAGCTATAGGTTCAAAAACAGCATTATCTCATGTTCAATCAACACCACATACACTTTTCATACAAAGCTTTTTTTGTACACCACGTGTAATGAATCAACGCATGCGAAAAAAACAAGTTTTATACGACACTCAAACAGAATTTTTACCGTTATTTGGATCGCATATTAGTTGGCAATCAAACAAAAATACACAAGCTTTATTTGCTCTTTGCTTATCAAATCACTCAAAAGATTGGAGTGTTTTTAAACAATATGGCATTATGCATATGATTTTAGCAACTAGATATCATTCTCTTAGAAAACAATATAAATTAAAAGACTATTCGATTAATCAATCTTTATATTTACTTAATTATTCTAAAGAAGATTTAGATAACAGAAAAAAAAGTAAAAAAGAGTCGAATAATCAAGTTTCAAAATATGCTACTCATATTGAAACTGTATTAGCGCGATATTCACAAAAAAAAGTAGTTTGGACTCCATATAAAATGAATAAGCTTTTTTCTAGTGCTACTTTTGTTGCACATTATATAGCTTTACAATTTGAACAAAATAAAAAGAAACCTTTTAGAAGTATTTTTCAAGATACTTTAAAGCAATGTGTTAAACTTCCACATATTGTTGGTGTACGTATTGCTATTGCAGGTAGAATTAATGGAGCAGAAATGGCAAGAGTGGAAACAAGTCGTTACGGTCAAACATCATTACATGTTTTTTCTCATGCGATTGACTACCATGCAACAGTTGCTTATACACCACACGGTCTTTTAGGTATTAAAGTGTGGATTTCATTTAAACACACAAATGTTCCTCAAGAAAAAAAACATACATATGTTACAACCTAAACGTACAAGATTTCGAAAAATGCATAAAGGGCGTGCTTGTGGGATAAAAAAGCAAAATTTACATTTTGGCTCTTTTGGGGTTCAGTCCCTAGTCACCGGCCGTTTACAAGCTTCAGTTATTGAAGCAATGAGACGTGTCATGACACGTAAATTGAAACGACAAGGTCAAATTTGGATTCGTGTTTTCCCTGATATTTCAGTTAGTGAAAAACCAGCAGAAGTACGTATGGGTAAAGGAAAAGGCTCTCCAGCTTTTTGGATTTGCCGTATTCAAAAAGGTCAAATACTTTTTGAGCTTGATGGTGTATCGAAGCCAGTAGCTTTACAAGCAATGAAACTTGCATGCCAAAAGCTTCCTTGGGCAGCACGTATTTTAGTTTAACCTACTAAAAAAAAGAATTATCCTATGATTCAAGTTGGAACAAATCTTTTTGTTGCTGATAACTCTGGCGCACGAAATGTTCAGTGCATAAAAGTTCTTAATAAACCAAAACAACAAATGGGATACACTGGAGCAACACTAGTAGTTTCTGTTCAAAGTTTGGTTAGAAAACAAAAAAGTAAAGTAAAAAAAGGCCATATGTATAGAGCGATTGTATGTGAGACTAAAAGAATGAAACCCCGTGCTGATGGCTCACTTCTTCGATGTTCTAGAAATACAGTTATTTTACTTTCTTTACAAAATAACCCTATAGGATCTCGTATCCAAGGACTTACACCTTACGAATTACGTGTAAAAAATCACATGAAATTATTATCGTTATCACTTGCAAATATTTAAATATTTGTTGGAAAAAAAAATTAGTTTTATGAACACAGTTCATTACTCTTTAAAATACGTGTTTGCACGTGATATGGCCTTAAAAATGAACTATGGTTCATCTTTTGATTTAGTAAAACTAAAAAAAGTGACAGTTGAGTACACCAGTAAATATCTTTTAGAAGATCCCAAACATAGTTTTTTAGCTTTTGTAGCTTTGAAACTTGTTACGAATCAAACACCAAAAATGACATTTGCTCAAAAATCTGTTGCTGCATTTAAACTTAAAAAAGGGCAGGTTTTAGGTTGTACGGTTACATTACGAGGTCACAGTATGGATAACTTTTTACAACAATGTATTTTTATGCATATCCCTCGGATTAAACAATTAAAACTTTTATCTAATGATCAACTAAAACCTAATGTTCATTTTGGTATTTCACAAATGCTTTTTTTTCCTTCATTGGAAAAACATGTTAATATTTTTGAAGCATTAGAAGGTTGTGCTATACAAATACATACAACAGCTTCAAATAATAATGAAACTTTACTTTTTTGCAGTATGCTAAAGTTACCTACTGTTTCTGTAAATTCAGAAAAAGCTTAATTAAAAAAAAATGTTATATGGAACGCCGAAATTTAAAAGATGCACAAAAACGTGTGATTTTTGCTCGTTTAGAACATACCAGAATGATGCTTCGAGCTCTTTTAAAAGATAGAAGCCTTCCTCAAAGTGTCCGTTTTCATATGAGCATGGAATTAAATACACTACCTCGTAAAAGTACTAAAACTAAAATTAATAATCGTTGCGTAAGTACAGGTCGAGCAAAAGGTGTATATCGTTTATTTAAATGTTCACGAATTTGTATACGCGAGTTAGTTGCTATGGGTGCTTTACCTGGTGTAAAAAAGGCTAGTTGGTAAAAAAAATATAAAATACATATGGATCCGATAAGTAATCTGTTATGTAATATACGAAATGGTATTATGGCACGAAAAACATATGTATCTGTACCTTATTCAAAAACTTTATGGTCAGTTGTGCATGTTTTACATTCGCATGGGTATATTAATGGAATGGGTTTACAAAAACATAATTCTTTTACCCGTATTTTGATTGTTCTCACATCCTCTACCCAGCAAAGCAAAAATACCATACTTAAACGTATATCCTCTCCGAAAAAACGTGTTTATTTACGTTCTCATCAGTTACGTACAAGCATGCATAATTTTCATATTCGTATTATCTCAACATCAAAGGGTATTATGTCTGATCAAGAAGCTGTTAAAGCTAACCTTGGCGGAGAAATTCTTTGCTCTTGTGTTTAGTATAAAAAATGATTTTCTGCTTATTATGAACATTGTAAAACAAATACAAGTCCACCCTTTGGTGCAAGTTAATTTAAAAAATAATTTGCTTTTTTTTCAAGGACCATTAGGATCCTTACAAATAAATTTAGCTCTTTTTGATGCTAAAAGTCAACTTTCTTTACAGTTAGTTGAACAACCTAATCCAATTATTTCCCTTTATGGAACAAAAAAACAATTAACAAGTCTTTGTTCTTTGCTTGAAATGTATATGGAGGGGGTTACGCAAGGCTACATGATGCAGCTAGAAGCTATAGGTGTTGGTTATAAAATGTCCATCGAAAATGATTCAATACATTTTCGTGTTGGTTTAAGTCATTCAATATCTGTACGTATACCTTCTGATATAAAAGTATTTTTACCAAAACCGATAACTTTAGTTATTTTTGGTATTGATAAACAAAGAGTCTCACAAATAGTAGCTCAATTGCGAGCAATAAAACTCCCAGAACCATATAAAGGCAAAGGACTTCGACATAAATCTGAATATGTATTTCGTAAAGAAGGTAAAAAAAAATAATTAAGATGTATGGTTTTTTTCATGCAACAGAATTTACACCCACAAATGAAAATTCGACGAGCATTAGTACAAATATATGGCATTGGTTTATTTACAGCTAATCAACTTTGTGATCAACTTGGTTTGCGAGCAAATATAGCTGTAAAAAACATGAGTGCAGTTCAATTTGATCAACTTGCTCGTATAATGAGTCATTATCATATTACAGGACAAGAACTAGAACGTCTTGTAAGTCAAGATATTACCCGTTTTGTTCGTATTGGTATTTACAAGGGTTTCCGATTTACACAAGGGTTACCTGTGCGCGGACAACGAACCCACACAAATGCAAAAAACACGAGAAAGAAAAAAAAACCAACTCGTTAAAGGAGCTTTATAAGTATTAGTAAAAAAATTATTTATGAATTTTACACGTTTTCTAAAACAAAAAGTAGTGTTAGAGATAGATTCTTTTGGAAAACCGCAATCACCAAAGTATAAAGCTTTGAAAAAAAAGAATGGTTTTCAACCTCAAGGTAAAGCTATTGTACATGTACTAAGTTTATTAAATAATACATTTGTTACATTAACCACTTTGGATGGTAAGACAGTTGCTTGGTCTTCTGGGGGAACTGAAGGATTTAAAGGTTCTCGCCGTTCAACCAGTTATGCTGCTCAGTTAAGCGGCGAAAATATTGGAAAAAAAGCAATAGCAAACAATATGCATGTAGTTACTGCCCGTATTAAAGGGCCAGGCTACGGAAAAGCTGCTTCTTTGCGTGGACTAAAAATGGCTGGTGTTAAAATTATCCATATTCAAGATATAAGTCCTATTCCATTTAATGGGTGTCGCCCAAAAAAGAAACGCCGCGTCTAATCATTAGCGTAAGCTTTGAAATGCGCGGTATATATATTTGATTCTCAATGGCGTTTTATGAAAGCGTCCTATTGTTTTATGGCTGAAGGTGCAAAATTAATTGGTGCAGGTTGTGCGACAATCGCTCTAGCAGGTGCAGGTGCCGGAATTGGTATCGTATTTGGTTCATTTATTAGTTCAGTTGCTCGTAACCCATCACTAACCAAAACTTTATTTGGATACGCAATTTTAGGATTCGCATTAACAGAAGCGATTGCTCTTTTCGCTTTAATGATGGCTTTTCTTATTCTTTTTGTATTTTAAACAGCGTAATACATTAACACGCTTTAATATAATATGTTTATAAACATATTATTTCACAAAATAACTGCAGACAAAAAGTCTTAACTTTATCTTTGCTAGTTATGTTTGGCCTATAGTTTAAGTGGTAAAACACACTGCTCATGACAGTGATTATGAGGGTTCAAGTCCCTCTGGGCCATATGCGGATATGATGAAAATGGTAGACATATCAGATTTAGGTTCTGATGAACTTTGTTCGTGGGGGTTCAAATCCCTCTATCCGTATTAGGGTATGTAGCTCAATGGCAGAGCATTAGGCTTTTAACCTACTGGCTGCAGGTTCGAATCCTGCCATACCTAAATCGCGGGATGGAGTAATTGGCAACTCGTTAGGCTCATAACCTGAACATTGTAGGTTCAAATCCTACTCCCGCTCAATGGACGGATGTCTGAGTGGTTTAAGGTCTCAGTCTTGAAAACTGACGTACATAAGTACCGTGGGTTCAAATCCCACTCCGTCCGAAAAACATTGAATTTTTTATGAACAAAACAAAACTTAACTTTTGGTTTCATGAAATATCATGGAAAGGTTTATATATTCTTCTTAGTACAATTTTTTGTTTTGGTACTTGTTTCTTTTATGCTGATGTTTTTCTTTGTGAGTATTTACAAATTTTTTTAAATGTAATGCCGAAAAATGCTCTTAAGTTTACAACATTTTTTGTAACAGAAACTTTATCATCTATGCTTATAATAAGCTTGTATATTACTTTTTTATGTATTTTTCCTTTTATACTTTATTGTTTACACACTTTTTATAGGCCAAGCTATTTTTTACATGAGACATATAAACAGTTAACTTTTTTAATTTTAAGTTTTAGTTTTTCTATAGTTGCTCATTTGTCTTTTAAACACTTGTTATTGCCTAGTATTTTACAATTTTTTATATCATTAGATAATAACGAACTTTGGCAACATATACCAAATGTTTATAATTATATTTTATTTAGTCTTTCGCTTGCAATAAGTTTTCAACTACTTTGTCAAATAATTTGTTTAGGGATTTATATAGACAGTATTAGACTTTCAAACTATATAATATTAGCACGCACAAGAAAGTATTGGCATATTGGTTTATTATTTCTTAGTGCATTTGTTTGTCCACCAGATGTGTTTTTACAATCAACTTTTTGGTTTTTTTTAATAATTTGTTTTGAATTTGCGCACTTGGGTTTTTGTTTTGTACGAAGTTACAAAAAACAATAAATCATAAAACATGCTTTTATTTTTTGTAAACATGTTTTATGATTGAAATGCTCTTGAAATATTCTGTAAAGGTAACTGTACAGGGAAATATAACTGCTGTGGAGCAAATAAATAAACAATATGAAGGATATGATAATTAATTTCAAGATGCAGTGGTTTATAAAATAACTTTTTTGTTCGATTTTGTTGTTTATCAACAATATTAGGGATTCTAGAATTAAGGCGAGTAGATACGGAATATATTGCTTGTTGTGTTGAATTAGCTTTCAAAAAATTAGCAATTCCCTGTGCATGAGATTTTGAGGTATTAGAAACAACTGATATAATATCTCCGGGCTGGACAATATAACCTGGTTTTGAAATAATATTATTATTAATACAAATTTTTTTATGTGAAATTAATTGCTTTGCTTCTTGTAAAGATGTCACAAAACATGCTCGATATAAAATACAATCTAATCTTTTTTCAAGAGTACTAAAAAAATTAATACTATTTTTACCTTTTAATGATTTACATTTTTTATAAAGTGTTTTAAAATATTGAGTATTTAAATTTCCATACAAAGTTGAAATAAGTTGTTTTGCTTTTAGTTGGTAAGCAAATTGTGAACGCTTTTTTTTCTTTTGTAAATTTGTAGCCTGACGGTATTGCATTTTTGCATTTTTTTCAAGTGTCAATAATTGTTTAGGATGAATACGTCGCCAAGGCCAAAACGAAACTCCAAGTTTTCTACTCATTTTAACTCGTAAAAAAGAAGACGTGGTTGCCATATACTATTTTATTTTTTTACAAACTATGTTTGAATGCTTACTATCGGACTTGAACCGATAACCATAAAGGAACAGATTTTAAGTCTGTCGTGTTTACCAATTTCACCAAGTAAGCAACTTTACGGATAACGGGAATCGAACCCATATCATCTGTGTGGAAGACAGAGAATTTACCATTAATCTATATCCGCATATATATATTTTTTTTTTTAGAGTACTTGTGTTCACCTAGAATCTTAGGAGGAAAGTCCGAACTGTATTTGATGGAAGTTAACAACTTACAAGAAAAATCTTAGGGAAAGTGTTATAGCGCCAAAAGGCATGAGAATTTTCCGAAATTAATTTCGAAATATAAAAAACCCCAGCAACAGCAAAATTATATTGCAAAAGTTAGATAAATGAACACCTATGTATAACATAGACAAAATTCGGCTTATGGTACTCTTAAAAGTATTCTTAGCTCAGTTGGAAGAGCATCAGCCTTCTAAGCTGAATGTCAGTGGTTCGAACCCACTAGAATACGACAGGGTATAGCGCAGCCTGGTAGCGTACCTGTTTTGGGTACAGGTGGTCGCAGGTTCAAATCCTGCTACCCTGAAAAAACCCTTTAAATAAAGACTATTTTTTATGAATCCTATCCATTATCTAGGCTTTTCAAGTAGTTTGTTTCTATTAGGCATTTGGGGTATTTTCTTAAATCGTAAAAATATCATTGTAATGCTAATGTCTATTGAACTAATGTTACTTGCAGTTAACTGTAATTTTTTAATTTTCTCGATGTACATTGACGATGTTCTTGGACAAGTTTTTTCGCTTTTTATTTTAACAGT
>JACLAA010006798.1_pt1 | contig 12224 bp, 10 predicted proteins | sample 8027891 | NCBI WGS metagenome assembly JACLAA01 (sample SAMN15724900, study PRJNA655200) | protist metagenome | isolation source: fluorescence activated cell sorting (FACS) single amplified genomes of... | place: Spain: Blaines Bay Microbial Observatory, Mediterranean Sea | collected 2016-01-19 | reverse complement strand
CGCACGCAAGGCGAAATCTCGCCGCTCCCGGCGCGCGCGTGATTCCCGCCGCAGCGAAGGTGTGGGCGCAGGTCGTAAACATACCGTTTCAGCCTGAGCCCGTCGTTCGACCGGCAGCTGCTGCCGTCGACGTCGAGGGTGCGCGATGGGCGGGATATGACACGATGCGTCCGCCGCAAGTCAAGAACTACACCTCCGTTCGGCTTGACCGAGTCGCACACGTCGCGCTAACCGAACCGTTCCCCGTGTTCGGTTTCGATTTCGACGCGGACCTCGACGATCCGTCGTCGTCTGCGGAGTACTGTCGCGAGACTGTTCTGAACGCGACGGCGACTCGCGAAGGCACCGCGAACGCCGTCGTGTTTTGGTTCACTTTGACATTGAATCGCGGCGAAGATGATGCGATCGCGGACATATGCACCTACCCTGCGATGGCTGAGCGATGCGGCGCGAAGGAGAGCAGCCGGTGCTGGAACGAAGCGGTGCAGTTTGTGCAATCCTTCGCGGTGAGGTCGGGGGAAACCTTGTCGGTCAAGGCGGTGCACGGACCGACGAGAGTTTCCTTTTCTGACGTGCGCGCACGAAGAGAAGAGTAGAACTACCTACTAGTGTGCCTATGAGTACAACCTATGAATTCTTCTTCCCCTTGTCTGAGACGAGTTTCTTCTTGCGCTGCACGAACACGTAGAGGTACAGCTTCAGTAAGAGAAAAGGATACACGTAGAGCAACCCTCGGAGAAACCAGGGGTAGTAAAACGCCGCGTTAAACGCGTTCGGCATCGAGATGGTGTATGGCACCCTGGCATCGATCGTGGGCAGACTATGATACATCAACCAAATCTCCGCGGAACCTCCTATGGGGTAGAGAGGGATGAACGCGGAGTATCTCAACCAGTTGAGCCAGCCGGGAATGTTCGCCCCGAGAGCGTACGACGGGTAGCGTATGACCTCCGATAGGGACCACGCCAAAAACATCAATGCCGCCGCCGTCGTCCCGTGCAACGACTCGATGGGGTGTATGACGGCCATGATAGCGTGCGTCCTCCCCGCCCATTGCATAAGAGATGTGAGGACTGGCGACCGGACAAGTCCGAGAAGAGAGTGCAGTACCTCCATCACGGCGCTGCACTGACCGAGGCGTACGAACCAGCCTGCGTCGTCGTACACCGAGGTTAAGCTCCCCCCGTTTTCCACGATGGAACGAACGCTCAGAACCAGCGCGGCGGACCACACCAGGGACTGCGCCACGTTGTAGGCTGTGAGATACAACTTTGTTACCATGGTGACGATTCCTTCCAGAGGAGATGCACGTGTGCTCAAAGAGACTAAAAGCTTCGGTGCGACCTCTGGAATCAGTTACCACTCCGCTCGACTGCTCGATCTCGCCCGACCAAAAAAACGTGTGCACGTTGAATTCCACAGTCACAACCCTAAGGCGCCTGGCAACAAGTCGTGAGGAATGGTCATGTCCGCACCAGACAGCCCGGCGGTGAGCGCTGGTGGTGGCGCTGCTGGCCCCTCCTCGGCGAAGAAACCGACCAAGTCCGGGGGAAGAGGAGGACGGGGCAGAGGACGAGGACGAGGCCGTGGCCGTGGTGGGGCTGCGGGCGACAAGAAAGGCAAGGGCCCCGCTGAAGGAGCCGGCGAAGCAGCTGGGGAGGACGGCAAGAACTCGGAGGCGGAGGTTGATCAGAAGAAGCGGAAGCGAGGTCTGCTTACACGAGACCGTGAGTGTCGTTCTTTTGCCCAGCCTTCTACAGGCCCCCGAGTGCCCCCGAATCGAATCTCTTCGCCTCTGATACTTTCGGTCGGTCTTTCTGATTCGACGCTAACCGCGAGTCTCTTTCCCGTTCTCCCAGTGAAACACATGATGTATGGATTCGGGGATGTCCAGGAGCCTGACAAAGAAACAGTGGACTTGGTGGAAGACATGACTCTGGACTACGTGACCAACTTCGCGCATCGATGTATGGAGGTGAGCGCTCGCCGAGGTAAGCTGCAGACGGAGGACCTGCTGTACCTCATCCGCAACGACGAAAAGAAGGTGCAGCGCGTGAACGAGCTACTCGACATGAACATGCAGCTCAAGGAAGCGAGGAAGAATTTCAGCACGGACGAGGCGGGAATCGATCCGGCTAAATAGAATGACCCAACTAGAGCATGTAGTAGCAGTAGCGAGGAGATGCGAACGATATCAGATGCGAAATTTACGCTCAAATGCCTCGAGTGCTGAAAATTTGCATGAAGATGTTGTCGCCGCCGACGATTCTGTCGCGCCGCCGACACCCCTCCGCCCCCACAACACCTGCCCCTAACCGCTGCAGCTGAACGTCCGCGCGTCTTCGTTAACGATAAGCAACAAAGGAATATGGCGCCTGCAGGAAAGAAGAAGGGTAAGGAGCCAGCGAAGGAAGAGGAGCCGGAGGAGGAGTCCGACGAGTCCGACGAAGAATCCACCGACGACGAGTCAGAGGAGGAAGAGGATCTCGACGGGTCATCGGGCGACGAGTCAGATGAAGAGATCATGGTCGACTTCGAGTTCCAGGACCCCACAGAAATCGATTTCCACGGGCTGAAAGCATTGCTTGGTAACTTCTTGGACGGCGCAGAGTTCAGCAGCTCACCGCTGTGCGACGCAATCATAGCGCAGAAGACCGTGGGGACCGTCATCAAGGCTCAGGGCGCCGGAGACGAGATGGATCCCGTCGCAGTGATGTCGGTGATGAACATTCAGGATAAGAAGGATACGGCGTATATCAAAGAAATCGCTGCGTATTTGAAGAACAGATGTCCCAAGGATCTCCAGGATAAGCTGAACGATGCGTTCACCTCGAAGGAGGTTGGTTTCCTCATCAACGAGCGCGTCATCAACATTCCGCCCGAGACGGCTTCTCCGCTGGTTGAGGGGCTCTTCGATGAGATCGGTTGGGCTACCGAAGACGAGCCCACCGAGGAGCTCAGGGATTCGTTCAAGTTTTCGAAGTACCTGATGTTTTGCCGGCTGTATCGAGATGATGACCCCGAGGAGGAGGCGGGTCAGAAACGTAAGCGCGACGGCGAGCCAATGATGATGTACGTCCGTCCGGAGGATGAATTCTTTCATCAAGCCTGCGATTGGTCTTTTATGTGGAAAGTGAAGGACACAGAGGATAAGGGTGACATCCAGGACATCAAACCGATGCGCCTGTGTATGCTCGTGGACGCGAGTGTCGTTCCTGGAGTGTGCGAAAAGTTGAAAAAGCAGTTTCCCGCCGCCTGATGGTTTGGCGATAACTGAGAGCCTGCGCACTTTTGACGTTGTCATCTAAGCTACTTGAAAGTACCAGCTAGCTAGCTCTAGCTAGAGAGCTATTGCAAGCCGAAGGCTTTCTTAGTTCGTGCCTCGACACGCTCCCGCGCAGCCTCCCTCTTTGCGAGGGCTGCCGCTTCCTCTTTGCTGACTTTTGGCTTCTTCCCGCTAGCTCCGCCATCCGCGCGCTTACGCTTACCGCTGTCGTCTCTTCCCGTGACAACTCCAAGTTTCTTGGCGTTTGTCGCTTCAAAGCTTCGTCCACCAGCACCATCTAGAGCGCGAGATGCGGACGTGTGCGTCTTAGCCTTCGCTGCCTCGTACTTCGGGTGATTCGTACCGTACCCGAGGTTGAACATGCTCGTCAAACTTTTCGAGTTTGCGGCGCCCACCGCCGCGCTCGCTTTCGGCGCGTGCGCCCAACCCGAAGCACCACTCGTCCCAACCGAGCCAGCCCCGGAGGCACCGCCTTTCCCAGTAACGGTTGTGGTGTCGCTCACTTTCTTCACATCAGATGGTCCGAGAGGGTAGTGTCCGCCTTCTGCACTGCGCTCCGTTGCGATGGACGCAGGTGCCGCCGTCTGCCCGGGACCAGCCGGCGGCGCCGGGGTGTTTTGGGGAGCCTGACTTGACCACACGTTTGCCTTCGTGTCGAAGAACATCCCCGACTTTGGGTCGAAGTAGCACGAAGACTTCGCATGCCAATAGTAGTTCGAGCGGTCATCGAATTTCCACGCGCCTTTCTCTCGATACTCCGCCTCCGCCCGCGCTTTCAGCTCCGTCTCCACGGCGTGCTCCAGCTCTTTCTTCGCGCCCTCTTCTTCATTTCGCTGTCGAGCTCCTGCGCTGAGCGTCGGAACTTTGCCCGCATCCTCAGGCCGTGCGCCAGCAGCCAAATCGGCTTTGTACGCCTGCGCAGCGGCCGATTCGATGCTCGCCATCATCCGATTTTTCGCCTCCTCTTCCTTGCCTTCGTTCTGCTTCTGCATGCGAATCTCACGCATCTTGAGCTCAACGTTTTTCTTATGCGCGTTGCTCTGCTCGTGGTTGCGCTTCGAGTTGGAATGGGACTGCACGTAACACTTACAGAAGTGGCACCAGTCCGGCTGGCCCTGCACGGACAGCGAGTACTTCGCCCTCTTCACATCACTCATGTTGGCAGGTACCTTTCCCTCGCCCACGAGTCGGCCGCGCCGAGAACTGTGTGAGTTCGGGATCTCGTCGGCGGCTCGACTCACGTTGTAGTTTACGGGTATCTATAGAGAGTTTTGGACTCCGAGATCGAAATCGCAGATTCTCCGAAGTTTAGGCGGAAACGAAGAAATATCTAGAAGCGTATCAAGAGCGCAGCCGCCCCACTCGGCGAGCGCCGAGCAGTAGGCGAGACACGCCATCTTCACAGAGGACGTAAAGATGATATCCGTGACATGTAGAGGGCGCGCGTCATGCGCGTCCGCGCGCTGCAGCTCCCAGCTCAGGATCCCAGCTTCGAGATCGGTCCGGGCGCTCAGCACATTCCGAACCAACATCCGGAAGACTCGCTCGACGTTTGTGGTCAGGGCTTCTGACAAGGCGCCCGAGAGCTACACGATGGACTACCAGGGCGCGCTCAAGTTCCTCGGGTTGAACGAGGGCGCCTCGTCTGAAGACATGGTCCGTGCCAAGAACCAGATGATCTCGCGGTACCAAGAGGAGGAGGAGAAGCTGAAAAAGGTGAGTCACGCTGATAAAAACAATATCGTGTACCTGAGCCCCTTCTCGCGGTCCCTTCACCGCTGGAACGTATACCCTTTGGGGGTTAGCCTGTCGTTCGCACCTTTACTAACCGAAAGTGCGACCCAACCCCCTTTTCGTATCTCTCGCAGGTTGAAGCGGCGTACGATGTTGTACTCATGAGGAGCCTCATGAAGAGGAGCCAGGGCGAGGTTTCTGACAACAAGGTGAAGTACGCGGACGTGTTGAGTCCTGGTGCCGCTGTGAAGCAGAAGCTTCCCCCTTGGGCGCGGGATATGACCAACAAGCTGCCCCCGCGACCTGCTGTTGAGGCTCCGGAGGGTGAAATCCTGACCCAGGGAGGGATCGCGCTTGCTGTGCTGTCTGTGCTGATCCTGGCTCAGGGTTGCACGCAGCCCCCAGGGGTTGACAATCCCCCGGGACTGCAGCTGTCCATCGCGATGCTAGGCGCGGTTTGGTTGCTCCGTAACAAGAACCTCACGCTCGCCCGCTCGATCTCGCTTGCTGTTCTCGGTCTGGCTTCGGGCGCTGTGATCGGAGGCTTGGTGCAAGGTTGGTTACGCGTTGACATTGTGCCGCTGGGCGCGCTTTCTTCGCCCTCCGCTGTGGTGAGTGAGTTTGGACTGCTGGGTATCTTCGCCGCTGCGGCTTTTCTGTATTGAACGGTTTGGGGAAGCTAATGCAAACATGACTACGACGATGGCGACGACGACTTGAACGAGGGGGGGGGATTGATTCATAATACTGTAACATCGCAACGGAGGGCGAGGGATCCAGAACTTGTTTTTTTACACACAGAATTTTCTTTACGCAGAGATACTGAAAATAAATCAATCAATCGAACCGAGATACATCCAAACCGCCCTAACCGATTTCACCATATAGCTACAGTACGTACAAGATGCCAACTTGACATTTGAAAAGAGCACATGCTGACCCATCGAACACGGAGCGATGCGGTAAACCTGCAGTCGAAGCACAAAGTATCGGAACTATTTAGTCTATATTAATACCACCATGCTCTGTAAACTGTAACTAAATAGAGGCGTATGTCATCTAAAAACTGCGCGATATTCAGCTGGACGACTTACCAGCGATGATCATAGAGGAAGAACAGACTGCAATTCGAAGTTGAAGCCAGACCGTATCCGACACAGCTATTCGTCATGGAAAAAAATTCAAATAAAAACGCAAACAAGAGAAAGAATTCTCGACGCAACTAGATATAATCGTTCAACGCGCGTCGAACGCATTGAATTAACGTGATTATAAAGGAATCGACAGAATGGTTCACCTAGAAATCAGGAATGTACGTATATATGCACATCTGAAATTGTCTAGAATGCGCAAAGAGTTACCGACGATCAACGCATACAGTATTTCTGAACATGCGAATAACAGTAGCAGACTCCTTCACTCAAGCAAAAGTTTTATCAGCAGACGAAAAAGAAAATAGTCCAAAGAAGACTTCGTCTTTTGTTTGTAATGAACGCAACTCGGCTAGAAAGAAGCTTCGAACCATCAGAAGCTTTCATGAAGATAATGCACGCGTCGTTCAAGACATAGGGGGAGATGACTGCAATTACACTGCCAACGAAACCGCAAGATACATAGGGCCTATGAAATTCATTCTGTGGTGTGACTAGTCAGCTATTTATAAGATCATCTTCCCTCTTTCGCCTCGTTCTCTTTGGCGTTTCACGCATCGTGAAGGCAGGATCCGCCGCTCTCGATGAGCTCCTGTAGATATGCAGGCGGAGTTGCGCGTACTGAAGCTTCAACGACGTGATGTTATCGACGCCTTCAAGCAAAATCGCATCACCTTGCGATACATCGCTTTGAATTTTAGAAACGCAGTCAAGTAAAATCGCTTTCACGTCAGAAAGATGTTCTGTTGGACGCGCATCACTCTCTGCAAATTCATCGCTCAGCGCGACTTTGAATTCACTCGCGTTCAGGCTATGTAACACTCGATAATGACGGAATTCATCCTTCTCGCTGAGGTACAACAGGTCATCATCTGCTTCGTCTTCGTTAAGAAATATCACCCATGGCGTCGTGTTTTTGACGTTTGTATCAACCTCAGACGTGCACCTTCCATGTTTCCTTATCGCAGCAGTCATAGCACCGTCTAGAGCCGCCAGATAAGAACATTCAGCGCGATTTTCATCCTTGCGTCCATTTTCACTTCTCTCAAAGAGTTGCGAAGGAAGCCACTTTGCCGAAGTCGCACTCGCACAAGCGTCAAGGACCATGTGCTGGGTGTGCCGCAACAGCTGAGCCTCCACTAAAGATGTAAAGGTATCCGGTACGTGCACGTTTCTGGTCTTAAAGCCTCCTTTCAACCAGTTTGAAGCCTGTTTTATCGACGAGTGGCTCGGCACCACATTCATGCCACGCCCAGGATACACCGCGTGTGCGTCGGGAATAACCCAGCGTTTTCCACTTGCTTCATCCTTAGCCAGAACAAAACGAAGTGTCAGCGCTTTCGGAAGACTGCGCGTGATCGTGTGACAGTAGCGAAGCATCTGCAGAATGCCCTTCATGTGGTTAGGGTCGTCCGGGATACGCCACTCGCGGTCCGCCTGCTCGAGCAGGTCATCAACGGAGGGAGTTAAATCTCGACCCGTTTCACCGTTTCGTTGCGACGCACAGCCAAGGGCAGAAGCGTGTATGAGTCTATTGATGCGCGCGATGCATAATGATGGTCGACCAAAGACGTTCGCCGCTTCGACGACGGGTGTGCCGAACTGAACTCGTCTACACGCTTGCCACATCTCCTTCGTTCGGCCTACCGAAATTGTTTTTTTATTTTTCGGCGCTCACGGATGGTTTGATGTGCTGCCCTGGGCGCCAGCAATGGCCCGAACCTGGACCCAGCTGCGTAACGTCGTGTTTCCACTCACCCGATAGTAGCAACGCTCATCTCTGAGGTGCAAACATCGAGCTCGCAGCGACCCTAGGAGCTTGCTCGACTCGTTTTTGAGAGGTTTTCGTTTTCTCCCTCCATCCACGTTTTTTTCCGCTTTTTTGATTTTTAAGTAATTCTCGCAATTGATTACAAAGTTTTAAACCGCGATTACCAGACCGACCAGTCCGCCTCCTCAGACGCGTCTCATCTAAAATGCACGTGCTTGGGTTTTCGTGGTCCGGTTTCAAGTTTCGGTTTGTGTGTCAAATTGTTCAAATTTCGCGAAAGTTATGTGCCACGTGGCACTTAATTTCACGAAGTGTGTTGGTTTCAGAGAGTTCATCTCGTGGACTGCGGCGACACGCAGTATGACACGTCTTTGACTCTTCCTACAAGCGATTTGTACGAAGCTTTCGAAATGCCGACGAAGCCAGACATGAGTGATCTCAAGGTCCTGGGAGACGATAAGCTCATGTGATCGCGTCAAACGTCTTGAACATCGTTCATAATTTTATTTGATAAATCTCGCAATTGATTACAAAGTTTTATTTTATCAAGGTAAATAATAGACACCCGATTTTCCATTTGGAAATCAGGTAACAGAAGTTCGTGAAGAGAAGCATTTGGAAGGGGTAAACGAGCCTGGCAAGGCGCCCTTGTAATGTGTGATGTATATAATCGTGACGTGTACTTCTTGATGAAGGGCTATATAGACTAAGAGACTATTCCCGCAAGAAAAGGGGGCACTGGACGAGATATGGAACAAGTTGTTCTTGGGTCTTCGGGGAAGACGAAGAGGTGTAACTGTAACTTACAAAAGTATATAAAACGTCAGTCTTCATCCGTTCACCCGCCCAAAAAGTACTGTTGCGCTTCACTTAAAGCTTCAGATGGTCGAGCATCGCCTCAAGTCCGGCAGCCTTGGCATCCTCGGGTTCGTCAGCCATGTCGGCGTCGTTCTCCTCCAACGACCCGAGCACGCTGGCAATTCCCGCGTCGACCAACACACTCTTCAGCTCCTCGACACCCTCTTCGGAGATGTAGTTTTCATTCAGGTTGAGGGTTGTGAAACCCTGCTTTGACGCCGCGAGCCGCGCGGCGGCAACAGCTCCGGCGCACACGATTTCGTTGTTGCTCACGTCGAGTTCCTGGAGCGGGCAGCCAGACATCTTGAGCGCCACGCAAATCTGCGCCACGCCAAAGTCACCGAGCTCGTTCTCCGCGATGTTCAGCACCTTGAGGTTCTTCATGGCAGATATGGCCTTAGCGACGGCAGGAACACCCTCGGGGGTGATATCACAGGAGGAAATGTTGAGATGTTCCAGCTGCGCGCATCCGGCAGCCAGCGCCGATGCCACAGCACCCGCGGCAGCGGGCCCCAAACTGGTGGCTTCGAATTTCACGTGGCGCATGTTCGGCTGCTTGTAGAGCATGCCAGCGAGCGCGATACCACCCTCCTCGTTGACGTTGTTATCGGTGAGATCAATTTTGTTGAGCGAGGTTCCCGCGGCCAGACCCTTCGCGAGCATCACTGCGCCATTAGAAGTGTATCTGGAACCCGCCATCTTGAAATCCTCCATGTTGGGCGCCTTAGCAAGCAGCGCGGCGACGTGCACGACACCGTCGTCGCCAGTCATGTTCTTGTCGAGGTGGAATTTCTTCAGGGACTGCGGCGAAGCCAGAAGCTCGAGAATAGCGGCAGCGGCTTGCTCAGAGATACCATTGTTGATGAAGCTGATGCTCTCGATGCCTTTCTGCTGCTGCAACATCGCCGCACACGCGCGAACGCCCTTTTCGCCAAAAGCGTTATCGCTCACGTCCACGGACGTGATGTTCGCGCCGAGCGTGGCTTCGGTGATGATTTGCATGGCTTTCAGGGCCTCGTCCTCCGGGCGACCCGCGATGATATCGCTGAGGTCCACCTCCTTAAGAGTGGACGAGATGTTCGCGAAAGCCTTCGTCACCACGTTGGCAGCGTCGATGCCGAAACTCTTAGAGCTGAGTCTCACCTTCGAGTAAGACGCGCCTTTCGCCATCAGCGGCGCGAGCACTTGCTCCGCGCGCGTCTGAGTGTAAAACTCGCGATCCTTGCTCATGAGGTCGAAGTTGTCGGTGTTTCCACCTGCAGCCTGCTCTCCGGCGCTGGCGTCCGCCGCAGCCTCGCCGAGGCGCTCCGCCTCAGTCTTGATGAGCTCAGCCGCTTTCTTGATGTATAACCTCGTGAGTTCGAGGATCGGGCGGTCGCCACCGGTGCCCTCGGACCAAGACTCCTTGGTCGTCGTGCTCGCCACCTCGGCGACGCTGAAGGCGCGCTCCTCGATCTCTTCAGCCTTGGCTCTGGTGCCGCCGAAGGTTTGGCCGTAGCAGTGGAACCCGAGGGCGGCGAGGGTATCGTCCATGCGGGTGACAAGGTCATCCCTCTGCTCTTTAGGAATAGCAAACACCATGGTGACGCTTTCGGACTACCTGGTCCGAGCGGCGTGCGCGCCGTGTTGTGCGGCGGCGGGAGAAATACGAAAGCTCGATCAATCGTATGGTAAGGCGCGTTTGAAGAACGCCGACATATTCTTCTCGGACCGCCTAACAGTTGGACTTTCGCGTTTGTCGCCGAGGGCTTGTCAAATACGTAACTAGCTCTAATGAGTGCGATGGAAACGACTTGCGGCAATGTGTCTCGTATTTAAAACAGGAATCTACCCAAGAAGACGTTTGTGGACTCGAGAGCATCCCAGACGAACGTCACGCCGGGGGTTCCGAGCGCACTGTGCACCTGGAAAAATTCTATCAGCCCCTTCACAAAAGCGGGGAGCGGGCCACCGAGGACAAGCCCATTGAACTGCATCACGGCGTTCCGTTTATGCAGGCTGACGACTGCGATTTTCGGGGTGGTACTTTGTCCACATACGGACCTCGGATAGCTCAAGGCCACAGGCTTCCTCCTGTACGACGCGAGTATTCCGCGCGCGACGGCCGTGGCGTTGAGATCAGCCGTAAAAGCGTTTTTTTCTTCGTTCGTCCCGCAACAATCTCCGGCGGCGTACACGTTATCGAATCCCTCGACGCGCAAGCCATTCGCCATGTCTACACGTACGTCACCGTTCTTCCCGACGCCGCGCGTTTCCAACGGCCCTGGAAGCGAACGACCCCCAATGCAGGGGTAGACCAGTGAAGCGCGCAGCTCTCTGCCTTGTTCCGTGCGCAGGTTCCAGTTGCCGCCGCCGGGACGAAGCATCGCGACGTCCTTCGGAGCCCCACCCCAATCCTCTACTCGATCGTTCAGAACCACCCAAACACCTTTTTTCTCGAGCCAACGAAGAGCGAGTTTCCCAGCACGCGGCGGCATACGCTCAAGAAGACGGTCGTGCGGGGTGATGAGCGTGACTTCTTTATGGCGACCCCACTTTCCCGCTATCTCGGCGGCCAACTCGACGCCGACTGTGCCACCTCCGACGATAACAACACTCTTTGCGGAAACCAGCGTGACATGCGCAGCTTCAATCTGAGCTCGACGCTCCTCGGGGCTTGACGCGACGTCATGTGGCGCTTTGATGGGGTTCGGATACGAGGATCCCGTCGCGATGACCACGTGGTCTGCTGGCAAGCTCGAACCGTCGTTCAACTTTACGCCCGTCACAGTCGTGTCGCTACCCGCTGACTCGAGCCCGACAGCGGTCGCTCGCACAGTGCCTCGAGGTTGCGCCTGGACCATCTTCCGAGCAGACTTAGGCTCGACGAGGCATCGCAGTGCCCCGGGGGTGTACTCCCAAAACCCCTTGGAATCTACGAGAGTGACGTGTATCCTTCCCCCTCTTCGCAGCATGCGCGACGCGCGTCTCCCCGCGAACTGCCCGCCGACAACCACCACCCTGGGTTGCTCTGATCCACGTGACATGTTGCTCACACGAGCGAGGACGCGGCTTCGCGACCGACGCCGTCTCGTACGCGCACGTCGCAGTGCGGCACGAACGTCCTTCGGGCGAAACAATTGGGGCGTTTTTCGTTGCCAAAAACTCACCTGCGATTGACAGGCACGTCGACACATTCCTTCCAGAACTGAGCGCGCGTGATGGCATCCGCCACCGCCATCGCCCTTTCGGGCGTGTCCTCCGCCGCGCGATGGAGGAGCGGACAACGCGTCAAAACCCCCAGCTCCGCGAAGCTCATCCGCACCATCGCTTCTGGTAGGGGTGCGAGCGCACGCAAGTTTCGACCCGCCGCCGCCGCCGCAGATGATGCCGAAAGCCCGCCGACGGAAGAGCTCGTCCAGTCCGGAGCTGTCATCAGCGCGCA
>JACLAA010001332.1_pt1 | contig 12242 bp, 8 predicted proteins | sample 8027891 | NCBI WGS metagenome assembly JACLAA01 (sample SAMN15724900, study PRJNA655200) | protist metagenome | isolation source: fluorescence activated cell sorting (FACS) single amplified genomes of... | place: Spain: Blaines Bay Microbial Observatory, Mediterranean Sea | collected 2016-01-19 | reverse complement strand
CGTCGATGTCGAGTCAACGCGGAGGAGGAGGCGGAGCGGGAGGGAACGGCGCAGATATTACGCCGCCCTTATCTCCACCGATGCCGGGACGCGTCATGGGTGGTAGAAACGGATACACCACATCGAATAACAACACGAACAACATGAACACGAACGCTAATAGGGATATGGACAACAATAACGAAAATGCGATGCTTTCCGCGTCGACTTCCCAAATATTCCAACAGCAGCAGCAGCAACAGCGCGACGGAAGAGGTACTAACGGAGGAGGAGGAGGAGGGAGTGGCGGTTTGAACAACATACAAGAGAATAAGCAACAGTTGCAAATGTACGGAGGAGGTGGAGGTTTAGTAGTAGCAGGAGTAGATGGAGATACTTGCCCGTGGTATATGCAAACGAAAGAGGCGCACGAGAGCATATCAACCGCTCGAGAAGATGGGAATTGGACGTCTTTAGGAACTTCGACTTTAGGCTCAGCGCTAACGCCGCGGTCGTCGAGATCTCATGCGAGACACGGCCATGCGGCTTGTGCAATTGGGAATAAGATGATCGTTATCGGGGGTAATACCGCAGGTACGGTACGTTCAGACATCATAGCTTTAGACTGCAAAACCTTGCAATGGGAACAGGTGGAGTGTATTTGCGTCCAGCCCGGCGCGAGCTTTACGCCTCGGCATGGGCACGCCGTGTGTGCTATCGACGAATATGGGGAGAACCAAACCGAGGTACTCGTTTGTGGAGGCTTCACGAAAAATATGCCGACGAAAGCTGCTAGAAAAAACGGAATGGTAAAACCTGCAGAGTTTGAAATGTGGATATTAGACTTATCCAACTCATTTCAAACGGGCATTTCGCAAAACCTTTCGCAAAATTCAAACTTAGGAAGATGGACGAAAATAACCACGAACGGGAAAGGACCATGCGCTAGAGGTGGACATACGGCATCGCGATGCGGTGAGAACATAGTCATTTTCGGTGGCGAAACGCCGAGCGGTCAGTGTTTGGGCGATTGTTGGCTGTATCACGTGAGCTCGCGGACTTGGACGGAACTTCGATGCAAAGGGTGGACGTATCCGTCGCCCCGTCGAGGTCACTGCGCGACGGCGTATATAAACAGCGCAGGTGCGCATTTTGTGTACGTTTTTGGCGGGAGTACCTCGTCAGGTTGCGTGAACTCGGAAGTGTACGCTTTAGACGTGAAAGCCTGTCGATGGCGAAAGGCCAATCCTGAGGGTGGATTTATGCCGCAACCTCGATCTGGTGCGGCGTCTGCGCGTCTTGGCGATACGTGGTACGTTGTCGGTGGCGGTAATAGCGAAGGAGGGTGTGTAGATACGGTGGCTCTTACTTTGAGAGATCCTCTTTCAGCGGAACCGGCGTGGGCGGAGACGTGTAGAGCGGCGCCGGCTTCGGCGGTGGCCTCTGAGAGCGGCACGTGCATAGCTATCCCTGAAATTGCAGCTTTGGTTTCGTTTGGAGGATACGATGGTGTCCGAGATCGTGGAGACTGTAGCATTTCGAGACATCCTCAGTTTCTGATCGAAAGAAGCGGATCGAAAGACCATTTGTTGGGCACTGGCAAACCACCCGTGGTGCCTACGCGGAACGCATCGAATAACAACAACAATACAAGTAACAATTCGAATAGCAACTTGCAACATGCAGCTTCCGTGCAGCGCTTCAATCAGCTAAACGATTCGAGTCAAATGCAAACGAGAGAAAACAGTAGCAATTCGGTTATGAATGATGAACTCGCGGCGTTGAGAAGGCAATTGCAAAGAGCGAAACGAGTAGAAGAACAACTCAGAGTTGAGCTCGAAGACGAACGGTCGATGCGAATGCAGTTGGAGGATGAGTTGGAGAGGCAAAGCGCGCGTGATAGTAGAGGAATGGGTAGGCGTGGTAGCTCATTGAATTTAGGGCGCCAAGGGTCGTCTCATGGTTCGATTTGGAATTTTATAGCTCCGGATCCGTACTCGAACGATTGGCGATGATTTTGATGTGCTAAACAAAATAGAACGACGAGAATGAAAGAAGTTTCTTTGCGCTGTAATAAAATGCTCACGTTAAACTTGCAAATATTCTTAACTTTCTATCTCTATCTCGCTCATGTTATATGTTATCGTTTGTATTAAATAAACTCGCATTATTTACGCTTTGCCCAATTCGACCATCATTTTATGCATCGCCTCACCCATTTTTGCTGGACTCCGAACTACATTCACAGAAGCCTGCTCCAAAGCTTCAATCTTACCAATCGCTGTTCCAGCCTTACCTTGAGTAATTGCTCCAGCGTGACCCATTCGCCGACCCGGAGGTGCTGTCAAACCGGCAATAAATCCAACCACAGGTTTATTCGTTCCAGAAGCTTTGATGAACTCCGCCGCTTCTTCCTCCGCCGTTCCGCCGATTTCTCCAATCATGATAACCCCTTCCGTTTCATCATCTTCAACGAATCGTTCCAGGCAGTCCACAAAATTCGTCCCGTTAAAAGGATCGCCACCAATTCCAACGACCGTTGATTGTCCTAATCCATACTCTGTGGTTTGAAACACCGCTTCGTAAGTAAGCGTCCCGGAACGCGAGACTATGCCGATTTTTCCCGGCTTGTGAATATATCCCGGCATGATACCAATCTTACACTCGCCCGGTTTGATAATCCCGGGACAATTCGGACCGATCAATCGCGATTTACTCTGTGACATTAACGCATCTTTTACCCGGATCATATCGTGTTGAGGCACGCCTTCTGTAATGCACACGATTAAGTCCAACTCAGCCTCTAAGGCTTCCAAAATCGCACTCGCGGCAAACGGAGGAGGGACATATATACTCGTCGCATTCGCGCCCGTTTGCTCTTTTGCCTCTCTCACCGTGTTAAATACGGGTAGATTTAAGTGCATAGTTCCACCTTTCCTCGGCGTCACGCCCCCGACTATCTTTGTTCCGTATTTAATAGCCTGTTCCGAGTGAAATGTTCCGTTTTTCCCCGTGAATCCTTGACAAACGACTTTAGTGTTTTTATCAACGAAGACTTTTGGATTTGATTTTGTTATTGTTGACATTGATTTTGCCAACAACACCGCGGTCGCACTCGCATTGGAATAACTAGAAGAAGAAGAAGAAGAAGAAGAAGAAGCCGAGGTGGAGCACGTCGCGGCGACGCGCTGCGCCGATCTTCGTAAAAACATACTCTTCTCTTCTTTTGAAATGTGTGTGGATTTTTGGAAATTCGGTTGGAAAAAAACGAGAAAAAAAAGTCAAAAATAATGTCGGTCATCGAACGACTGATCGATCGATCGGTCGTCCCGTCGATTTTTTTTGCCTTTTTTTTCTCGTTTTTTTTCCCTCTCGTGTCTCGTGCTTTTGGAGTACTCGTACTTCGATCCGCGCAATTATTTTATTTCTCGTCATACTTTTGACCGAGAGAAGAGAGAGAGGGAAGAGAGAAGAGAGAAGGGAGAAGAGAGAGAAGATGGCAGCGTCAGTCTCTTGGTCGCAACGATGGCTCAGACCAGAGGTACGAAAGATTGTTTTGTTTTGAGTCTATAGTATTCATTTTGAAGAAGAGGAACGTTTACCCTCTCTTCTCTCGTTTGTTTTATCATCTCTCACCAAATCGTTCTCTCTTTTATACATAAAATAATAATAAAACAGGTCTACCCAATCTTCGCCGCGTTAGGTTCTGCCGTCGGGTTGTGCACCTTTTTCTGCACCAGACAGTTGACCACTTCTCCGGGCTTTACCGCGAGCAAAGCGAAGAGAGCGACGGCGATTCCGGAAACCTCGCAGGACGTCAAAGAGGGTGAAAAGTTTAGAAACCACTTCATCCGTCGCACTCTTTCAGGCAGGCGACCGGAAATTATGCCCGGGTTGAACTCGAGCATGACGAAAATGAACTAGTTTTGTCCGTAACGAGGGCGACAATGTGCGCGTGTGTATATATAAAAGAACGGTATTAGAGAGAGAGAGATCTTGCAACAGAGGGAGAGAGAGAGAGAGAGAGAGAAGAAGGAAAGAGGGTCACAACGCGCGAAAGCGGGTATAGACCCGCTCACACTCCTCTCTCTAGTCTCTCTGCGATGATACATTCTATTTGTAATGAAACTTGCACGTTCCCCTACTCGCACTTTGTGTAAATGAGATTTCCCAACCGCTATGTTTGTATTGGTTTATATTCGCGTCTTCATCTTTCTCGTAATATTTCGAGAGTATTTTCATGTTTTTGTATCTCTTCAACAACTTAAAAAATACACGCACGCGCACCGAACAACAACATATCTCTCCCTATCCCTCTTTTATACATTCACTGATAAAAAGAATGTTCTCATCGTCTGGCGATGCTCGTCGCTCGGTGAGCTTTGAGAGCGATTTAGAGCGTTTGCTCAGGGAGGAGGAAGATGAAGATATTGAAGAAGAAGAAAGAGAAGAAGAAAGAGAAGAAGAAAGAGAAGTCTCCGGTGCGCGAGAAACTAAGCTGACTTCACCGATAATCAAAGGACAATTTCGTCGATTGATTCCACGAAAAAAAAGTCTCTTCGCCGCATCGGATGTCGATGATCGAAGACAGGAAGAACAAGAGGAAGAAGAGGAAGAAGAAGAAGAAGGACGAAGAAGAGAAATGTGGGAAAGTTTGGATTACGCGAAGATTGACTCCATGTGGAGTCGCTTAAACTTTAAAAAGACTAAAACTGGCGTGCTCACTTTAGAGAGATGGTCAAACTCGACGTTCATTGGAGTCATCGTCCGATCTGTGGCATTCGCGTTGATGAGATTGATCGATATATTGTATATGTGGCGCGTCGATACGGTTCTTTCAAACGCGCCATATTCTTTCGTAGTTCGCGCCGTTCTCTTTTGCGTCATGAGCGCCTTCTTTGCTTTCTCGAGCGCTCTCGTAACTTTAATTGAACCGACGGCAGCTGGAGCGGGTGTTTCGTACGTCGTCGCCGAGTTAAATGGCGTCTCTTCTCCTAAAGCCATTTCTCTTAAAAGTGGCATCGTAAAGACCATCGGGACAATATTTTCTGTATCGAGTGGTATCGCAGTAGGACCTGAAGGTCCGTTAGTACACGTCGGTTCGATTATCGGTTCCGCTTTCGCCAGAGGTGGCTCAGGAAGACGTCAATGGAGAGTGATGGGAGACTCAGACTTTCGAGACATTGTGAGCGCGGGTGCCGCTGCAGGTTTAGCAAGCGCGTTTGGGGCTCCGATTGGTGGTGTGTTGTTTTCGAGCGAAGAAGCGAGTTCATTTTGGTCTCACGATACGACGAAAAGAGCGCTTTTATGCTCAACTTTAGCCGTTTTTGTCTTAACGACTTTAAATGGATCGATTGGGAAACCATTCGGTCTGCTTCACCTCGATTTTGCCGAGGAGGAGAAACACTGGGAACTCTTCGAGCTCGGAGCTTTTCTTTTATTGGGTATCTTGTCCGGAATATTAGGCGCGATCATCACCGTGGTCGTTTCTAAACTAGCGCGGTATCGTCGCAATTCCAAGATTGGGCGCGTTGGTGAAGCGGCTTCAGTTGCGCTTATGATTGCATTGGCGCAAATACTTCTATCCATGTTACTTGGTGGATGCGTTCAATATGACGACGACTCCGTGAGTACTCGCAAAACGTTTCCCACATCCATCGGTGTTGCGTTAAGTTGCAAAACAAAAAACTCGTACAACGACTTGGCGAGTCTATTAATTGGGTCACGGGACGACAATTTAAAGTATCTCTTGTCGGGAAGAGCGAAAGGTGCTACGCCCGTTTTGACTTTGATTTACTCATTCATTTTTCAGATCATTGCTATTGTCTTTTCAGCAGAATGCGCCTTACCAGCTGGATTGTTTTTGCCGACTCTTACGTGGGGCGCAGCGATGGGGAACATCTTTTGCAAACTATCGGAAACACTTTTAAAAAGAAAGCTCTCCGCAGGTGCATATGCGCTCGTCGGAGCAACGTCCGCTTTAGCCGGGGTCTTTCGTGGTTCGATATCGCTTGTGGTTATTATCTTGGAAGGGACGGGCCAATTGAACTTTCTGCTTCCGTTACTTCTTTGCGTGTTCTTGGCGAACAAGTTCGCTTCCTTTATCTCTATTTCTTTCTATGAGAGTCAGTTGGAAAGAAATGGTATTCCATATCTGCACGCAGCGCCACCAGAAGAGGCGTGCGTGAACGCTGAAACAGAAGCGACATTAACAGCGAGTGATATTTGTGATGCCCCTGCCATCACTTTCCGAGAAATTGAGAGAGTGAGTAATATCGAAGAAATTTTAAAAACTACGACTCATAACGGCTTTCCAATCATAAAAGACGTCGGAAATGATGAAAAACGGTTGATTGGTCTGATTCTTCGATCGCAGTTGCTAACTTTGCTCTCACGACGCGCCTTCATCGAAAACATAATCTTTTACGAACAAGAGTGTGACCATGAAAGCGCGATGTCTTCGCAGGCGCTGCGCTCGAGTTCATCGAAGCTGGACGTCTCAACTTCGAGCGACGTCCCGTCAGAGTTAAGGTTCAAGTCTTCGCAGCAACGCGAAGCGTTTGAAAACCTTGAAATCGCCATGCGCACATTTCATCAGAGAAAATTGTTCACCGAGCGCTCCGCATTAGGTGGCGTAAAATATATCGAATCCATTGGCTTATCTGAAAACGAAAGAAACTCACACGTGATTTTGAGCGATTTCATGATGTTAGCACCCATAAGTGTTCCAGAACGAAGTAGTTTCGAGAGGGTTTGGGAGATTTTTCGTCAATTGGGATTGCGACACTTGTGCGTTGTGGATTCCAAGAACAACATCAAAGGCATGATTACGAGAGAAAATCTCTACAAACTTCAACACCCAGAAGTTTCTTGAATACCACATAAACACAGTCAAGCATTTTGAATTACATGTACGTTTACCGCGTTTTACAAAGCCAAATTTCTAATTATTAAATCGCCTTTTCCTCGCCACTAAAATCTTCGATCAATTTATCCAAATTGCTTCGAATGTTCCCAACCACCGAGCTCGACATTCGATCGTGAAACAAAACACCGTCCAAGTGATCGTATTCGTGTTGAAAGACTCGAGCTTCGAAGCCTTCCAAAGTCATCTTGAACTTTTTTCCTTCGACATCTTGCGCTTCAATCTTAACGCCCATTGGTCTCTGTCGTAAATATTTTTATACGAAACGGGGAAATGAGAAATTTAAGTGAGCGAGAACTGTAACGAAACAGCAGAAAAGTCTTTGAAAAGTAAGGAGATACTGGATGAAAAGAAAAGCCTCGCGTGTTTGCTCACATTTCTCCGCACAGCTTCTTGTTAAAAGAAACTCGGATTAGCGTATATTCATGTTTTGATCGCTCATCGGCCTTCTTTGTTTCCCAAATATACACGCAGCTCTTGTGCGCAAACGCAAACACGAAAAGAAGGAAATGAATAGATAGAAAAGACGAAAATATCATCAATCGCACCTCAACTTCCGCGTAAATCTTCGGAAACGATAAGCATCCTTCCTCGAAGAAATCTTTTTGTTTGCTGAATTTGCTAATCTTCGGATTTACCAGCACGACTTCTTTTCCTTCACCTGGCGCTCCGGCTTCGTTGTACACCATGAGACGATAATTTACGCCCACTTGTGGTGCCGCTAACCCACACCCGACGGTTTCGTACATAATTTTGAACATTTCTTTCGATAACTCTTTCAAATTGTCGTCAAACACTGTCACCGGTTCGTTCTTGGCTCGCAAACACTTCGAAGGATACAGTTTGATGGAAAGAGGCAAAGTAAACTTCACCGGTTCCGCCGGTTTCGCGTCTCTCCGAATGTCATCCATCTCACTGTTGAAGAGCATGCCTTTTCGAGCGTTGGCGACAACTTTTGATGATTTCTTATTGTTGCCGTTATAATAATAATAATTGTTTTTCACGGGAGAAGAAGAAGAAGAAGAAGAAGAAGAAGTTGATGTTGCTGATGTTGCTGATGTTGCTGATGTTGACGATGACGGGGTGAATGCGAACGTTCGCACCGACGTCTTACTTCTTCCTCTAGAAGCAACACCAGGAGACGTCGAACTCGATGTCGAAGTAGACGTTGTCGCGTACGAAGTAGACGCTCTCCTCGCCGCGAAAACGAACGTGAGATGACTCGTGTATGCGCGCATTATTTTACTATTTTGTGTCTCTTTTTCTCCCGCAAACGTCCAAATTTCTTTTTTTTTGTTTTTTGCTCCCTAAAGCCAAAGAGGCGTCCGTCATCGTCGTCGTTGTCGTCGTCGTCATAAATTAGCAGAGGGGCGCGTGTTAAAACATATACACGAGCAACATGTTTTCTCTCTCCGCATCTTCCTTCGTTGGAACTTCTGTTTCGGCTTCGTTCAAAGGTAGGGGCGATGCGTTCGTCGCGAAGGTCGCTCGGAGAAGCTTTTCGAGGCGGCGTTTTTTTTTGTGCGCGAAATGTTGGAGAGTGCGGTCGGAGGAAGGAGTAAAATTTGAGGAAATCCACGCGCGCTGTTTTCGTTTACGCGCGAACACGGAGAGACGATAGAAACGAAAGTATTTCGAGTGTTGATGTTTGCTGCATTCAAATTCGTTTCTGGTTGGTTCTCGTGTTTTGGACGATGTTTCGAGTACACGTTCGCGCGCGTTCGGGAATTTTCTCTCACAAAAAAACCTACGCTGGATAAAACCTCTCCTCCTATCCTTTTGGAGAGAATTTGATTTGTCTTCGAGTCGTTCGTTTATCGTGCCTTTGTTCTCCGTCGCTCACCTCTTCCTTCTGTCTCTCTCTGTATGGCGTAAACTCAGGCCGACAACAACACCATCAACAACCGCAACAACAGCGTGGTGCGTTGCAAATCCGCGCCGCGCGTGTAGCTGGCGTTGAAATCCCGAACAACAAAAGAACGGAGACGGCGTTGACGTACATCTTTGGCATAGGAAACACCACCGCGAAGGCTGTCATGGCGGCGACTGGATTAGAGAACAAGAGAGTGCGCGAGTTATCCGAAGAAGAATTAACCATTTTGCGTGAAGAAGTTGACAAGTACAAAAACGAAGGACAGTTGAGATCGATGATTTCCTTGAACATCAAGAGATTAAAAGAGATTCAGTGCTATCGAGGGAAGAGACATATCAACAACTTGCCGTGCAGAGGTCAACGATCAAAGACGAACGCGAGAACGAGAAAGGGTAAAGTGAAGACCGTTGCTGGCAGGAATAAATAATTTTGATGGCGTAAGCTTTTCATAAATCCTCGATTGAGAATAGAGAAAAGGATTTATTTATAGATACGACGACATTACGACATTACGAGGATGCGTCTTTTAGCCGAATTTGTTACAAATACAATCTACTAGTTTTTTTACATTACGACAGCTCTTTTCTCTCGAAATCTCTGTAAGCATCCTTCATCAAATCAAAAACTTTATCCGCGATAAAGCGCTGCGAGGCACCGCCTCCTTTCTGAGGGACTTTATCGGGATGGATGATAACTAATGCTCTGTGATACGATTTTTTCACCTTTATCGGTTCCATTAAATCCATCATCGAAGGGACTTTGTACGTGTGATCTTCCCAAAGAACTTCGCTGAGATTCGCAAGCATTGTGCGAACGTTGCCGCCATATTTTTTACCCCACTCGTCGATATCAGTTCCTATGAGATCTTGCAACGTCTGTCGTTCTGCTCTTTCCTCTATGGCTTGTCGTTCGCGAGCGCGTTTTTCTTCGAGTGCTTGTTCAATCCGAGCACGATTGCGTTCATGTCTCTGTTTTCGCAATCGCATGCGCTCTTCGGTGTCACCGTCCTGTTCCTCGTCCGATTCGGGATTATACTCAAAAGCGCCTTCATTTTTGGTTGCCGAGCTACTACTGACACCGCCACTAACGGGCGTTCCGAAAAAGTCATCGGCTGCCGGAGGAGGAGCGCCGTTTGATTTCGGCATGCTCTTGTTGTTGTTACTGCTATTGAACATCGACTCCAAGTCAATGTGACTATTTGAGGTACTGCTATCAACGCTATGTGCTCCCGCCGAGCTAAAGAAAGCGTCCATGTCTGAAGAAGAAAGGTCATTTTGCCTCTTGTTCGATTTGTTCTGATGTCTCTCGTTGCTGCTCATTTTTGTTCTCGTCTCCTCCATCGTTACTTTCACGGTAGACTCGAATTTTTCCGCTAGCATTGCCTCATCATCTAAATTCTTCGATGATTCATCTTTCGGTACGATCGTTTCATTTTTTTTCGTGACGTCTCGAGTTTCGCTTCGACCGTCCTTTTGGAGAGCTTCTTGAAACTCTGGCGCAGATTGTTCCAGAGGCGCGCGCGGAAAATGAACAACCTGCGGACCGATAGCGCGACGAATTCCAGCCTTGAAAAATCCAGCCACGGAATCAATCCCAGTTTTCAAAGATTCCAACTTCACCGAAGATGCCGATTTCTGAGCGCGCTGTTGCGACGACATTCGAGACGCCGGCGATGCAGACAAGGTCGTACTTTTTTCAAAGTTCGCCCTTCTGTCCTCGCTATCACCAGTATTCGTTGCTGGTTTTCTATTACCCTCGTTCATCACATCAATACGATTTTCCATAATTTTGCTTCTTTGTGGGCTGTCGCGTTCCCGCGCTTCTTCATTGCTTAATTGCTGACGACTCAGTGTGGGTTCGTCCTGATGCGTAGGCTGATTCTCCATCGTCATCTGCGTCTTCCTGTGCTCTGTTTCCACCGGCGAAGAACTTTGTGCGTCGCTGCTCATACCAAACAAATCATCTATGGAGCTATTCGTCGTTGCAGAAGCCGAGGACGCTGCCATATTTTTCACTTCTGAAGCGTCCGCGCGCTTGTACACGAAGACAGAGGTGGAGGAAGAGGGCGGTGCCGGAGTGCTCGTGAAAGCGGCGAGCTCGTCCATGAAAGTGTCGTTTTGATGAACACCATTTTTTGTACTAGTTGTATGCTGTTGGTATTGTCTCGTTGCTGTTTGTGTTTGTGTATGTGTTTGCCTCTTCGTCGTCGTCGTCGTCGAAAAGAACGCGTCGAGATCACCCGCTTGCATCGTCGAGGAGGAAGAAGCGCAACCATCGAGGCCGTTGTTGCCTCCTCCTCCTTCTGCTCCGTCAAAGTTTGTAGAAGAAGGAGATTTCTGTTGGATTTGTCGAGACGGAGTCGAAGACGATTTCATATCTCTCATGCTCGTTTGCTTCCTCGTTTGCGCGAGTAAGTTATCCGTGGACAGAAGATCATCCATGAAGTCACCACCGTCTCGTTTACCACCCCTCGGTCTGCTCATCTTTCTTCTTCTTCTTCTTCTTCTTCGGTCCGTGTGAGTCTCCTTTTTGTGTGGTTTCGGAGTACCTACGTATATATTTTCACTACTTTTTTTTAGTTCGTCGAAGAAATATGGAGACCAGACAAAGAAAAATTTGCTCGAATGTTACACGCATTCAAGCGAAAGAATGTGTAAGTAGGTACACTATTATATTAAATGTTCTTGCGCGTAATAATATATAGAAGAACGTATCTTCCCCAGAGCCTATCTAAAAAAAGCTTCGTAGAGGTTTTGCGCCGCTGAACGTCCGATTTTCCTCTCTTTCGGTTGGATTTGTGCAATCAAATCGACGCATAGACTCTCGTCCCAATCCAATTGCTCGAACGTTTCGTAGACAGAGATTGGAGTTGGGTAGAGATTTGCAATGGCTTCGGCTGCGTCTGGACCCATCCCTCTCACTTGAGCGAGCATAACCCCCCAAGTATTTTGAACCGTACTTTCGCTTGCCACAAATTTTTTCATATTTTCATTAAACGCATTGAACGTAGGAAGACAGTTGGAGAAGAAAGTTCGCTGCGCACTTTTGTCTTTTCCAACTCTCGGATTGTATAAATCTTGTATCGATCTCGTGAGATCGACGTATAGCTTCTTCGTTTTCTCCAGCGATTCTGTTCGAAGCATGTATATATCGTCATGGATGTCTGTTTCAATCAACGCCGATTTTACTGCTAATTTCTGGCGTTCTTCCAAGTGATAATCACGCTCGATATTTCCTTCGACTAAATACATTACCTTCTCTAAACCACACTTATCTAAGCGATACTTTTGACGAATATATCGACCTGACGTGATCGAACAACTTAAATCTGCCACAGATTTTCTTTCTATGATATAATCGAGGCAAAAGCGTTCTTTGCTCTTTTTATCTTCGGCTACCCAAAGTGCGTCTCCAATCGGAATGAAGCACTGCTCGGCGCGAAGATTCACGTTTTCAAAATACTTC
>JACLAA010005247.1_pt1 | contig 12248 bp, 9 predicted proteins | sample 8027891 | NCBI WGS metagenome assembly JACLAA01 (sample SAMN15724900, study PRJNA655200) | protist metagenome | isolation source: fluorescence activated cell sorting (FACS) single amplified genomes of... | place: Spain: Blaines Bay Microbial Observatory, Mediterranean Sea | collected 2016-01-19 | reverse complement strand
CACGCCGGACCTGTACGTGCTGGCGAACAACGTCGCCTTCAAGGAGGAGCTGGCCGGGGTCTGCTAGGATTACTTACGCGTCTTGTAATTCTCGGACAGCTTCTTTTTGGACGAGAAGAGGCCCCAGGACTTCTTCTGCTTTTCCGTAGGGGGTGCTGACGTCATGCGCGCGTCGAGGGGCTCGGCCGCTTTTGTGAGGAGTCTTCCTTTAGCGCGCGCCGCGGAACCATGCAACGTGCCGATGGAGACGCCTCGCAACAACAAAGGTTCCTGGAAGTCCACAGGCGCTTCGCTCCTCAAAATCCGTCGCGCCAAAGCCCTTCCAGACAACAACGCAGCACCGATCAACACGCCGTTGTCCTCGTAGGCCTGCTTGTCCTCGCGCCAGACCCTTCGAAGTACTCTTACAGTTATATGATCTGCATCATCATCAGGGTCTGCAAGAGTCCTCAGGGAATCCAACTTCTTGTCGTCGGCTGACGTCCATATGGATGTAGCTGCGGGCTCGCCCTCGTCCAACGAGTCTCCATCAGCCTCCAATCCTCGATCCGACGTGCGCGGCGGCGTTCCAGTACGGTCGTGCGACGCATCCACCGAAACGAGTAGAGGCCCGACGCCCTTCGCCGCCGCTTGCAGCCCTTCCAGTGAAGACGCTTCGAGCCGCAGCGAGACTTTGAGCGAGGGAAAGGCGATCTCGACGGGTCGCGGCGTCGGCGCTTTGGTGGGAGGAGAGAGGGAAAAAGCAGCAACCACGGCGTCCCGCCCGAAACCTCGCTCCGATAAATCTCGAGCCGTGTGCTTCTCCAATCTCACACGATCCACGAGACCTGGTGAAGACCTCCACAGGACCCGCTCGCGCCAGCACGCACAGGTCCTTCGATGGGCCGTCGGCGGGAACCGCGGCTGGGACACCTCCCAGCCACTCAACGCCCGCCGCTCGTTCTTGCTCTGCCTCAACTCGTCGTGGTTTGACAAAGAGGCCCATTCCCCGGCTTCGATTAGTTCCCTTGAGGCGCTCTCACCGACCGCAGACGCGCCGAAGCCCAAGTCGCCAATCAGAAAGGCGTGGTCCGCGCCACATGTGCAATCTAGCGGTGGTCTCCCAACATCCCCCGAAGCGGCGGGCCAGAGGACGTCTCTGGCTGATCGTACGGCTTGGTCCGTAGACAAAGGTTGATCGTATTCACCGGCACACACCGCGCAGAAGGCCAACCGAGCGCCGCTCCTCAATGTTGCGGTCACGACGGCGGCCTTCGGCGCAGCCACGGCCTTTACGGAGTCCTTGACCACCGCCGTTGATCTCGCAAACACGACAAGGTGCGAGTTTGAGCAATTGACGTTAGTAGCGGCCCACGCGCCCGGCAACCGCGCTTTCAGCGCCGCGACGCATTGCGCCCCATCTATGTCGCCCTGCAACGCCGCGACTACGACGTCGAAGCCAGCGGCCCTCTCAACCTCGTCTTTCGTTCCTACTGGTAAAGCGGCTGCGCACGCCGCGCCCAGGTCGTCGTTTTGATGAAGACGGATCGTGCCGCACCAGATTCTTGTAGTTCTATCGGCGGGGCCCTGGTGGCGCCGTTGCGGCTTTGCCGAGACTTGCTGCACGCCACCGACCAAGTCTTCGAGGTGTTCCCGTTCTCTCGCTAAAGCATCCAATCGAGATCTCAAAGCTTCTCTCTCTCTCAACATTTCGGCCACAGCTGACCTCAATTCTCTTCTTCGCGTCTCCGACTGCTCGTCGTGAGCCGCACCGGCAAATAAGTTGCCCTGGGCCTTCTGGCGCGCTTCGACGGACGGTCGCAGGTACTCCGGCGGGATCTGGACCCCGACTTCCGGTCGGTCGCCGTCCAAGTCGACGTCATACGTCTCGTTGTCGTGAGCCTTGGCCACGACGCCCCGGCACGTCTCCAAGCCGCGACACAGCGCCACCTCGACCGCGTCCCCGGCCTTGTATCGCCTCCGAAAGAACAGACCAGTCGCAGCGGCGCGCCAGAACCGCCCCTCGCACCGTTGGATCGCTCCTAAGCACGATTCTTGGGCCTCTTTCCGCCTTCGATCCAGATCGGCACGAGCGTCCCTCCGACCGTCTTCATCCAAGCGATCGGCCGCATCCAAGTCACCACAGACGACGTGTCGTTTCAGCAACGACGCCGCTTCGAACTGTTCGACGTCCGACGCGCATCGCATCCGCAGCGCATCCTCGAGACAGTGGGCCATGTCCGTCGCTAATCTGTCTAACTGCTCGCAGTTCTGCGCGAGGGCTCGGGCGGGTCTTCTCGCCACCGCCGCGACGGGATCCTGCTGCAATTCGTGGTCGTCGCCATCTGGCCCTCTCCACTTGACAATTCCGTCGACGACTAGCTCCTCGAAGTCCCCCCTGCTGCTATCGTCGAGGCACTCCACTAACCGCAGATTCTCATCTATCGTAACTTCATGCAAGGCGACATTGCGCCCATCGCTACAGTAGACGACGTTCGCCAACCGCCCGTAGTACAACGCCTCTCCAGAAAACCAAGCTCCATCAATACACCACTCGACGGTCCACTTGCATTTTATGGAACCTTCGCGACAGCACTGCTTATACAACGCTATGGACTTGGAATCGCAGCATTCGAGCAGATGGATCGTCTTCGGATCCAGCGGCAAATCGCCCTCCCAGGTCGGCTCATCTCTATCAGGAATGGCGACCCTCAGTACACGTCTAACAGTATCGATGCTATAAGCGGTCGCGACGAACCAATTCAAGTTGTTGTCGGCGACGTCCACCACCCATTCCACCTGGATCGTCGTGTTTTCGCCGGCGTGCTGCCTTAAGGAAGACGCTTCCTTCTCCGAGATGTTGAGCTGGGGCAGCTGGGCCGTCGCGCTCGCCTGGCAGGCGGCGCTGAGCGTCGTGGCCTTTTGGCGCTCCATGTGTGGTCCTGCGTAGCCCGGCGGCGAGATGGACCAATTTTGCCCAAGCTACAGCTCGTGCCGGGCAGCCCTCGTCAAGCTGCGCAACGGCGCGCGTCGGACGTGAGCGCTCGCGTCGGGCAGCCCTTTCGCCGGCGCGGCACGCGTGCGGCAGCTTCGGTCCGCCGCGATTCGAAGCTAGCGTCGCGGGGCACTAGCCGGGCGCGGATTCCCCACGCCGTCGGCCCCTAACCCATCGATGCTAGGCGTAGTACTAGATTACTAGTAGTTCCGATGTTAGACCTCTATATATTTCGTGGTCCTTCTCGTGGTCCGCCGCGGTGGCGTCTTCAAGAAAGCACGCACCGATGATCCGACGCCTCCGACGCGACGAGGAGAGGCTACTAACGATCCAGACGATTACATGTCGTGTCAGGCCACAGAGCCCTGGCCAGACTTAACGTCAGCCAGATCATAAAGCAAACAGCGTGAGTCCCCGCGCCGCAAATAGCTACAAGCGACTCTACATATTCGCACGCGCACGCGCGCGCCTAGCCGGCGTCCGCGCTCAGATAAGCTCAGCTTTCAACTGAGCTCTGACCAGACACTGGGCTCAAGTGTGCAGACGTGCGAGCGTACGGCGCCCCGACGCCCCAAGAAGAGAACCTCGACGTTATCAACGGCACGTACCAGTCCGCCGTTATCAACGGCACGTATCTCTTCTCCGTCAAGGGTTTAGGAGGAAATTGCTGTGGTTTGTCCGCCTGTTACTGTATTTGTGATCCCTTTCCCATATGCTTATGACCCGGTGCTGAGACGACTAGGAGACGGTGGCATCACGGCGATGATCACGCCGTCGCCCCCTGCCCCATCTAGTGTACATACTACCCAAAATATAGTTAGTTAGCTCGCCGGCGTCCGGTCGCCGTCGTAGTGGTAGCCGTACGTGATCAGCCACCACTCGCGCGGCCGCGGCTGCGGCGGCGGCTGGCGCGGGTTCTTCTTTAATCTTCCAAGCCCCCCCGGGACGCAGGCCGCGCGCAGCGTCTTTAATTTCTCGTAGGCCGCGGGCGTTTCCAAAGGGCCGCAGACGTGTTCTACGTTGCTGTAATCCACCTCACCGCATAGTTTTCTCTTCGTAAGCTCCTTTCGCACGTCGTCCCTCTCCAACAATCCTTTCACGTCCAAGCGATCGCAGAACAACCGATGCGCTCGTTCATAGACCACATTATCCAACGAATAGGCCGAGAAGGCCGCTCTACAAGCATCAGCATCCGCTCTCAAAACCCTAGAAGGAGAACAGTCCGCCTGCAAGGCCGCCGACGGCCGCGACTGCGCGAAGTCGTCCTCCTCCAGATTCGTAACTCCGAACTCGGCCGCCGCGAGTAACACGGAAGCGTTATACGCCTCTAGCAACCCCACGAAGGCGTGGGCCTTCAGAGCCTCCACCGCACTATCGACATGCGATTCATCTAAATAAGTAGTGTTCCGGTACCCGTGACAGCCCGTAACCATATCGCAAGTCGCACTTATATCGCTCCCGGGCTTCCGCCGACAATGCTGGACCTGGGGGCACTCGGCGCTGTCGCCGAACATCTTTGTGATGACGTTCTGGTATTCGGGCATGCCTACATATTCCTTAAAAGTATATGTTTTCTGGCCGATCAGCGCCGGGTAGAACTTCCGATCGTTCGGATGGACCCACAATCCCGGTCGCAGTTTGTAGGCATCGTAATTCGGGTTGTGGCCCCGGTAGAAGTAGGCACTGACGCCTCTCACCCAAGGTTGTCTGATCATCGTCGCGGACGACGCGCCGACGCCGCGCTTGTGGCAGCACTCGTGGGGTCGTTCTACACCTTCCATCAAGTCTCTGGAACTCTTGGCACAGAACCGAGCTTGTAGCGAGGGCTCGCCCGGTCGCGGGAAGCGGTGCTTCTGCGACCCCCCGTACGTCATATTCTTCGGTAACGCGACGCTATCATAAACGGCCCGCAACTCCTTCAACAACCCGGTAGACTCGTCATCATTAGGAGCCATGTGCTTCTCGGTGAGGCGCTTCTTGAGCTCCGCCCAGTTCACACCGGTCCTGGCAAAAAATTCCACTCGTTTCTCGACGGGCCAGCTCGCGTAGCCCTTCGCTCTCAGAGCTAATTGTGTTCCTTTCCCCATGCCCGCCGTCGCCGCGAGGGCGCCCAGTGGTGCCGCGGCCTTGCCCGTGAGGCGTTCTTTTTTTACTTTGACCTGCGTGTTGCATCAACCGGTGTCGGCGCGGCGGCGGAAGTCACGCGAAACGGTCTCCCCTTTTACACCATCGACGCGACACATTTTGAAGCGAACGAGGGGGCCCTCCACGCCATCGACGCGACAGACTCCACGACGTCGCCGCGTCCGCGTCGTATGCTTTGATTTCGGCACCGTTTGATACGGGGTGGTACGGCCGATGCGGATCGTAGGCCAACCCGAACTTGGCCAGCTCGTCGTCCGTGGGCGCCGGTCGGATCGCGTACCGCAAGAACGAAACGACCGTCGACAGGTACCACTCGCGGCCACAACAGGGCACGAGGGCCAGCCGGCCCATGTTCGACGTGTGCTTGCCTATTCCTTGCACCAAAGGGCAGGTCGAGGCCGTACTATGACACGAACCTTCGGCGACGCAGACGTCTCTCACGCAGCACGGGTTGCTCGACGCGATCGCGGGGTTCCTCGCACAGGAGATCTTCTTCGCCATGCCGGCAAACGCCGTGCCGCCCGCTTTAGGAACGTGCGTCCAGTGCACAATAAATACATCATCGGCGCAGACGTCCTTTCCGGCCTCGACGCGCATCCGCGACTGCTCGAGCAGGCGATCCATGGGGTCCAATTCATGGGCAACGTCGTTGATCGTCTTCTTGCGTTTTGTTTGTGATGGTGCCGGCGTCTCAATCATTGTTCGTATCACAGGTTCCTCGAGCTGCCTTGCCCGCGGCGGAGGCATGTGCGGATGGCCATGGTGGTGCTGCGACACGACGTGCACGTGGGCGTAGACGAAGGTCGCGACGACCACCGCTAAGAGTAGCAAAGCGATCCAGGGCAGGACGCCGTTTTGCCTTTTTTTGCTGCGGGCTGCCATGTTTGTTGCTGCCTCGCACAAATGCTGGGCTGCCTCCGCGCGCAGCCCTTCGTTACCGTCGAGCTCTATGAATTATTTCAGAATGAATATCTTGCAGCCATGTGTTTGCCAAGGCTGCGCGAGCCTGCACGACGACGTCGTCGATAAAAATTCGCACAAAAATCGCAGCCCGCACGCTCACGTAGCGATCGATGCGGACGACGACGACGACGCGCCTCCCACACAAGATATCCTAAAAAGATAAGATGGAAAACAACTCAAGTGTACGCGAAGCGGGGTTTGGGAAAAGCGTCGCCTCTCGCGGGCGTCTTAGTCGATCTCCTCAATCTTGGGCCCCTCGTCGGCGGGCTCCTCCGGGGGCGCGCCGCCACCCATTCCACCCATGTCGGGCATGCCGCCGGGCCTGTGTGCATCGAAAAGTGAGATCGAGCGTCACGCGACGATTCAGGACGCCGCGACGTTACATGCCGCCCGGCATGCCTCCCGCGCCCGCGCCACCGCCCAGCGCGGCAAGGATCGGATTGACCACGGCCTCGAGCTCCTTCTGCTTCGCCTCGTACTCCTCCTTCTCGGCCATTTGATTGGCATCCAACCACGACGTCGTCTCGTCGATCTTGGCGGTCACCGTCGACTTGTCGTCGTCGGACAGCTTCGACGCGAGCTTCTCGTCGCCCATCGTGTTCTTCATCGAATAACAATAGTTCTCGAGGGAATTCTTCGCCTCGACGCGGACCCTATTCGCTTCGTCCTCGGCCTTGTAGCGCTCGGCCTCGTCGACCATGCGGTCGATCTCGTCTTGACTGAGACGTCCTTTGTCGTTCTTGATCGTGATTTTTTGTTCTTTGCCCGTCGACTTCTCGACGGCGGAGACGTTGAGGATGCCGTTGGCATCAATATCAAAGGTCACCTCGATCTGCGGCTGGCCGCGGGGCATGGGCGGGATGCCGTCCAAATTGAACTTGCCTAATAGATTATTGTCCTTCGTCATGGAGCGCTCGCCCTCGAAGACCTGGATGAGCACGCCCGGCTGGTTGTCGGCGTACGTGGAGAAGGTCTGCGACTTCTTCGCCGGCACCGTCGTGTTGCGCTTGATGAGGGCGGTCATGACGCCGCCGGCGGTCTCCAAGCCTAATGAGAGCGGAGTGACGTCGAGGAGGAGCAAGTCCGAGAGTTTTTCCGAGGAGTCCGAACCAGACAGAATAGCAGCTTGCACCGTGGCGCCGTACGCAACCGCTTCATCCGGATTGATGGACTTGCAGGGCTCCTTGCCGTTGAAGAAGTCCGCGAGTAAAGACTGGATCTTGGGAATACGGGTAGAACCGCCGACCAACACGACTTCGTTGACCTGGGACTTGCTTAATTTGGCATCCCTCATCACCTTCTCCACCGGGTCCATGCACTTGCGGAAGTAGTCCATGTTCAGGTCCTCGAAGCGCGCGCGCGTGATCGTGCTGTTGAAGTCGATGCCCTCAAAAAGGGAATCGATCTCGAGGTGCGCTTGCGTGGAGGACGACAGCGTGCGCTTGGCTCTTTCACACGCCGTGCGCAGGCGTCTGAGAGCTCTCTGGTTCGACTTGAGGTCCTTCTTGAACTTGCGCTTGAATTCTGTTAAGAAATAGTCGACCATGCGGTTGTCGAAGTCCTCGCCGCCCAAATGCGTGTCGCCGGCCGTGGCCTTCACTTCAAAAATGCCCTCCTCGATCGTCAACAACGACACGTCGAAGGTACCACCTCCCAAGTCGAAGATGAGGACGTTGCGCTCGTCGCCCTTCTTGTCGAGGCCGTACGCGATGGCCGCGGCCGTGGGCTCGTTGATGATGCGCAGCACGTTCAGGCCCGCAATGCTACCCGCGTCCTTCGTCGCCTGGCGCTGGGAGTCGTTGAAGTAGGCCGGCACGGTCACCACGGCGTTGTTCACATCTTTGCCGAGGTACGCCTCGGCGATCTCCTTCATCTTGATGAGGACCATGGACGAGATCTCCTCGGCCGCGAAGGTCTTCTCCTCGCCTCTGTATTGCACGTGGATCGTGGGCTTGCCGCCGACGCCGCTCGTGACCTTGAAGGGCCAATGTTTCATGTCGGACTGAACCGCCGAGTCGGTGAACTTGCGGCCGATGAGGCGCTTCGCGTCGAAGACCGTGTTGAAGGCGTTCATGGCGACCTGGTTCTTCGCCGCGTCGCCAATGAGGCGCTCGGTCTCGTTGAACGCGACGTACGACGGCGTCGTGCGGTTGCCCTGGTCGTTCGCGATGATTTCTACCCTATCATTCTGCCAGACGCCGACGCAGGAGTAGGTCGTGCCGAGGTCGATGCCCACCGACTCTCCGGTGACGTTGGACATGGTTTCGATTTGTTGCCTGTGTTTTTTTGAGGGTGAGTTTTCGAACGCGCGCGCGGCGGCCCGTTCGGATTGTTGTGTGTTTGTGCTGGCGCTTCGGCGCCTCGGCAGCGTCTCGCCGGGTGAGCTATGCGACCGTGGGTCGCTTCTCGCGCAACGTCGACGTTGCGCGGGCTCGTTTTGACAACGCGCCAATTATGGCGACGGAGTGGACTCGAGCGGCAAAGCGAATGCAGCGGAAGATCGGCCGCGCGGCGATGAGCAATGCACCAGAGATGCAAATGCGCAGCCTCAGTCGATGTATAAATTTGATCGCGACTCAGTAGCGCACCTCCGATTGCGAGGACCTCGATGGCTGGCTTGAGATGTCTTAAGAGCCACTAGGAATGTTCGACCACGAAACGCGCGCCAAAAACGCGTCATGGTGACCGAGAAACGTCCCTGTATCGGTGGCCGGGACAAAATCGACGGCGCGCTCGATTTTCAAGCACATAGCCCCGCGAGAGGCCACCAGCCTACGAGCTTGTAGAGCACAAGCCGGCGAGGATCGCGTTTCAAGCCGCACGCCCAGCAACGGGATGGGGAAATGGACTCCTACTATTCCTAATTACCCTCCAGCACGCCTACATCGCGGGCGTCCGACGCGAGCCCGCATGCCAGAGGAAGCGACGCGCCACACCAACATCACTGCTTCTTCTTCGTCTCGTCTCTAGCTTTCACAGTGACCATCGTCCCGAAGATCTGCAGGAGCCCGAGGCCGACGAGGAGGAGCGCGCAGCCGGTCAGGGCGAATTGCGTAAAAGGACTGGCCTCGCGCTGCGACCTGCGCGTGGTAAAGCAAGTCTGAGTACGCCTTCGACGCGACGGCGCGTGCGACTGCTCGGCGGTGTGGAGGGCGCGTCGTCGACGCCGCCGCGGCGCGGACTGCCGGTTGATTGCCGCACGGATCGCGACTGGTCGCCCTCCTTGCCGAAGAAGGTGGACTTATCTTCTTTGATGGGCCCTCTGGGGGGCCCTCGCCTCGGCACGCCCTCCTGCGCTGCTGCCACAGCACAGAGCGCCCACAGCAGAGTGGCACGTACTTGCGCGGCGCGCATTGGTGCCGAGCGTCTCTGCGCCAGTAGTAGCGACCGGGTAGAGTTCCCTGAGCAGCCGTGCGTGGACTTGTGCGGGCGGCAGAGCCCTGGCAGTGGCAGTGCTCTCTTTAGCTGCAAATGGCCCCCGCACAAACAGCCGGCCTAGACGCGCAACCGCTTGCCACACGCAGTCGTGCAGATGTTACGTGACTGATAACAGGTCAAATCGCCGCGTTCAAGCGCAGTCCGGGACCTGCAGCACCTGCAGCCTGCAGCAGCGCATGGCCGCGCTAGCAGCAGCCACAACAATCAAAGGCGTCACCTGCGTCGTGCCCGCGTTCAACGCCGCGTCTACTATAGACGCGTGCCTCGCGTCGCTCCTCGCCCAGCGCACCGACATACCGATAGAGGTGATCGTCGTCGACGACGGCTCCAGTGACGACACTGCCACGAAAGCGCGACAGTGGCAGGACCGCTTCGCGCAATTGAAAATGAGCCTCCGCGTCATCCGACAACCGGTGAACGGCGGCGCGGCGCGCGCGCGGAATGCGGGCATACAGAACGCGGCCCACGACTGGATCCTCACCCAGGATTCTGATGATACGAGCCGACCGCAGCGCGTCGCGGCCTTACGAAGAGCGGCCGAAACGCAACCTGATGCGAAAAACACCCTCTTCGGCTCGCGATTTTCAAGGCACCCCCCGGACGCGACGGAGCGCTACGCGGGGTGGGCGAACACTTTGACGCCGGAGCGGCTGTTTCTCGAGAGATTCCGGGAGTGCACGCTCATCCAGCCGACGTGGTTCTTCCACCGGGCCTTGTGGGAAAACGCGGGCGGCTACGACGCCGACGGCGGGACGTGCGACGACCTGCGGTTTTTTTTGCGGCACGTGGGCCGCGGCGGTTTATTACATCGCGTCGAGGAGGACCTCGTGGTGTACACGATGAGCGAGGGACTGTCTTCGATAACTCATCGCAAAGAACTGGTCAGGTGTCGGGTCGCGGCCTTCTCCACTCAAATCCTGGACGGGGATTGGAAAGGTCGAAAGATTCATGTCTGGGGCGCGGGCCGCGACGGGCGCTGTTTTTTGAACGAGCTCGCATTGATAGGCCGGGCGGATGCTGTCGAGGCCCTGTACGATGTTGATTCTGCGAAGATCGGGACATACCACAACGGTGCCACGGGCCTGTCGATGCCGGTGCGGCACGTCGACGAAATACGCGCGCCTTTTGTTGTGTGTGTGTCGATGCGGAATCCACAACTCGTCGCTTACGTCCAAGCCGCGGCGCAGCGGCTCGGCGCGATTGAAGGGGCGGACTACCTCCATTTTAACTAGTTGTTTGTTACATCACTCACATTACTCGGGCGGCCACGTCCAGCTCGTCTCCCGCGTCTCCACGTTAAAGTAGTAGGTCCGGCCCGTCGCCGGGTCCTCGGTCCGCGCCCAGCCGGCCATTCCTTGGTTATCCACCGTACTCACAACAACGGAGTTGTAGTGGATCGGCGACACGTACGATAAATACACATCTTTCTTCTTCGGAGGCGCCTTCACACCCACTGGTAACATCATTTCCACATCGTCCTCACTTTCAGGAGTGTACACGAGATACCAGTTCTGCGCCTCCGACGAGATGATGTGGGCAATACACGAATACGCCTCGACGGCCGCCCTTAAAGTTAATTCGTCGCCCCAGTGCCGATCTTTCGACATATTCGTCAGGTACCTCCGGAACTCGTCGTCGCCGTCGAAGAACACCGCGAAGAAGTCCGCGTGGGTCTTGATATGATCACAACAAGCTTTTCTCACAATAGCGTGGTGCTCCTGCGAACCGAACAAGTTGAAGGCCAGGCCCCGGAACTGGCAGTTGCCGTCGCCGCGCATTTCATGCGACGCGAGGCCGAGCTTGGCTAGTCTCGACGCCAGGGAACCCGTGTCGCTTTTCGACAAGGACGACAGGTCGCGCTTAAGAGCGTCGCGCTCCGGCGACATGAGCGCCGACATGCGCTTCTTTAAGTACGGCAACTTCTCGGGCTTCGGCGGCGCCTTGGGCAGGTTCGAGATGGCCGCCGCGCTTTCCCTTCGTCTAGCTTTGATGACGTCCACTCGTTGCACCTCGCGCGTCGAGTGGCGTTGGGTATGTTGCTTTTCTATGCCTCGCAGCCGCACCAGTCGCCTGCTGTCCTGATGGTCCTGGTGCACCTGGCGCGTGTTGTCGTAGGGCTGGCGGTGCTTTGCTTGGCCGCAGCCCATGGTTTTACGCCGTGTTGTATGGAAAGCGCGTCGACGTCGCGCGGTCACACAACGCTCACACAACGCCCCTTGCTTATTTGCTGTGTGGAGCCGTTTCACGCAGGAAAAAATTGCACGGCTCTCCACGCGCAGCACACGAGGCGTGTTTGGTGACCTCTGGGCCGTGCGCTTAGCCTCAGTGTCGCGTAAATCCGAAAAACGCCTTGAGCAAAACGGGTTGCTAGCGGCGTGTAAGACACTAGAAATGGATCGCGCGCTGCTAGAGTTCTCCGCTCCCGCGCAGAGATGTAGAAGCGACGCATGCGCGGCGCGCCGGGACAGGGAGACGACGAACGGTCGGGGCTGTTGTTGTTTGGGCACGGCCTTGCGAAGCACGCGGCGGAATCGCAGCCCAACGCCCGGCGGCGCGGAACGACACCGCGAACGCGGCAGTCCAAGGCTGCCCCGCCCGCAGCCCCAACAACCGCAGCCACCGGCCGCTCCCAAAAAACAACCACAACCTCCAGTGCTTGACACCATAAAAAACGACCGCTAGCTCGACGTCGTCAGAAAACAACCACCATGTCGCAGCATAGCATGGA
>JACLAA010006061.1_pt1 | contig 12259 bp, 7 predicted proteins | sample 8027891 | NCBI WGS metagenome assembly JACLAA01 (sample SAMN15724900, study PRJNA655200) | protist metagenome | isolation source: fluorescence activated cell sorting (FACS) single amplified genomes of... | place: Spain: Blaines Bay Microbial Observatory, Mediterranean Sea | collected 2016-01-19 | reverse complement strand
GTCGTCCTCCTCCTCGGGAGGAAAAAGTTGTCGATGTCGACGATTTCATCAACCTCCTCCTCAGACCACTCCTCAACGACGACGACGACGACGACGACGACGTGTGAGCAGCAGAGGAAGACCTTGCGAAGCAAAAGCGCATCATCAACATTCTTTTTCTTTTAATTTTGTTGTTTTTTTTCTCGTGTGGTGTCTCGTCGTTTTCACAAAGAGGAGAGAGAGAGTTTCAACAACCCAACGAGGACGAAAAGGACGACGACGAGAGCACACAGACTGACAGAGAAAAGCACGAGAGAGCGGCGTCTCGAAAACGTGTCAAAACTACGTTTACTCAAACACTCATATCTTCTTTTTGTTGTGTGTATCTAATCCGAAATTTTTTATCACCTCTCTACACACATATCACACACACTGCTATGAACATGCTGCTCACGTCGACATCAGTATCATCAACCTGCGCGACTCGTAGTACTTTTCCTCCTCCTCCTCCTCGTGGAACTGCTGCTGCTGCTGCGGTTTTCATCAAAGCGTCGAGAGGGATTTCATCATCATCATCATCATCATCATCATCATCGTCCAGTTGTTGCCGAGTCAGCAAAAACAAAAATCATCGGTCGATTGCACTTTCGTCGTCGTTTCATCGTCGTTTAAACGTCGTCGCGTCCGCCGCCGCGGTTCAAGAAGGAGTCGTCATTCAGCAATACGGGGACAAAGTTTTCGACGAAGAGACGAAGAAAGGTTTCAACTCCGGAGAGTTGTACGTGGCAAACTTTGAACAAGGGAGAGTGCTCTGGGACGACGGATGGGTTTTCCTTGACATACGCAACGACCAGGAGAGGGAGTTTTTCGGGAAACTTCCGAATCCACCGAAAGGAACTATTGGAGGCGTGTCTGAAGTCATCGTCGTTTCTGGGCCAGAGTGCGTGGCAAATATTCCGTTGGTCACGTCCACGGGGTACAGGTTTGACTCAACCGCGGGCGGGAAGGCGTTTCAGAACCAACATAAAAACGAGAACTTTATCGCAGAGGTGGAGAAGAGGTTCCCGGATAAAAAAGCAGCCAAGATTGTTGTGGTGTGTTCGGATGGAAGGCAAAGAGCGGTGCACGCGCTGGACATGTTAGACGAAGCTGGATACGAGAAGCTGGTCTTGTTGAAAGGTGGATTTAACTTATACAACAGAGGGTGGGATGGAAAATTGAAAAGACGAATGCCGCACGGGGAGTTTTGTAGCGATTACGGCAAGCCCGGGGACGTGCAACAGTTTTCTCGAGGCGATAAAGCCGGGAACGCGAACGATGCCATCGAGTTTGGGCCGTGGCAAGATACAACCGATTGGAAACCAGTTTTGGAAGGTGGTAGTAGTCACATTCACGGGCACCACGAAGAGCCGCTCAAGGAGATGGTTCTACACGACGCCTCGAATACCGAACACGATTCGTTCGACGACGACGACGAAACCGTAGAGAAAGCGGCGCGAATGCAGCGAGAAAAGGAAGAAGAAGAAGAAAAAGCGAGAATCATCGAGGCTGAATTGAAAGCTAAAGCTGAAGCCGAATTGAAAGCTAAAGCCGAAGCTGAATTGAAAGCTAAAGCCGAAGCTGAAGCCAAAGCTAAAGCCGAAGCTGAAGCGGAAGCGGCGCGCGTAAAAGCGGAGGAAGAACGCCTCGGAGGGAAAAAACTCTCCTGCGGAGCGCGTTTGTATACCTTTTAATAATAGAGAGCAACAAACGAGAGTGTAGTATAACAACAAAACAACAACAAACGCAATAATGCCAGCAGTTCGTAAAACTCGTAATAAATTATATCGTCGTCTGAATCATCGTCAAGTATTTACCTGCGTTTGTTTGCGTACCTTCTTCCGTATTATTATTATTAGTATGGGACTAAAGTATTTTTGGATCCTTCGAAAAGAACTTCTTCTTCTTCAAAATTCGAAAACGTTTTCCTCATTTTATTCGTAGACTCATTCATCGTCATCACTTCTCTCGATCGATCGATCGATCGATTCATTAGTAGTAGTAGTAGAAGTTTATCATCATCATCATTGTTTTTTGATCGCTTTTACTTTCAAATCATCTCACATAATGTCCACGAGAAGAGCGAGGGAGAACGACGACTTACACGATGTCCCGTCCGACCCGCGAAAACGATCTCGCGCTGCTGTATCAAACGACGACGACGTAAACAAAGACGACGCTTTGCACGCACCGCCACCACCGCAAGGAGGAGGAGTGACTATTCCGTCCACGGAAGCGTTGCAGTCTCTCTTGCAATCCGTGAATAACGCCGCCGCTGCTGCTGCCGCCGCGCAACCAACAACATCAACGCCGTCAATTCATCACCAAAACGGAACGACGACGATTCAGGCACCGAGAGACCCGAGGAGTCGAAGCAGCACGCGAGCGGCACAAGCAGCGCAAGCGCAAGCTCAACAACAACATCAGCACGTGGGGGTGGGGGTTGTGCCGCAATACGGAGCAGTAGCAACCGGTGGTGGGCCTCCTCCGAACGTGTACGGAGGTGCGACGACGACGCTTCCACATCAGATGATTCATCAAAGAGTGCCTCCGCCTCCGCCGGCGCAACAACAACAACAACAAGTCGTACACACGCAACAGCAGACGGTATACTTGCAACAACCACAAACAACCACAACAACAGCAGTATTACATGGCGGTGGTACGGTTCAATACGCGTATCCGCCTCCGCCTCCGGGGCAGACGACGACGACGACGACGGTGCTTTCGGTGCCGCCGCCGCCGCCGGGACAAGGCGTCGCGGCGGGGACGGCGGCGACAGTTCCGGTTTCGATTTTGCGGCCGGGGATGATTTTACCGTCGAATATGCCGAAAGAGTTACCAGTTGGACACATCATCGAGCAAATTCCGTGCCCGCAAGAGAACGCGGGGAAAGTTATCGGGCACGGCGGCGAGAAAATTAATCAGTTGCAACAAGCGACGAAAGCGATCGTGAAAATACAATCCTCTGCGGATGTCCCGAAAGGCGCGCCGAGATTAATCACCATAGCTGGCGCTCCAGAGTGCGTGCGACACGCCATCGAACAGTTGTTGCCCGTAGTCAACGCGTCTAAAGCGCCACCGGCGAATAATATTCCGGTGTTCCAAGCGAACATGGGAGCGCCGCAACAACAAGTGCTTGAAATTAGAATCGCCGTCCCGGATAACATGATTGGAAGAGTCATTGGACGCGGAGGGGAAACAATCAAACGCATCTCGGACGAATCCGGGGCCAGATTACAAATTGAGCGCGAATCGAACGAAGTCTCCGCGAAAGGCGACGCTTCGCAACTAGAAATTGCTCGAATGCTCATCCACGACATCGTCACCGCGCCGGTTCGACAAGCGCCGGCGCCGGGCGCAGGGGCGGGTACTTCCGGAGAAGGGAAACCAGAATACGTCGTCATAGAGATTGATTCGCAAGGACAGGAGGGTCGCATCATTGGAAGAGGCGGCGAAAATATCCGAAGCATGGCGATGACGTCCGGAGCGAAGATCCAAATCGACAAAGAAACGAAAATGATTAAAATAAGCGGTTTCAAAGATAAAGTCGAAACCGCCAAACACATGTTAGAAGCGTTCATGGCGGATTACGTCCCGAGAGATCAACAACAATACCAAAAGACCACCGATGTTGCCGCTTCAGCGGCCGCTACCACTGCAATCTTTGGGCAAACTTTAGAGCAACAAAACGCCGCCGCCGCGCACGAAGCCTCGTTGAAAAAAGAAGAAGAGGAAGAGAAGCCGTTGTGGGAGACGCATCAAAGCCCGGAAGGATTCACGTATTATTACAACACGACGACGGGTGAAACGCAGTGGGAGATGCCCGACGATTACGACGGTTTTAGTTAAAAAGAAGTTAGACTCTTAATATATATAGTTTTAAGTCAAGCGCGTGCGCGAGTAAGTATACACACATATCATAGACACGTAAAACGAGAAAGAAGAGAGATTTAATTTTTGAGAGCAACGAAGCGTCACATAAATAGTTTCATTAAAATAAAAAAGTACACACACATACACACTTACGCACACACACACACACAATATGAAACAGTGAGAACAAAAGCAATGTCGCAACCACACCACATGAAACGCTTCGGCGTTGATGGCGACAGCCAAAAAGAGGGAGAAACAACGAAGAAGAAGAAGAAGAAAAATCTGATGCTCAAAACCAAACGCCAACGAGAAAAAGAATTTCATTCAGAAACAACAAACGAGTTTAAAAGAAGAAGAAGATCAAAACGAGAAGAAGCAGAAGACGAAAAGAACGACGAAGAAGACGAGAGTATGCGTTTCAAATACTCCATGTCTCAGTTTGCCTCGCAAAACCAGCAGAAAAAAGTGGAAGTCGTTTGCGAGGTGTGCGGAAACTCAGGCCTCGAGAATTTCGAGGAAGACTTTGGCAGTTATTTCTGTAAAAAGTGCAACGCGAAGACGGATGCTTTGGTCGTCGCGCCAGACGCGGAAGCTTTGGCGAGAGCTTTGCCTGGCTTTGGCGGAGAACAAGGACCGATGTCTTTTCACGGCGCGAGAAGGAGACGGGTCGGTTTTGGTCATCGTGTGCACGATTATTCGCAACAGTTTACCAAAGAGGAAAGGATGATGGAAGAGAAGAGAGCGCTGAGAATCGAAGAAAGGAAATTTACGAAATTGGTGGATTTGCACTGCGAAACGATGACGAAATTACTCAGAGCGCAATGCGAATTCTGCGTGGAAAGGTACGTGGAAGCTTCTAACGGCGACAAGGACGAAACAGAAAGAGAGAAGAGACGAAGAGAGAAACGCGCGAACGAGTTTCGAAAGGCGTGTCGCTCGATTTGGTTTGCACTGTTAGCCGCAAAAGATGAACTTTTCTCGATCGATATGGACGACATTGGCAGCGTGAACGATGCACTCAGGACGTCGACGTTTGTTATGAGCGCGAGAAAGCTACGGAAGGAAAGGAGAAAAGCCATCGCCGACGCAAAACGACAAAAGGAAATGTTGGCGTATTCGGACGACGACGACGACGGAGATGAAGGGGGAGGAGAATTAGAACAAGAAGAAGAGATCATCGAAGATGAACGCGGTGATGAAGATGACGTCAACGAAGAAGATGATAACGATGCAGGTGAAGATTATCAAGAAGACGAGGATGATGACGCCGAAGATGTCGACGGCAGAAAAGACAAAAATGGAAAAAGTTTAAGGATGGAGGCTGAAGAAGAGAGGCAACATCTCAACGCTGTAAACTCTCTCATCATGGCGCATTTACCGCAGAAATTGACGCTTGGAGTATTGTTCGTTGCCACGCGGATGTGTTTTGCGGACGAAGAATCGTTCGGATTCACCTTTGCGAGAGACATTTCAACGCTTGCATCGACCGGAAAGTTGCCGTACTTGCGGCCGACGACGAATATCTATAACATGCGCGCGTGGGGAAAAGACTTGTTGAGACCGAGAACTATGCCAACGAGCACGGACGTGATCCAAGTGGCTGAATATATTGTCGCTAAAACCGGTCTGCGTGAGGACATAGTATTCGAACGAAATGTTTTCAATCCTACCAGGGAATTAGTACGCAGAGCGTTCCAGTCTTCGTTTCCGGCTTTTCTGCATCAACAACCCCACAAACCCGCCGAGGCTGTCGTTGTCGCTAGAAACGACGAGAACGTAAATACCAACACTGACGACGACAACAGCGAAAGCAAGGCTGTAAAAAAGAAGACACAATCGCCGCTTTTGTCTCGCGTTGCGGATGCTTATTGCGAGAGCGCCGAAAACTTGATGCAATTCTTGGGTTACGATTTCCTCCTGGACAAGGAGAAATACAAATTCGAGGCAGGTCAAATACCTCAGATTAGCAGAATGAAAGAAGCGGACGCGCGTAAGATGTTGAGCACATATCCAGCTGAAGTGCACGCGTCTGCAATTATCGTGGTAACGCTCAAACTTTTATTTGGTCTTGACGGAAGAGTCAAGTCTCTTCAACGTAAACGGACGGCGTCAAATCACGTTCCCGATTGCTTCCCAGTCGACGAAAGAGAAAATAGCGCGCTCAAAGCACCCGCAGATGGGTGGCTCGTATGGGCAACGAACGCTCGAAAAGCGTTCCAGGAAGAACTCCTTCGAAAGCGTCGCGCTATTCCACCAATTTTGGCGAAAGATAAACGGAAAGATGATGCGAAGGATGTTAACGCGTACATCGATTGGTGCGAGGCGAATGTATTCGACGATGCGACGAAGAAGCTTTCTGGCCGGTTCAATATCGTGCGCGATAAATTGTGCAAGATGGCGGCGGGAAAATCAGCGGCAAAGATAGGAAAAGATTACAGAGACGACGACAACAACGATGGTGCACTGACATCACTTTCGCAGTTACTCAAAGAAGAGAAGAAAAGAACCGAGAATAAAGGAGATGATGACGACAATTTGAAAGCCGATGCGGGTGCAAAATTATACGAAGTCTACGTGGACGTACCTTTCACCAAAGGCGAGAGCGACAGAGCTTCAGCAGCTGCGGTAGCTCATGCAGACGGTAACATCGGCTTCAAACATGCTGGATCGTTCGTGCACACTTACTCACGAATCGATTTGAACGCACCGGAGTACATCGCCGTATTAAATTGGGCATCGGAAGTGTGCGGCGCAAACTTCAAAACCGCGCACCGCTGCGTTATGATTATGGAAATGCTGCTGCTGTTAGAGGACAATAAGTTTGCGAATCACATTAAAAACACGTGGAACGTTGCACCACGCTCTGTGTTGAAAGAAAGAGAGGAAAAGACGGCGATGACGACGACAACGATAGGGAAGAAGGCGAAGAAGGCGAAGAAGAAGGAAAAGAAGAATAAGAATAAGAAGAGCGCGGCGGCGAGTCCAAATCCGCCGCCGCCGCCGTCGCTTATTAGGAGGTCGCCTCGTCTAAAAAGAAGCTCAAAATAAAACTCGTAAAGTTTCCTAGAATACGCGTAATAGTAACAATGCATTTAATACGCGAATTAATTAGATAGAATACATACTACACTTATTATCTTTTGGAGAGTACACAAAAAATACATCATCCTGCTGCTAGGATGAGGTTGTTTCGTTTTTGGAGAGCGTGCTCTTCTTTTCGCGCGTGGGCGGCGCTTCCGCGCTCCCGCTGCTCATCACAATCCCCGCTCCTCCTTCGTCTCCTCTTCTCGAGCTCGCGCTCGACCCTACTATTCCTACTGTCCCACCTCCTAATCCATCACTTTCTACTTTTTGCGCTGCTGCTTTCGCCGCTCTGTTCATGTCTCGTAAATGTCTCCGCGCGTTGGCGAGTTCTTTCTTCTCTCGCTCGATATTCGCCAACGCGTCTGCAATCACGTCTAATTTTTCGCACTCCGATAAAGTTCTCTGTCTCGCTCTTTCTCTCTTAATCGTTTGTAATCGCGAGTATTCCGAGGACATCATCGCTCGTTCAAACGCATCGTCGTCCTTTTCTTGTTCTTGTTCTTCGTTCTTTCCTCTGTTCTTGTTCGTCTTTTTTGTTTTCTTTTTCCTACTCTTTCTCTTCTTCTCGTCTTTGTCCTCCTCATCCGATGATGATTTTGATGATGATGATGGTTGAGAGAAGCACGCTCCCATCTTCACCGAAAGAAACCACAAAAACCACGCCTTATATCACACACAATGCTCCCTGAGAGAGAAGAAATCGATGAAAATCAACAGTATTAAAAGATCTCTCTCTCTCTCTCTTTATTCTTCGATGAGAAGATAGATAGTATTATTACGTTTTGGGGGAGTGTATATAGTAGGTTGTGGCACTTTAATTTTGTGATGATGATATGCTTAACAACAATACACTTTTTATAACGCTCTCTATAAATAACGCTCTTTTGCCAGAATAACCGGTGGGTTTTCTGCTTTTGTATAACGCTCTTTTGCCAGAATAACCAAAGGTTGTTCTAGAAAAATAACGCTCCACGAAAGAGCGTTCTAAAAATTGAACAACTTCCTTCCAAAAGAGCAGTTTTCAAACACCGAACAACACGGGACAAAAAATGAGTTCCTCTCCTGCTCCTTCTCCGAACACCAACGACAACAGGGAAAGTTATTCATCGACCTCTCCTCCTCTGCCGGTGGATTCGGGAGGACCCGGGAGTCGATCGTACACTCCTGCTTTGTTAGATATGTTTAATAAGTCGTCGTCGTCGTCGTCGTCCAAGAACAACAACAAGAATACTACTTCTAGTACTAATAATAGTAACGATGATGATGGGACTCATCATCATGCGATGATGAATAACAACCACAACTCAAACAACGGGGGGGTTGTGAGCCGAGGAGGCGCACCAAATTCGGATTCGAAACCACCGAGACACGCGAGTTTCAACTTTCAAATCCAAAGTAAACAAAATAACAACAATCAAATCGGAAATTCTTCCGAGAGCCAGAGCCCTTTACAGCCGTTGCCGCTGATTAAAGATCAGTTGCAAGTGGTCGAAGTGACCAGGAACGGGAGGACCAGAAAGGTTTGTTTTTTGTTTGCTTTTTCTTTTGAGTTCAACTCTCAAAATCTCTCTTTTAAAAACAATATATTAATCAACAACATCTCTCTCTCTCTCTCTCTCTCTGTACCTAAAAAGGAAATCAAACGATTTGAAACGCAAGTCTCGTTCGATAAAGGGTTTTATTTGACCATTCGGGCGATACAGTTGTTGAAACAGGAGATTAAAGGAGGGTTGATTGTGGTCGGCATCGCGGGGCCGAGCGGCGCCGGGAAGACGGTGTTTAGCAAGAAAATATTAGAATTTATGCCAGGTATTGAACATATATCGATGGATATGTATAACGATGCGAGCGTGTTGTTGGAAGATAACTTTGACGACCCGAGATTGACGGATTACGCGACGTTGTTGGAGAACATTCAAAGTCTAAAAGACGGGAATTCGGCGGAAGTTCCAATTTACGATTTCAAGTCCAGTAAACGGGTCGGGTATCGACACGTCGAGGTGCCGAAAGCGAGAGTGGTTATCATCGAAGGTATTTACGCCTTGAGCGAACGTTTGAGACCGTTGCTGGATTTAAGAGTTTCCGTGACTGGAGGCGTGCACTTTGACTTGTTGAAACGCGTGATGCGAGATATTCATCGATCTGGACAAGCGCCGGAAAGTATCATCCATCAGATTTCGGAAACCGTGTACCCGATGTACAAAGCGTACATCGAACCAGATTTAAGAACGGCGCACTTGCGCATCGTAAATAGCTTTAATCCGTTCGCTGGTTTCCAAGATCCGACGTATATTTTGAAATCCGATAAAGTCCCCACGGACGAGGAAATCGAAAGCGTCTTGGACCACTCCAATCCGGAATCTCCGGTGACGAGAACGGACGAAGTTGAAACCGCGGATATTTATTTGTTACCTCCGAACGAAGACCCCGAGCAGTGCACGAGTTGGTTGCGTTTAAGAAATCGAGACGGACACTATTCGCTCATGTTTGAGGAAACGGTTACGGACGGTCCTATCATGATTTCGCCTCGCATTAAATTTGGCGTCGGTGTGCGCATATTAGGCGGGTTGATGGCGTTAGGGTATGAAGTTGGGGCGATTTTGAAACGTCGCGGTCGCGAGTGGTCGGATGATTTGCTCACGATCAAAGTCGATTGGATCGAAAGTTTAGATCGAGCGTACGTGCAGATTCAATCGAAATCTCGCGTCGCCGCGGAGGAAGCGGGTGAAAAATTAGGATTGGAAGGCACGTACATTCCAACGAGTTTTATCGAGCAAGTACAAATGGAGAAATTAACGTTAGAGCTGCGCGAACAGATGACTGAAGAGATTAAGCACAAATTCAGCGGGTTGTTGTCGATAAATCGTCCGAACGGTACCGGCGGCGGGTACGACATCGAAACGAATCACATCGTACCGCCAGCCATGGGAAGCAACGTTTCTTCCAGAGCGAATTCAGTGCACTCTGGAAGTTTAAAAACGCACGAAGATGGGAGCGGTAGGCATCCCTTACAGGCTGAACTCGAGGTGAATGCGGAGAGATTGAATGAAATGAACGCGTTGAATCGCAGCGGAAGCGACGGCGAGGGCCGTCATTATAACGAGGCGAGCAGTCCGCGCCATAGCTACGGAGTTAACGGAGAGAGCACGCCTTTTGGTCTCAGCAATAATAATACGAGTAACAACAACAACAATAATAATAACGGAGGGGGATATTCAAGCGAGAAAGAGCAGCGCACTCCAGATAGAAGACGTCCGCAAACGCCGTTTCGACAACCGAAACCGGATCAGATTCCCGGCCTTCATCAGCGCGACATTTCCGGGCTTTCCGAAGATTACGGAGGGAACGGCGTACGCAACACTCCCACGCCACACTATTACATAGAAGGTAGCTCGTCGAGTAATCTGGAGCAAAAGTTCGTTTGGTTGTCGAGGAAACTCGAGGACGTCGTCACCGCCGTTTCCCAAATCCAGCAGCAACAACAAATCCAACAGCTGTATAACTATCAACAGCAGCAGCAGCAACAACAACAGTCGTCCCCGTTAGCTTGGACGACGCCGCGGGAAGGTTTTTCGCAACAAACACCTCCACTTCCTTCGACTTCCTCCTCCTCCTCCGTGGGAGACGCTTTGCGAACGCTCGAATCAAAGTTGGCGAGAATAGAAGAAAACGAAAGGAAACTCGCGGCGAGGCATTCGGCGATTAGTTTAGGATTAGCAACTTTCGTAGGCGCGGCAACCGTGTTTGGTTTGCTCGCAAATTCGAGAGAAAAGTAGTATTATTGATACACATGATAATAATAATAATAACAACAACAACAAGCACACTAGAGAATACAAGCAGCAAAGAAAACATCCTCGTCGTCATCAATCAGACGAACTTGAAGTTTTTACTGACATCCTCTAACACGTCCCAAGTGCAACTCAAGCCTTTCTGCATTTCCGCGAAGTCTCCCGCCTCTAACGTCACCGCTTCCTCTGGATTCTCGTCTGGAATGACCGTCACTTTACCTTTTAAGATGTAACACTGTTCAGTCTGCCCGTACGTCCACGGAAACGTCGACTGCTCGCACCCCCAAACCGGCCAGTTTTGGAACTCTTCTTTCCTTCTGTTTTTCTCCACGCGGATGATTTTACTTTTTGTCTCCTTCTTGTCGTTTTCGTCGTTGTTCTTCGTACTCTTCACACGACTACTCCTACTGCTCCTACTGCTCCTACTACTCCTACTACTCCTACTCCTAAGAACAAAAGGAGTGGGAGGCTTTACAGTTGCAACAAGAGCAGAAGGAGTTAATACCATCTCGTCAAAAAAGAAGGAAAAAAAAGTGCAGGAAACTGTGACTGATGACTCTTTTTTTTTGTTCGAGACCTTTCTTTCTTTCTCTCTTGTCTTTTGTGTGTCGTTTTGAGGTTTTTGCCTGTGTTTTATCCTGCATTTTGCGGCATAAATTAATAATAGCACGACGCTCGTATTAACAACACGCGAACACTAGATATCACATTTAACCGCTCATTTACGCGTAAAAGAATACTCACGATATGTTTACCTTAGCATCTACTCAGTTATCCGCGAGAGCGAACGTGACTTTCGCGTCGACGTCCAAAATTTCCGCCTCCTCTTCCTCCAAAATGGCGTCTCCGACGAAAATCTCCACGACCACCATCTCTAAGGTTTTGGAAGGCAAAGTGGTCTCCAGAGCAAACGAGAAAACGGCGATCGTTCTGATCGAGAGAAAAGTACCGCACCCGCGCTTTATCAAGCGCATCAATAAGAGCAAAAGATTCGCCGTGCACGACGAAGAGAACGAGAGTAGTGTCGGAGACGTCGTGGAGATTCAGATGTGTACGCCAAAGTCAAAGACCAAGAAGTTCGAGTTGAAAGCCATCACGAAGAAAGCTTAAGAAGAGGATTGAACACGCGCACACTTCGAGAGAAAAGAGAGAGAAGAACGACCTTCCATCCCGTTCGTTGTATACAACTCAAAGGAAGGCGTTTAAAATAGTAGGTTCGAGAGCGTTGTAATAATTTTACCTTTATACACTAGACATTTTATCCTTTCCGAATACTTCTCTACTTACTACACTCTAATAAAATATGTACTGGTATTACACAAAACGCGTCGCGCTAAAAAATCTAGAAGTTAGTTGCTCCGAACGACTCCTCTCACGCGCTCGACGAACTCACCTAAGTTTCTGCGAAACCTTCTCTTGTTCATTCGATCGACCTCGGCGTTTAAGCCTCTCGCCGTGGTCAACTGGCCGAGCGCTTCGCGAACGAC
>JACLAA010004095.1_pt1 | contig 12259 bp, 9 predicted proteins | sample 8027891 | NCBI WGS metagenome assembly JACLAA01 (sample SAMN15724900, study PRJNA655200) | protist metagenome | isolation source: fluorescence activated cell sorting (FACS) single amplified genomes of... | place: Spain: Blaines Bay Microbial Observatory, Mediterranean Sea | collected 2016-01-19 | reverse complement strand
GCTGAGCGAACGCTTGGAGCACCGTGATCGTCGCACTCCGTAATTTTTTCGTATATGTGTTTTTGTGTGACTAAAAGGCTACATCGCGATAATCCCCACTTTGTAGAAAACCGTGACTGATACCTCGTGTCACATTCGAATTACAAAATTACAAATGACATTTTGACAAATTGCAGTTTACTGTTGTTTATGACTAACACTTATGTTCCTTTTTCGTATTACAATATTACAAAATTACAAACAAGAAATCGAACAGGAAAAATTTGTTGCTATGGAAGACCCAACTCCTTCAGAATTTTACAGACATTTTCGAAGACGTGCCTGCGTCATTTTACAACCAATCAAAAGTAAGTTCCCCCAAAAAGTTCCGGAACACGTGACGTCACGATCACTCTCGACCGCACCAGGCACGAGGCACGACCCTTCCTTCTGGTAGTCACAAGGCTCGTCATCGAAGCTGGTGGTAGTGTTACGCATTCCACCAAGTCTCGTCACTCTCGAAACTCACGTATCGTCGTTGGCTCAGCTGGGGTTTCGGGGTCGAACGAACGAATCTTCTGATCCCCCCACATACACGAGCATCTTTTGGAGCCTTACTCGATGTCAAAATTCTCTCGCTCATCTTAAAGCACAATTTTTGCGAAATCGTCCATGTTGTCGCATAGTGCGGAGGGGGAGAGCATCGCTTTTGGGACGCCTGCCATGAATCTGCGCACTACCTTGGCACTCGCGATACTCGGTGCCGTGTCGTCGTGCGAAGTCTGCCACTTGCACTACTATCACAAGGTTTGTCGAAACACGACACCCCCACTGGCAACTTATTTCGTTTTTACGTCGATTGCGCGGGCTTACCTTTTCGCCTGTCATCATGCGCGCAGGACGTCGCCTCGCCGACCGCGATGACCTCCGGCTCGTACTGCAGGGAGTACCAGTCGCAGGCGTGCTGCACCACCCAAGTTGCCTTAGAGTACGTCCCTCGAACGAACCACACTTTCGATCTTCCCTACCCAAAAACGGGTAACGATCGGACGTGACGTGTGTGTCTGCCCCGAAACCTAGATTCCGCGCCGAACGCGTCCGGAACGGTTTTTTCGCCGAATCCACGCGCGTTCGTCGCTGACGTAGCATCGCCGCGGCGTCTCCTCCCCACAGAGTCGGCGATGCCCAGAAAGGCTATTTGTACCCCGACCGCAACCCCACGGACGGGTGCGGGCAGCTCTCGAGCGCTTGCGAGAAGTTCTTCATCGAGGAGGGGTGCTTCTACGAGTGCGACCACAACGTCGGGAAGTGGCGCATGCACGACGACTGCGGCAGCGACGGCACCGGAAACGAATGGCAGATTGAGGCTGTGCCCATCAAGGCGTCCTACTGCGACGCGTGGTACGAGGCGTGCAGGGGCGCGGATAACAAGCTCTGCATGGGCTCGGCCTCCACCGAGGGCGCGCCCGAGTACGGCTACTTCTCGCAGCCTGTCTGTCACGAAGAGCAGGGCACCGGCGGGTGCAGGCGCATCGACGAGGTGTACACCTCCGGGTTCCACATGTGCGAAACGATGTGGTCGGGCTCGTTCAGGTACGAGAACGACACCTCTGCGGATGCGTACGTCATGAGCTTCGACGAGGGCACCGCGAACCCCAACAACGCCGTGTTCCAGAACAAGAATTACCCGACCGTGTGCCCCGCCTCCATTGGCGGCGGCGTGAACTTGACCTTGGCCGAGGAAGAGGGATGCGACGTGGACGTCGTGTCGTACTTGATTGGCGCTGATTCCAATTTCGAGGTTAACGCCACAGACGCGCCATCCCCACCGCCACCACCGACCTCACCACTCAGTGCGGAGGGGGCGTGCCCCGGCGGCATCTCCCCGGATATCTCCATCGAGAACTTCCCCGCGGCGCACCGCATCGCGACGGACGATGCCGCGTACGGCGCCAGCTACGTGACCGTCGCCAGCGACTTTTCCGTGCATTACGACACGTACTTCAAGGTTGTGCGCACGTACTGCGGCACGCACACGCCTTACAGCTGCGTTCCCCGCACGTACGTGCTGACTCTGTGCGGTGCGACCGCGCCCACGACTTTCACCAACGGCACGGCCCTCCCCGAGGACGCCAAGCACTTCACCATCCCCGTCACGGGCATCGGGCTGCCCGGCTCGACGCCGGTGACGTTCGTGGAGATGCTCGACCTGCGCGACGCGATCGAGCTCGTGAACCCGCAGTACGTGCACTCGCCGTGCGTGCAGAAGCTGGAGGAGACCGAGCAGATCGATACTGTCGACACCGACTGGGCCGCGCGCGCCGCCGCGCACGAGGACGTGCAGGTGGTGTTCACGGACTCGTGGAACACCGCTCAAATTGACAAGGATGTCGTGTTCGACGCGTCGTCAAATCCGGGCGCGCTTGCGCGCGCCGAGTGGATCAAGTTCATGTCCGTGTTCTTCAACGAGGAGGAGAAGGCCAACCTGTACTTCGCCCGCGAGAAAGCCGCGTTCGAGGCCACCGCTGCGAGCACCGCGAGCCTCTCCGCTGCGCTCTACGCCGACGCCGCGAACAGAAAGACGTGCGCGTGGGTGCAGAAGTACCAGTCGTACAACGCCGACTGGTCCCTCGGCGCCATCGAGTACCACGTCTCGTACTCCGTGTACAAGCAGGAGCTGTGCGTCGGCGCGGGCATGACGCCCGCGACGGACGCCGTCGACCTGGCGCTCGACGCGCCCGCGTACAAGATGGTGTTCACGAGCCTCGCCGACTTCCATGCCAAGCTCGTGACGTATGACGTGATCATCGACGAGACGTACCAGTCGGCCCCCCTCGACGCGACGAAGGACGTCGTGCTGACCAGCCTCGGGATCGACGCCGCCGACACGTCCGGCGCGCTCAAGGCGGGCGCTCTGCTCCTGCGCGTGGATGCCCACGTGACCGACGCCGTGACCAACCTGACGGACGCCAACAGCAACGCCCTGGACTGGTACGAGTCCGCGATTGCGCGGCCCGCGCTCGTGCTGACGGACCTCGCGCACCGCGCCTGGCCCGACGACATCGCGGCGCCGCCAGCGGGTTGCTCGCGCTACTTCCGCGACGTGCTCGCTGACGAGATGCCGACGGTCAACGGCAAGGACCAGTGCGACACCTGGCTCGCCGCGGAGAACGAGCAGATGTGCCTGAACAACCCCGTGCTCGTATCGGACGCCGAGCTCGAGGGCAACGCCACATACGCGCCATCCTCACCACCACCACCGAGCCATCCACCATCAGCACAAAACGCCACAGCCGTGCCACCACCACCAACGAGCCCACCAACACCACCCCCACCAAAATCGTTCGTGTTTTTGGCTGACTACGAGAGTTCTGCTGGGAGGGTTTCAGTCCTGACGGTGTTCGTAGTGATTCTCCTGAGTGCTTTGTAAATATATATGACGAAAACTTTTTAGGTTTTTTTCCGAACGACGATACCGATCACTCGACGAAGCACACGACACGCACGAGCGAGGTGAGACACCCGAAGTTCTAGATTTCTCGAGTCTCAGGGGGCGGGATTCCCCAGGCCATGTTGTAAAAAAATCTCACTTAAAGACAAAGCTCTCATGTCTGGTACTATGGATCTGAACGTGATCCCTCTCGGTTTTGGAGACAAGGGCAAAGCCCCTTCGTGTGGTGAAGGCTGGAAAGACCCAGCCAACTTTACAAAGAATAACGACCTGGTCAAGATCAGGAAACCCCAGATGTACGGAGTCCTCTGTGGGAAGCATAACAATCTCATCGTCATCGACTACGACATACACAAGCTGGAGGAGTCGTCGATCAACCTACAAAGTTTGAAGGGGGTTCACGGATCTTCGGCGTATATCGTCAAGACGCAGTCCGGTGGCTTTCATGTGTATCACACCTACGAGGACAAGTTCGATTCGTGGCCTGGTACTTGTGGTATACAAGGGTACATCGATATTAGAACCACAAACAACTATGTCGTCGGTGCGGGGAGTACGGGGTACACCCAACTCTCCGGTAACATACAAAAACTCACGCCTATGCCTGACGTGATCTTTAACAAGTTGAACGGGGAGCTGGAGAAGAAGACCAAGCGGAAGTCTAAGAAGATGTACGAGGCTGACGAGCAGGATGCACTGGTGGAACTTCTCGAGGATTTTGGATTCACGAATGTGGCGTTCAAATGGAACAGTTCACCGTACAACTTTGACTGCGATCAGGTCGGGGGCGGTGTGGCGTGTCCCTGCTGTAACGGCGTTCACGATAACAACAACTACTTCTACAGAATCGTGGATGACATGGAGATTCACGTGAAGAACCACAGCGAATCGTGTGAGGCGAAGGTCATAGACTCGTACAAGGTGGTCAAGTACCTCTTCGAGCGTAAGGTGTGTCGTATCAACGATACTATGGACTACGTCTTCGAGGATGAGAAACCAGATGAGAATCCGTTTGAGCGTCCGGAGGATGTCAGACCCGCAGAGAGACTCATCACGTACGAGTTTAACAAGTTCAAACAGCGGTTTGCCAACCTGAGATACACGGATGAGGAGGGGAAGAGACGCAAGTTTATACTCACATGGCTGGAGGATACGCACATGCGTCAGTACGCCATGCGGGACTTCTACCCTGAAAACTGTCCCGAGCGGGTGTTCAACACGTGGAGGGGGTACGCGGTCGAGAATATCGACCCAGCTCTGGGTGCGAAGGGGTCTTCAGATATGTTTGTGGAGCTGGTGACAGTCCTCACGGATGGACAACCCAAGTACGCTCTGGACTATTATGCATTGTTGTTTCAGCAACCTGGAACGAAGCCGAGAACCTGTCTTGTGTATCGCGGTAAGCCTGGTTGTGGAAAAGGCGTTCACCTCACGAGCCTCGAGATACTCATGGGGAGTGACTTATATTTTGAGACCAACAAGGCTCAGCAGGATGTCTTCGGCAACCACGCTACGGCGTTCGACTGTAACAAGTTGGTGGCCATGAACGAGTCCTCCATGAAGTACAACGCCGAGAATAAGCAGATACTCCTATCTCTTATAACGGACACCAAGGGTATTCTCATCAACCCCAAAGGTGTACAGTCGTACAAGGTTCGCAACCTGGCGGGGACTATCATGATGTCCAACGATGAGGTCGTGGTGTATGTCGATGAAGACGACAGGCGGTTTGTTGTTTTTGAGACTGGACAAAAGTACAGAAATGATCAGGCGTATTTCGCCGAGTACGAGAAGTACATGCTGAAGCCTGAGAACCAGAGAGCCATCTATGACTTTCTCATGAAGCGCGATATCTCGCAAGTGGACTGGGTCAAGGACAGACCGAAGACCAAGGCGTACATCAAGATGCGGAACTCCAGTTTGTCGCCGTGTCTCAAGTGGTTCGTGGACTTCATCGACAACTATCCTTTCGAGTATAACGACATGAATCACGGGTGGGTGAGTCGTGGTAACATTCACAAGTGGCGGGGTGAAGAACTTTGTTACAAGTATCCAGTGCCGAAGGACAAAGATCCTAAGCTCACCTTCGGTAAGGACATGACGAGGATGCTCGAGAAGTACGAAGTCCCGAGTGATTGTGTCAAGAAGGAGAAGTTTAACGGGGTCATGTGGTGGACTATCGACCATCAAAAATCCAAGAAGTGGCTGGAGGACAAAGAGTTTTTGATCAGGGAGGATGCTGGAGGATGAGGGAGGATACATTTTTTGTTCATCCTGTTTCAAAGTCTCGTGATTTGTACATACACTGGAGGTTGGGAGGATAATTTTTGTATATCACACACACACACACACAGGTGTATATAGTTATTTACCTATACATACCTATATATATATATTATCCTCCTATCCTCCAGTATATATAGTAATAAGACCAAAAGGAGACAGGAGGATGTCGGAGACCAATCCTCCAGCATCCTCCACAACCTCCAGTGACCAGCCTCCCGGTCGCTGGAAATATTTTCCAGGACATAGTTAAAGACACGCCATGTATTCGAAATACAAGATGAACATACCGACGCCCCGTAAACCGCCATTGACCCCCATACACTATCTAACCACTCTTGGTCTGCATGTCCTCGCCCATGTCTGTATCTGCCGTCTCGTCAACTTCGGTGCCACGAGAGGTGCGACCATGTAAAAAAGATCAGCGGTATGTATGTCGACGAGCGACGACTACATGACACCCCCCTATGCTTGGGAGAACATCGCCCGTTACTTACCCAAAGATAAGGTGTGCTACGAACCCTTTTACGGAGACGGAAAGTCAGGCGAGGTGCTGAGAGGTCTGGGACTCGAGGTGATCCATGAGGACACAGACTTTTTCACAAACACATACGACTTCGACTACATATGTACGAACCCGCCGTTCTCGAAACTGAAACAAATATTCGCCGAGTTGAAAGCTATCGGTAAACCCTTCGTCATCTTGTGTCCATGTACGACCCTGACCGCCAAGTATTTCTCCAAACACTTCGCAGATGACATTCAAATCATCGTGCCTCCCCGAAGGATACACTTCGAGAAGCTCGTGGACGGTAAGCCTGTCGAAAACTACAAGAGCCGGTGTAACTTTGACTGTTTGTATTATTGTTGGAAAATGAACTTACCGAAGGACTTGGTTTGGCTGACAGCGTACTCAGCGTCCACGGCGGATCAATAATGAATGACTGCACCGACCTGGTCGCCGAAGGCGAGAACACCATCTTCAAAGTGCTGTACATGTGTTCGTTGAAGCTTCGTAGGTATGCTGACCTAATATTTCTAAACTTGCGTACCCCAGACTGTGTCTTGTGTAACCTCGGGACAGTACCGAATCTGTGGGACGCTTCCAATATGGCAGTCTGCGATGAGTCCGAGGTCTGCGTCACTTAATGAAAACAAAACCCAAACTTGTCCATGATGCTCCCCAAACATGTCCAAATATATTCCGGTTACGAGATATTGTGATGTAAAACTCAAGTGAGTGATTGCTCTCAAAAGAGATGCCTCAAAACTCTCAAGCCTGTAATCCGAACACGATCTTCCGCTCACACCTCTGGTGCCCGTGCTTGCACACCTCAACGTTCGACCTCTTCAGAGAGGCGATAGAGCACCTCTTTCTCATGTTGAAATCGCTCAGTATGCGGTCAACTTCCTCGTCTACCACCCGGTTGTTGGTTGTCACGCGACTGTAATGTGTAAAGAAGTTTACGAACGACAAGAGTACCGCCATCAACGCGAGTATGACGCCAAACCAATTACTGAGCACCAAAACCTGCAGCGTTATCATGATGCCGATAATGAGGAATGAGGACACGGAAATAGGCCATGATGCCACGCGGTACCGTAGCGTCGCATCACACACCTGGCGCTTAAGCTCAACAAACTCGTGGCTCTCCATCTGGGCAACGTCGCGGAGAGCCGGGCTGAATTCAGCACGCTCAAAACCCGGCAGAAGGAACATGTTATTCCAACAAAGGAATCGCCTATTCCCAGGTGATAGCCCAGGACACGTCTGCCCGTCCCCTTTCAGTTCGTAGAGGTTATACTCCACACGTACCGATGAACTGGGGCTGGTCACCGGTGTCATCGTCTGCGCTGTCGGCGCCAAGATTCGGGAGGCCATCACAAGTCTCGCTCGTTAGGCGTATAGAAGCGCCCGGAGAAGATTCACTCGCTTTTGCTTTGCGTCGATGACAGACTTCGCAGAGTTGTACAGGACGGTGCGTTCGTCGTTACTGTCTCGCCGAGCTTTCTGTATATCCTGCTTCGTCCACTCCAAAAGAAATAGTTTAAGTTCCAAGAGGTGGTGCTGTAACTCCAAAAGGTTTTGCTCAAGTTCTGCGACCTCCGAATCCGTATACACCAGTTCTGCGGACAGGGTGGGATGGAAACGCTTTGGTCAGTTACTATTACAATAACTGTTTAGAGAGGTCTCGAGAAGTAATAATCCACGACTCGATTGCCACGATTGTTTACCGACTGTAAAGTCCATCCTTCTTGTCCGAGGTTCTTGATGGTTTCGTCAAACTCATCATATATTTCGTCCATGACATCTTTCCAATCGGGAGTCTCTTGTTTTTTTGGCTTAAAACAGAACATATTAATACAGCCGTCTTTCGGCTTTATGGAAGCCCACTTCTTGTCAAACAGAGTTTTGACACAGAGTCTGACTCTTTTGTATTCAAGAGCGACCACAATAACCCCTGAGGATGTATTGGCTTTGGATAATTCAACTTTTTTGTCCAACTTAGTTCGAAGCTGATCTGCTTTGCTTTCCAACCGCATCATCTTGTCTTTATGCTCATCCATTTCAACTTTGAGCTTCTCGAACTCTTTTTCCTCGGCGACGTCCCAGTTGACTACTTTTGGAGCCGGGGACTCTTCATCAAACTCAGTTGTCATTTTTGTGACCTTACCTTGGTATTCTGTGAGGTGAGATGGAAACGCTTCGGTCAGTTACAAGTCACTTCTCTACCGTGCCTTAGGTCTGCGGAAGTTCTGATAGTCAATGCCACCGTCTGTAAACTCCCAGCCGTCTTCCGCTATGCGGTTGACGAGCTTTTCCAAAACGCACGACACCGCTTCTGCCTCAACGACTTCAAGCGACACCCCGACGGTGATTGTCGATGGGGCACAAATAAAGTCTATGCCATCCAGCTTGTGTATCAAATACTTCTCAGGCTCAAGCATATGAAAGTCCATCTAAGTTGAAGACAACTGAGCTCTTTCAAAGGTTTCCTCGTCAGGGTCTTCGTCCAGAATAGGGACACCCTTCTTTGACCTCCACAAGCGAACGACGTATCCACTCATGAAACCTACCACAAGCATGATGAAGGCGATGAGAATGACCGTCCCAACGCCAACAGACGTCGTTGGCGAGTCATACGCAGGAGCAGGAGGTGGGGACACCTCTGGAACACTTCCAGGAGAGGGAGGGGGTGAAGTCACCGCCTGAGCTGGATGAGGTGGGCTTTCAAGATGCGGAGAAGATGGAGGAAGTGGAGGTAAATCCTTCCTTCTCCAGGCGCTTGGGGGTCCGTCAAAACACGATAGATTACCTGGAAGTGGTACACCATCACTTAACGAGCAACCCATCCCCATCCATGCTTCCATCCCATCTTTACGCTCGTATTTGGCATGCCACGCTGTTGCCATAAAAAACATCTTATCTGAAGCGACCAGAGAGCTCGTGTCCCAGCTTGTGATATCAGCGTCAAACGTAGGAGCATTAAAAAACATGGCTGTCATGCTCTGGACTTGACTGACGTCCCATCTTGATATATCTTGGTTGAAAGCATCTCCAAAGGGGAAAAGCATATATTTCATATTCAGGATGTTGCTAACGTCCCAGTCGGGTATGTCAGTCGTTCCAGCACTTCCACAGTTTGCTGCCCCTGAAGAACAACATTGTTCTCCCGTCGGCACCTCACGCAGGCATGCGTCCAGGGCCATTTTAAAATCAACATATCCTTCAAACGTAGCGCCACTCACTTGTCTCAAGATGACGAGAACGAGAAGGGATCGAAGATTCGTTCGTTTGATTCGTCCACTGGGATGGTAAAGCTGTTGATGCCTCATACTCCTGTTTGGTCTTGCTATATCTTACCTTGCGTGTTGTGTGCGGGGAATTGATTCTGGATATTTAGCTTTTGACTGTTTCTTACCTTAGTTGAAGTCTGTAAAAGTTGAAAATGGAATGTGTGGGGCAATGTCAGTACAGTCTCCATTTTTTTATTTTCAAAAAATCTCGAGTATTTAAGGGTCTCCTGATCGCCAATTTTCCAGCAATTTTCGTCACTTTTAATCGCACAGACCTCATGTCGGCACGATTTTGGGTGATTTTGGGGTGTTACGCACCTATTTGAGATTTCGCAAAATTCGTGCCATGTGCGGGTGAGAATGATTTCGTCTGCGCTTTCCCAAAAACCTTGTAACTTTGTAACTTTGTAAATTGTATGTAGTTTAGTCTAGATGTTTTGTTTATTATCGTGAACGGTTTGTAACTTTGTAACTTGTATGATATCCAGTCTCGATTATTTGTAGAACTTGTGACACCTGTGGTGTCATGAGTGAAATTCTTGGAAGTTGCCGTACGACCGATTTTTATTTTCAAACCCAAAAAAAGTTGTTATTTTGTTATTTTGTTATTTGTACGCGCGCAGTCCGAAAATAGTGTCCAAATGATTTGTGAAAATCTGTGACTCCTGCCACGCTTGACGATTTCGCGAAGAAGACACTTAAAGAATTCGCGCGAGAGATGTTTACAAATGAACACGTACTCTTGTCGCGAAATCATCAACACAGAAAATCTCGACCGCATCATCAAAGCGAAACGCCTGGACCCCGGGCAACTCACGCAACTCCAACGACTTCGTAAGCGTCTGAAGGAGCATGATGGATACGCGCACAAGGTTGACTTCGCCCTCAATCCACAGGAGCGTAGGGGACGCTTGTATCCCAAGCGGGGCGCGTCTTCCGTACAAGGGCTCAAGCGCGACGTCCGAAAGGCTCTCACTCACGACAGTTACACCGACATCGATATGGTCAACGCGCACCCGTGCATCATCTCTCAACTCTTCAAGAGACACAACCTCGAGTGTCCACATCTCGACGAGTACATCACACACCGTGAGGAACATCTCGAGAATGTCATTCGAATCATCGACGACACCGTCACGGCCCTGTTTGAAGACACACCAAAAAACACTGTGATAAAACGCGAGCACGCGCAGAAGTCGTCGAGCCTCCGCCGAGACGAAGCGAAGACGCAATTTCTTCGAGTAATGTACGGGGGTAAACCAGACACGCTGTGTATCGAGACTCGCGATAAGCAGACTTTCTTCATCGACTGGACGCCTCCCGAGTTTCTTCGCATGTTTCACAAGGAGTTTCAGCAAAACTCAACGACCCTTCTGTCGCTGGACGAGTTCAAGACGTACTTGAAAGACAACCGCAACCCTCTCGGGACGGGGATGTCTCTTCTGGCGCAGGACATTGAACGCCAGATCATCAGCGTCGCCATCCAGACCTTCAACCAGAACGAGTACACGACGGGAACCATCATCCACGATGGGTTCCTCGTGGAAAGTCTGGACGTGAAGGATGAAGTGTTGCGAAAAGCAGAACAGGCGGTGAAGCTCATGAAAGGGTACGACATCAAACTCGTGAAGAAGTCCCTCAAGGATTTTAACGAAGAGTGCCTATGGGGCGCCTCGGGCGATGAAGACGGGGAGGAAGAACTCCAAAGTGAGAGTGACACCGACATCGCCAGACACTTTATTGCGTTCATGGAGGAGAAGGGTCACGCTTTCACCAGAAGTGAAGGTGAGGTGTTTTGGTTTAACCCAGACCACGGGATCTATCTCACCGGCCTTCGTCAGCTTCGTGTATACATGAACGACTGTCCTCGCCTACCAGCTGACCGACGCGGTAAGACAGAGGAGCAGAACAAGTGGGTGAGGCAGATTGAAAGCATCGTGAACGACGACCCGGACTTTCGAAACAAGGTGGTGCATACCACATATCGAAAGATTGCTTTCAAGAACGGGTATTACGACTGCGACAGGAAAGCTTTGTGTGACTACAACCGCGACGTGTACTTCTTGCTGAAGGGCGGTATCGAATATGTCCCACAAGAGCAGGTGGTCCTGGACGAGGTATGGAACAAGCTCTTCATGGGCGTTTTCGGGACTGAGGAGGTCTCGAAGTACATGCTCCAGAGCTTCGCTCGTGCGATGGCCGGTGAAATCAAAGACAAGCGTCTGTTCTTCATCATCGGTGAGCCAAACTCGGGAAAGGGCACGATCACGGAGGTCTTTCGTCTCGCGTTCGCCTCCCAGTTTAACACCCTCAACGCGCAGGACTTCTGTGCCAAGAAGAGTGACGGCAACTCCGCCCTCTCCAACCAACATCTGGTTCAGGGGAGGGACAAGCGAGTCGCTTTCCTCAACGAGACCTCCAGAGCCAAAGGTCAGGAGTGGAACGCCCAGGCTATCAAGGTGTTCTCTAACGGCGGGGAGAGCATCTCGGGTCGTCTCAACTACGACCGTGAGGCCAAGTGCTTCATCAACCAACAGACTGGGTTCTGCAACATGAATGACACCCCGAAGATAAACGGGTTTCAAAGTGATGTCAAGGTCCGGTGCGTGGCCGTGAGGACCGCGTACTCTTATGTTGCCCCGTCGGAGTATTACGAGAAGACGGCGAATTCTTTCGAGAAGGTAGCTGACGAAAACATCAAAGACGGGTTTCTCCGTAGACCTGAGATCCTCCAGGCGTTTGCCCAGA
>JACLAA010004752.1_pt1 | contig 12272 bp, 15 predicted proteins | sample 8027891 | NCBI WGS metagenome assembly JACLAA01 (sample SAMN15724900, study PRJNA655200) | protist metagenome | isolation source: fluorescence activated cell sorting (FACS) single amplified genomes of... | place: Spain: Blaines Bay Microbial Observatory, Mediterranean Sea | collected 2016-01-19 | reverse complement strand
TTTCGCCAACGCGGCCGTTTTTGGCGATTCTTGGTGCAAACGAAAGCCCTCGGCGAGGACAACACGTGGACAGCGCGCGCGGTACAGCAGCGGGGGCGGAAGACCTTCCGCGCATGGTATTTAGGGCTGCGTTGCTTGCGTTATTTGAACAGGCACCCGCGTGGATCGCTGTTCTCCAATACGCCGTCGCGGCCGCCTTCACAGTCGCCGTCGGCACCGTCGTGGTGTTGCCCTTTTTTATAGCGCGCGACGAAGACAGCAGAGACGGCTCGCAGTAAAACAACACCAGCCAAAAAAGGGGGACCGAACGACACCATGGCTGAACCACCGGTGCGCCCGCCGCAGCCCGCCGCGCGGAACACGGCAACGGCGGCGGGCAAGAAGCCCACGTCAAAAAAAGGCGGCGGAAAGAGGGAGGAGCACACCGTCGCCATCAGTTCACAGGTCTACGGGCTCGTAAAGAATTACAAAATTGATAGCGGAGACAACGTTCTACCAAAAATTAGCGGAGTACTGCGAGCTACGGGTGCTTTAGTCCATGAATTGTTGCAGGAGGTGAAGGAAGCTCATTTAACTCACGGCTTAGCCGACGACTTGTTCTACGCGTCGATGCTTATAGAAAATGAGGCAAAGGAGACATTAAAGAATTTCATGATCAAGTCCTCTAAAGGAAAAGCTGATCAAGAAGACAAGGTGCTTAGTCTGCAAAAGCTTTACGTAATGAATGCTGGAGGCTTTCTAGCCAAAGTGGAGTATGTGAAACCAAGAGTCTACAAGAAGAAACAAGGTTTGGTCATGGCAGTAGAACCGGCGGCGACGACAACTGGTCCCTCGGCAAGAAAGCTGCAGACGCAATTAGAGACCCTAGTGAAAGATATAGGTTTTAACGACATTGCCGACGGAGAAGCCTACATGGAGCGAGGTTTTAACGACATCAAGCCTAAGGAAAATAAACAAGCGAGGTCATTGTTAGAAAAGGCCTCCCACTGGGCTTACAAACGGGACCAAGCTCGTGAAGGGCTAGAGGGAGCACAGACAGCTTTAAATGCGGCGACACGATCATTTAAGCAAGGTTTAACCATGATTCCCGACGAAGACGACCAACCGGACGAATATGCCAGTTATCGCAAAGCTTTAAAAAAAGAATGTAAGAAAGAAATAGACAACAGGGACGGATGGGGTAGCACGGTAGCTTCCAGTGAAAAACAGTTTAATGAAGTCAAGTCGGACCTGGACGGAAAAATCGAATCCTTTGGTCAGAAACTAGAATCTTTAAAGAAATTGCAGCCACAATTTACTGTTACTGAAGATATTGATTCTGATTCTGGTGGTAATGGATCTGACTTGTCTTCTTCTTCTTCTTCTTCTAGTGGTGATTCGTCTTCGAGTGACGATGAAGAAGAAGCACCGAAAACGCCGGCGCCGGCGCCGCCTCCCGCTAAGAGCCCGAAGAGGAAACGCGCCGCCAAGTCGGAAAAGGTCAGCAAGAAGAAGAAGAAGAAGTCAAAAAAATCAGACGACTTGGAGTCTATCTTCCACTAGGCCGACCTAATCCCCAACCCCTTCGGTCGTAACAAATTTACTTAACTAGCTTGCGTAGTGCGGCGCCGGGGGCCTGCTGACCGCTTCCTTTCACGATTTCGTGTGCAAGACGAATGTTCTCGGCCTTTTGTTTGGTACCTTCCGAACCAAAGGCCGAAGCGAGATTCAACGCTGAGCGCGCAATTTTACCTTTGTTTTTCTTTAGAAACTTGCCAGTGGACTTTACCGCCTTTCTAACTTTGCGTTTGGGGATGCCTGAGCCAGAACCAGCAATTTCGTAGCCCGAACCCTGCATGCCAATAAAGGCGCGGCCGACGTATAATTCGTTGCTTACGGCGTTTAGCATAGGCATAGTGTGTTTTGTTTTCCTTGTCATATACGACAGAAAATAATTACCCCCCCCATGTATATCCGATTGCCTCGTCCATCGAGTATAAACCTATTCGTGTTTTGTGGGATTGGTCTTTTCTTTTGGACGGTGGTTCTCACAATCGGTCTGCCGTCCGGGCTGAAAAGGTTTTTTTTAAGAGCGTCTTTAATTTGATTTAAGCTCATGTGCGGAAGCAACATCGAAAGTGGCGCAATTCGTTTGAGCTCTTCTAGCGTTAAATCCTTGATATCAATCCCAGCTTCTTCGAGTTCCTCTGCAAGGTCTTCTAAGTCCTCATCCTCGAAGTCTTCAAAGTCTTCGTCCATGTAATCGTAGTCCAGCTCGTCCTCATCAGTATCCGTGTCTATCTCCGATTCCGTCATCGGTTCTGCCCTGCGCTCACGCTGTCGCCGTCTCTCACGGTCAGCTCGTTGACGGTCTGTGGCCGACTGTTGTCTTGAATCTGTCCCGGCGCGTGGATCTCTCGCTTTGGGTCCAGTTGGTGTGTTCGGCATCTTTCAAATAAATATGTCTTATTACTAAAGAAGATATAATTATGCCTGACAACCTTGTTCGAATCGACAATCCCGACAAGAAAACTCACTGTCTCGATTCGCGGTATGGTGAACTTGGATTTTCATTTCCCTCGCTAATCTTGATAGTGGGGAAACGCGGATCAAGTAAGACGACCTGTGCCTTAAACATAATAGGAAAAAGCCGCTATGCTGGCAAGCCGTTGGATAGAATCGTTATATGGCATGGCGACCCTTCTGGGACGGAGGAATACAGGATTTTGACTGACGACGGCGCTGAAATCGTTGCGGAACTTCCGGCTATGGATTCGTGGGACAACACAAAACGTAACGTTCTCGTAGTCGACGAAGTTAACTTTCTCGGCTTCAACAGAGCAGAGCAGGCCGCGTTCGAACGGTACGTGAATTACGGAGTTTCGCACAAGAGTTTAATGATGATTGTGATAGTTCAAGATATGCGCAATCTATCTCCATGTGTGAAGCGCTCTGCTGACTACCTTTTGCTTTACCCGTCCTTCAACAACTACGACGTGCTGTACGACTTGAGGCGCAAAACGGGGCATAACTACGTGGAGCTCATGAAGTTGTGTGGGCCTAAGGATAATATTACGACTGCTTTCAATGGAATTGGCCCACCCCTGCGCCGTAACATTTTTGAAGTGATTGATATCAACGAGGATTACGACGACTAGTGATTATTTTCTATCGCTAAAGTAAGGAAACAAAACACTATGTCGTTCTTCGACCTCCACTCAGATGCCAAAATCCCACGCGACGGAGTTAAGAAACACACGGTCACCTCGATTCCGAGTGAGGGTGGAGCCACAACTGGCTTAATCCGGTTCCGATGGACGTCCTCGCAAAATCACTGGTTCGTTCCCCACCTTTCCTATGTTCTTTACGAGTTCGCGATCAGCAAAACCGGTGGCCTTGTTCAGGATGCCGATTTGCTTCAATTTGTGAGTTTTCCTGGCGCGGCCGCAAGCGATGGAGGTCCTTCAACTCTGACCCTCCAAGGAACGAATATAACGACCATCACTAATCCCGCGGTCACCCAGGCGTTCTACACGCGTCTTTACGGCGCCAAGGACACGCGCGATTCTATTCTGCAACCGCTTGAGGTTGGTGTAGTCGCTGCTGACAATTCGACTATGACGTGCGCATACCAGCCTCCTTCAGGCTTCTTCAATAGCGACGTGAGTCTGCCAAACGGATCTTATGTTTTGGGCATCAACCTTTCCAACAATTACATTAACTCCATGGTCGCTAACCGGTCCGTCGCCGACCAGGGCGCGAATATCCCGGGATTGTCGATCACACTGCAAAAAGCAACGTTCATGGCTGTTCACGTCGAGCCAAGCGGTACCCCTTCTATTCCTCGCACAGTCACGGTCCCCCTCGTCGACATTACCACAAACAACACGAGCGTTACCAGTAACGGTACGCATGCGCTGAGTTTTTCGATTCCTGCATCAACGAAACGCGTGCTTGTGGCATCGCAGCATCTTAATCCCGCCGCCGCCGGCGCAAATGGCAGTACTTCTTTAACGGGCGCCGCTTTCCAGACGATTTCGGGCCAGTTTAAGGGTCAGAGCATTCCGCAGACACCGTACGACACCTCTAACGAATCTCTCATTCGCAAGTACTGGGACTTTTACAACGAGCAGCTTTCGTCGGGCAGATCAGTTTTCGACACGATCTTTCAGTACCAAGCTCAACCTATCATTATGCTTCCTTTCGCCTCGGACCCTAACAACTTGGACACTAATCTTGTTCTAAGGACGCAGATGCAGGCTGGCACTACGAACAGTCTCGTGCATATTGGAACTGTGCACGACTCGGCATTGATTTGCAATATGTCTTCATCGGGTTCGATGATGGAGTCATGCACGTATGCGGTTCTCTCTTAGGATCGAAGATCCCGCGATCTTCGCTCGTAAACTTCGCAACGAACGATCAGTCATGTTTATTTTTTTTTGTTTATATATAATAAATACAAAGATGTCGTCTCGGTGTGGAGGAAGTAGGCAAGACTCGTGTTGATGTCGCCTAACGAATAAAGGCCATGATCGGCGGTCCAATTTCTTGTTGATCCTCCCATGACGAATTGGAGAACGTTGTTTGTTGAGTTCACATTCGGCGTATTGAACCAAATCCGACTATTGTTTACTTGGATGGAGGCATTTTTAGCATCCTTGGGTATGTTTAAAGCGGGTTTTAAGCGATATGTGATTTCAGATTTGTCCGTTGAGACAGAGCTTGCGTTTGCCGAGCTGACTAGGAGCGTGACGTGTGGCATAATTATCTATGCTTTATATAACAGAGAGATAAAAAATGCCTTGGACGCGAGAAAACAACCCGGAGTTTCTACGGCTTTTAAAGGAATTAAATGGTAATCAACTTAAACCGGGGAAGGAAGCGACGCCTACGAGCGCGCAGCCCGAGGAGCAATCGGGGGAAGGGCTTCGAGAACAGATTTCTGCAAATAAAGAAAACGTCATTACATTGTAAAGCTTAGTGCATAGATCTGTGTAAGCATTCCAGACATTCTCTTCGTTAAGAATCTCACCGTCATAAATCTCCTTGAAAGATTTTGTCATGATTTCCTTTTCTCTAAATCTATACTCAGTTTTCCCCTTCATTCCATAGTAGACTCGGACGTACTTTCCAGCATATTGCTTGAATTTGTCGTCTTTACTGTAATCAATTGGGACGAGTTTTTGGTCTGTACCACCACGGACTTCCATACAAATTTGTTTCTTCCCTCTAATTATTTGTGTACTGACATCAAACGTATACAATAACTCAAATGCCTCAGTCTTTCGCATGCGGCGGCTAGCGACACACTTAGTACGGCGAGAACCATCTTTTATGTACTCAAAAAAAGCCTTTTTCTCTTCCGGAGTTCCGGTGACGCCACTAATGGGATTCTTTAGACACGGCATAATTTTGTCACGAACGATGTCTTCCCAGTCTACATGCTCCGGGGGGTTCAGTGTGATCGCTGTGCCGAGTTTGCGGAACTTCCAAAAGGATTTAGTGCTGTAAATCTTGTTGTTTTGAGACGCCATTTTTTTGGGGCCAAAAATAGATTTTAGATTCCACCAGGTGACCAATGAAATGTGGACCCCAGGATCAATGCGGCGACCAATGAAATTCCGACCCCACAAAAACCTACTAGCAAAGGTCCCCAAAGGTTATTATAGTAAACTCTTGGGGACCTTTGCACGAAAACCCGCACGAAAATGAAAATCTTCAAATTAAGCTCTACGCACCCGTGCGCCTCGTAGCTTCGGTTCTACGTGACCGGAAGGGCGTTTAAGGTGGCGATACAACTGCCACATTGAGAATTCTATGCCGTGACGGTCGAGACATGACTCTACGGCTTCGGCGGAGGGACAGTAAATGGGGGTTTCTTTGTCCGGGACATGCACAACGTACTTGATGCGTTTTTTGAGCGCGTAGAGCTCTCCCTGGTCGCAGGCTAGAGTATCTACGCAGATCTTTTTGGTTTCGTCGTCGTACGAGCAATGCTCGCGTTCGGGCTGGGTCGTCATTTATCATTTACAAAACATTTTTTTCGGGGGGTGGGCGATTTTGCCGCGACACGTAACGTTTGTCTTCGGCTCGTAACGAAAAGACGCTTGATCTGAAGTTCGGAAAGAATGCACAATGAGGGCCGACGTAAACGATGGAATCCAATTCTTCTTCCCTAATTGCAGCGATTCGTTGTCCCCGCAACATTTTCGAGGACGTGCAGCCTCTGATTGGTATGTTACGTGCTTTACACACCCAAGCCAATCGAAACGTTGAATTGTCCAGAAAGCTATCATAACGGCGGTCGATCTCTTCATCGTCAATGGGATAGGTGTCATACATCTCGAATGAAGCAATCCACTTGTTTGCAAGCTTTTGCATGGTCTCATCGCTAAGCGTATGCATGCGTGCTTCGTAGGCTCTCAGACTAGCCTTCTTGTCAATCAATCTTCTCTTAAAGCCTTGGCCCTTTCGTGGTGCCATTTGTTATCACGCAATATTTTAGTTGAATTTCTTCTTGATGAAGTCGTCGTATATAGGCTTGAACCAATCTTCGCCTCGGCTCCACTCCAAGACCTGTTTAAAGCTTTCATCGTATGCGCCCGTTTTGTCTCTATAGGAAGCAACCCAACCACTAACCTCAAATTTAGAACTAGATCTGTATTCTACTTCCATAATCGTAGCCGTCTTTCCGTCGTCCATTTCAAACGTCAATCCCCTAAGCAATCTCGTCCAATCTTTGCCAGACCACTTGACAAGTTTGTTCAGCTCTTTCTCGTAGGCGCTGCGCGTCGGCTTCGTAACAACCGGCTCATCGTCGTCTTCATCCTCCGATTCTGTTTCTTCGCCAAGAAACTGCTCGTGTTCCGACAATTTACGACCGTCGATCTCCGTTTCTGGACTGATCAAGAGGATAGCAGTCCTGTCCACAAAGCCCTTGACTGTGCGTTTTGACCTGGGGTCTATGTTATCTATCCTGTACATCGGGGCCTTGCTGGACAACGTCTTAGGGGCATGTATTCGGCATAAGTGCTTTGAATTGCCATTTGAAGGACGGGCCTATCAGCATCCTTAACTAGAGCTCTGAGCGATTGAGGTACGTATCCATCCACGCTAAGAACTTCTTCGATAGCCGCGGGTCTTATGATATACCGCGTCATTTCGTTCTTCGTAATTTCTGGTTTGGGCACCCTCTTCGACCATCTGTACCACGTCTTCTTTCTCGGACTTTTCCAGTAAAACACATCGGCCGTAATGCGGTTTGGTAGATAGGTAGCGCGTCTAACCTCTGTTAAGTTGTTGTAACCTTCGATGATCGGCGAACATCCAGGGGGCAATGTCTTTACTGGAGAATCGTCTTCCTTGAGAAGTTCGTAATCGTAGCCTGGTAGATGATCCCAATCCTTTACAAGACGGTCGCAAATGAAGATTATCTTCTTGTCGTTCAGGTTCCGCACCCTCAAGATCATTTGCATAACCTGGTTGGCATTAATTGACCGAACGTTGAGTCTAAATATGACGAGATCGTAAGCGTGTTCTTTCAGACCGATAGTGTTCACAACGCGTCGTTGCAATTCTATCGACACCCCGCAGTCCATGGACGACGTGAACAGAATCGCGTCAAAGCCTTCGCGTTCGGCTAGTTGTACGCGCCTTTTTCGCTCATCATCGCTCAGTCCTTGGCCGTAGATAGCCAAGAACTTCTTTCCCGGGTATCTTTCCTCTAGTACTTTTAGAACCTTTAGTAAATCGTCCTTCTCCGAACACGGAATCACGACCTTCTTCCCTTCGTCTAACGCTTCGTATATCGGTTTAAATTCGTGTGATTCGTTCTCAAAATGGGAGAATTCGTACTGTAACTGGTCTAAAGGTTTCGCTTCGTTCATCTGCCAATGTAAGTCAACGCCTATCCCATCCAGATAATCCTTTTCGACCTTATCCGCCTGCGCCGACATTAAGACAACGTTCTCGGACTTGTTTAAGAGCGTTTGGAGCTTTTTAGATACTTCCCATTTGCCTGAGCCCAAACCTTTAGTTTCGAGCCGTGTCATGCTTTGAATAGTCTCGGTAAATTCGTCGACCGCGGCAAGATGATAGTTCGTAACATCCATGAAACGATGCAACGAATCGATGCATACGATCCATCTCCCGTTTGTGTCGTAAATGGGTCCGCTCTCTTGATCAGAGTAGAGCTTAAAACCTAACTGTTGCCAATACTTTGCGCAAGTAGAGTTAATCAAAAGGATACGATGATAAACAATGAGGACGTCTTCGCCCATGAACGGAAATCCGGATTCGGTACACTCGTCCGCAGCGTCGTTAACACGGTCCTTGGAAGTCAAATGATACTCTTTCATCATTTCCAACCAACGAGCATCACGAATAGTGAACTGACGTAGAATCAGGATAAACAGCTGATACGTCTTGCCCAACGACATTTCGTCACGCAGCATCAGTTTTATGGGGTAGATCTCCCCCACGTTCATCTCATAGCGCAACATGTGTTCGTCGTTCTTGTGACATGAAGCTGGGCATAGCGGGCGGACACGCGGTTTGCCGTCGACTTCGTGCGCATACATTTCCGCGGGGACCTCCCAGTTACTCATTGAGGATTGCGCGTCCATGATTTTCCTTTTTAGCAACCGGACATCTACGTTCGAGATATTTGGCTTCTCTAGCCATTTTATGTATCCAGTTGTATCCAGTTGTTTAATCTCACGATCAGTGAGCTCTTGCCGTAGTTGGAACCCATCGTAACCCGACGGTCCTAATACATCTGTTAAGTTGTTGGAACCCGTCGTAAATATCCTCTTAACCGTCCGCATAGCAGTCTGTAGTGCTTCATTTTCGTAATCTTGTAAGACCAACGAGACAAGGCTTGAGACAGGATTCGTGGGTTTAGCAGGATTTGAACAGAAACCACCGACAGAGCCGTCGGGCCCATATATCTTAGCAAGAGCCCTTTTAGCTGTCATGATTTCTTCAAACAGGTCCGTTAGCCTTTTGCACCTCTTTTGATTGCGATTAAAACGCGCCTTCCAATTGTCAACGTTCAAAGCTGCGTTGAAAAGGGATTTCGTCATCCCAGTTTCGCGAAAGAATTCGTTTCGCCTACCAGCGTGACATAGTTTGACAAACTCTTTCAATAGCGTGCAGATTAGATTGTGCTTATCACAGAGCATCCAAAGAATAGAAGGCCAAGCCGCGACCATGTCGTAATCGTGATACAACGTATGCTGAAGAAACACGCGCACGGTGCGACGCAGCATCTGTTGTCCCGCGGTTCCGCGCTCGTTCTTGTTACCCGCATATAACCTACCTTTCCCTGGAGTCCGTTTCGAGTAATAGTATGGAACGTCTAAGACACACTCGTTCTTCAAAGCACGCACCGCATAAAGAACGTTTGACATGAAAACGTTTTCTTTCTTTTTCTTTTTCTGGTTGTCTGAATCACCGCTCTCGAACGTCTCGTCGAAGATTTCCTGCCCATTTGGAATGTCTAACAACTGTGCAAGCAATTCACAGTTCCCATGGTAGCATCTTTCCCGGATGGTCATTGCCGCCTCGCCGTCGGCCACTTCTATAAATTCCTCCACGTCTTCGGGGTTTTGGGGTGGTGCTTGGGGAACAATCACCATACGGTCCGCGGGTGGCGGCTGGAAAGGGTGTGTAGGCACATTGGGTCGACTCGCCGGACTCGGTGGTAATTTGGCAAAATCGTCCCATTCATCAAAATCCGCAACGTTGGGCCTATCTAGTGGATCATCATCAAAATCCGCAACCCCCATGTCTCTTGCTATCGTCAAGATTTTTTTACAGTAAGAAAAATCCTAGTATCTTTTCTTTCTTCTAGTGGCCTCGGCGAGTTAGCGATTTTGTTGGTGAGTGTGTGCGCGCCGCAGCGTCCCGCTGCCGGTCAAAACACACCTGCGGCGCCTTTTAGACAGTGTTCGTGACGCGTTGGCGGAGTTTCACTGCGCGCCGTGCTCGTTGCGATAATTGTGCCGTGGATGAAAACGCGGCAAAATTTCTAGTACTTACACTTTTACCTAGGTACCATACAAACTACGATGGCTATTAAATCATCGGGCGTTCTACCAATCTACGGAGGCAGTCTGTTCTTTCGCCGGAACAGCAAAGGCGAATTAGAAGACTTTGGCGGCAAGTTGCGCACCAACGAAACGCCGAAACAAGCTGCTTGGCGCGAAGCGAAAGAAGAGGGCGATTTCGAAATCGCCAAACAACTCACGATGCTCACTAACAAGTCCAAGCACGCTATCTACGTGTGTGAGGTGAACAAGAAACCTGTTGCTAAAGAACACGGATCTGCGGTTGTCGAAGCGGACTTTCACGAAATGTTCAAAAATGAACGTCTAGCTTTCCGCGTGAAATCGACCGCAGGGCTCACTAAGTTCTTCTACCGCTACTACGATGCGAACCCCAATGGTAAGCGCGAAAGAGAGGAGTCGGCGCCTCCGATGTTTTTACCGATAAAGTATCCTAAGATACAAAATGGTCAAGTCGTCGAGGTCGAAGTGAAAATCGAACCAATTGAAATCACAAAGCCCACCAAGAAGGCCGCAGCCAAGAAATAGAAGCCAACTCCCCCCCTCTGAGCGCTGCGCTCCTCCCCCGTAGCTAGCGCGCTCCCATTGCAATAATGGTTTATCTATCGTACCTAACTAGAACTTACATCCTACGTCTAGAAATTTTTACCTTAGCTAGCTAGCTAAGCAAAAAGCCATAGGCACGGAGCATCGTGCGCCACGACCGCACGACGCAGCTGCCGTGCTAATTTGACCGCCAAAGCTCGTCTAGCAGTGTCCCTGAGTCCCCGTGAAGTTTTTAGTGTCGCTCGTGCTCGTTGCGCAAATTAGCAGGCGTGGGCGCCAAACACTCTTTTTAGGTAAAAAGCAGCACGATGTCGGAAGCCGTCGCCTGTCAGATGTTGCGTACCGTAGAACCCACCTGCGTGGTGTGCTGGACCGCGACGAGGGACCCGTCGCTGAGCTGCATGCATCGCGTGTGCTGGGATTGCCTGAAGAAACTAAATAACCGTGATTGTCCCGTTTGCAGAGCACACATTACTCCTCGTGATTTTTTTCACATTAGAAAATACAACTTAATCCGCTTAACCCGCCGTCGTGACGAGCTATTCGCGAGACATGACGAGCTAATCGCGAGACATGACGAGCTAATCGCGAGCTTATCTAGTTCCGAGACCAGTTCCGAGACCAGTGGTTCAGACAGTGATTTTGAATTGAACTTAACTTCCGAGGACGAGAGCGACCAGTCCGAGGAAGAGAGCGACCAGTCCGAGGACGAGAGCGACTAAAAACCCCGAGCGCCGCGCTCCTCCCCCGTAGCAGCGCGCTCCCATTGCAATAATGGTTTTATCTATCGTACCTAACTAGAATATACACCCTACGTCTAGAAATTTTTACCTTACCTTAGCTAGCAAACCTTAGCTATAGCAAAAGCGATAGGCACGGAGCATCGCCGCAAAAGCTCACGCAGGATAATCAGATGGACGACAACTTAACCGTAGAAGAACTGCGGGAATTTGCAAGAGCCGTGGAATTCTTTATTCATACCGGAGCAGCGCAGTCGGAGCAAGAATTTCGCATGAAAACATTTCTTGCTAACAACGAGGAGAAGAGAAATCTTATACGCATTGCGAACCAACCCCCTTATGCAGCCTTCTTCAATCGTTTCAAGAGCATAACGTAAACGACCGGCACGCTGCCAAAGCCCCCCCCGAGCGCCGCGCTCCCATTGCAATAATGGTTTTATCTATCGTACCTAACTAGAACTTACATCCTACTTTTTCTAGAAATTTTTACCCCCCCCAAAAGCTTTCGCTAAGCAAAAAGCGATAGACACGGAGCTCGCGTGCGCCACGACCGCACGACGCAGCTGCCGTGCTAATTCGACCGTCAAAGCTCGTCTAGCAGCGTCCTTGAGCCTCTGTGAAGTTCTCAGCGTCGCTCGTGCCCGTCGCGCGAATTAGCAGGCGTGGGCACCAAAAAAGCACGTAGAAAACCCGAATTCCTCTTTTTAGGTAAAGATGGACGACGACTTCGTTAATTATGCTTTGTGTGGCGGTTCCAATTGCTCCACGGGGGAGCAGCTATGCAATGTTTGCGTCCCAATGATGAAAGATTATGATGTCGGCTGGACAAAGAACAACACGATCTTATGCTGTTGCTGGATTGCCCGAATCTCTAATGAAAACAATTTGAGAAATGTCAAGCAAACGACAAAGTATCTTCGCGACAACAACCTCACAC
>JACLAA010005473.1_pt1 | contig 12275 bp, 8 predicted proteins | sample 8027891 | NCBI WGS metagenome assembly JACLAA01 (sample SAMN15724900, study PRJNA655200) | protist metagenome | isolation source: fluorescence activated cell sorting (FACS) single amplified genomes of... | place: Spain: Blaines Bay Microbial Observatory, Mediterranean Sea | collected 2016-01-19 | reverse complement strand
TGAAGAAGAAGAAAAAGCGAGAATTGAGGCCGAGCAGAAAGCTATTGCTGCGGCGGAAGCCAACCGTGCCGCTGAAGCGAAAGCAGCTGCCGAAGCGAAGGCGAAAGCAGAAGAAGAAGAAAGGAAGGCTGAAGAGGAAAAGAAGGCCGCAGAAATAGCTATGTTGCAAAAGAAAGCAGAAGAAGAGGCGGCGGCGGTAAAGATGGCGGAAGCGGCGCGCATCGCCGAGGAAGAGAAGAAGAAAGAAGCAGAGGAGCAAGAAGCTGTTAAGCAAGAAGAGATTGCAGAAATCGCGGCGGAAACGGTGAAACTTGAAAAAGCGCGGGCGGAGAAAGCTGCGGCAAAAATTGCCATGGCGGGTCACTTTGCGCGCATGAAAAAGAACGAAAACGAAAAAGCAGCTAAAGCTGGCGCCGTTGCCGAAATGCGGGTATACGATTACACGGAAGTCGCTGCGGAAGAAGCTCCAGAGATGAAGGAAGAAAGTTTTGAGAGCAGGCCCCCCACTCCACCACCGCAAACTCCACCCAGCGGAAACTCGAAGCAAGAATCCCCTCCAAAAGCTCCTGAAGTAGAAACAAAAGTCTACGAAGAGACGTTGCCAAATTCAGATAACATCCAACTTTCTAAGTGCGTGACGACGCAAAGACTGAAGTTTGAAGTCGAATACGCTTTGAAGAGAGGCACGAGTGATAACGTGTACTCCATCGAAGGGACTGAGAAAACTGCTTTGATTGATGTTCCGGATAAAGCGTTCGCTGAGAACTTGTTCGGCGAGAACAAGCACTCCTCCTCAGATTTCTTGATTTTGCAGCACATTTCGCCGAAGCGTTTAGACTCGATTTCTGCGCTGTTAGAAAACCGGTCGGATGTCCTTCCGCCGATTGAGATTGTCGTCACGAACCCAGGCGCGAGAGTCATCTACGATGCGTTGAAACCGCCTGATGGGGTCACTCCGGGGAGTAACGAACGTTTAATCGCCGCGTGGAAACGACCGTCAGAGCTGAGCGGACAACCAAAGTTGCGCGCGCGCTTGCGCATCATTCGTGGGAACGAAGAAAAGTTAGATTTGGGTGGAGGAAGAACGTTGACGTTCATGCCATGCTCTACGCCGAGATGGCCGGATGTGTTTTGCACGCGAGACTCGAAATCTGGGATTGTCTTTACCTCAAAATTTTACTCCGCGCACGTTGCCAACGAGCAAACTGACGAGAATAACAGCCACGTGGAGATGTACGACTCAGGAGGTTTAGATTCCTTCCAAGAAGACTGGCGATACTTTTACGATTGCATGCTGGCGCCGATGGCGACGCAAGTCAATAGCGCGCTCTTCAAGCTCAAGGCTTTGGCGTACAACTCGCCGTATAAACAACCGCGTTTGGCGCCGTGCCACGGTCCAGTACTTTTGAACTCGTCTCCAGAACTTATCCGTGAATACGACGAGTGGACGGATAAACAGTTGAAGCAAATAAACGACGTCTCCGTGGCGGTCATTTACGCGAGCGCGTACGGGAACACCTCCGCGATGGCGCAAGCCATCGCGAGAGGCATCACCAAAGCCGGCGTCGGGGTGGAAATGGTCAACTGTGAACTCACCAGTGCGGATGAAATTCAAGAGTTGGCTAAAACTGTGGGCGGTTTCTGTCTCGGTTCACCAACTTTAGGCGGTCACGTTCCAACTCCAGTCACGGACGCCATGGGTCAAATCGTCAAATCCTACGACACGGATAAACCAGCGGGAGTCTTTGGCTCCTTCGGTTGGTCCGGTGAAGCCGTCGATATCATGGAAACCCGCTTGAAAAACGCCGGATTTAACTTTGCGTTTGATGCCATTCGATGTAAGTTCAAACCGACGGAGGAAACCTTACAACTCTGCGAAGAATCCGGCACGGACTTGGCGCAACTCGTCTTGAAGAAATCCAAGCAAGCGAAGAAAGCGGAATCGAAAAGAGTTCAATCGGAAACCTTTTCCGGAGTGACGGAAACTGAAGCCGCAGTTGGTCGAATCGTCGGATCTTTATGCGCCGTCACCGCCAAAAGCGGCGACGCGCAGTCCGCCATGCTCGCTTCCTGGGTCTCCCAAGCTTCGTTCAACCCTCCCGCGCTCACCGTCGCCGTCGCCAAAGACCGCGCGGTGGAATCCTTCATGCTCCCAGGCGGCACCTTCAACCTGAACATCCTCAAACTCGGCAACGAAAAAGAAACCATGAAAGCTTTGTTAAAAGGTTTCGCCCCGGGAGAGGATCGTTTTGGCGACATGAAAGTTTCCTACAGCGAAAACAACGAGTGCGCCATCGTTACCGACGCTTTAGCCTATTGCGAGTGCTCCGTGAAGAGCCGCATGGAATGCGGCGACCACTGGGTGGTCTTAGCCGAAGTCACCGGCGGTAAGCTGTTGGACGAGGAAGGAAAATCCGCCATGCACCACAGAAAAACCGGGAAGAGTTACTAATACTAAAACTTTATTTAATCAAAGGATACGTTTACTAAGCGTAAGCGCAGATTTTCACCCCTTCCCGGACATCTCTTCTCTTTTCTTTGGTGTCTGTCTGTCTTCACAAAAATTCCCAAGAGGCGCACCCCATAAAATAAAAGAAAGCGCTCCTCCTTCGTCTTCGCTTTCGTTTTCGCTGCGATGGGTTTAGGTGCCCTTTGGGCGGACTTTAAGGATGACTTGTTCACGTACAGGACGGTGAAGGTACGTTTATATCGAGCGCGCGCGTTCTCGACGAAAAGACAGAGAGAACGAGTGATTCCGCGGTCTCTTTTTTCCCGAGACGGGGTGCATTTAGAATCACCGCGCGCCTTCCTCTCTTCCCTTTCTTTCTTTCTCGTCACTGGCGCGATCAATACCCGATATCGTCTTTGTTTTTTAATCTGTCGTCGTTCCCCGCGCGTATCTTTACCTAACGACGGTCTCGAGGAAAGTTGATTCGAGAAAAGTCGCTGACACATTCTCTCCTCTCTTCCTCTCTCAAAATTCACCAATTAAAAACGCTCTAATCAATAACGCAGTTGGTGAAAACGAAGAACCCACTTCTGGTGACGACGGATTTGACGTTCAAAATCCTCATCGCGTTATTCGCGCTCGTGTCCATGATTATCATGAAGAACTATAATAAATTCAGCACGCCGAACTTATACGCCAAGTCGCAGTTTGAAGTTCCGCACGCCATCGTGCCGAGGTACTCGATGGGCGAAGATGGGAGCAGATCGGTACAGACGAGCTTTCTCGGGGATTCGAAAGAGGTTATCGAAGAGCACGCGGAAAATGCGACGTATTGCGAAAACGCGACTTATATTAATTGGCGATCGCCGACGTACGGCGGAACGTATTCGACGGTGCATTATAGCACGGACGCGGCGGCGTGCGCGGCGTCGGCGGAGTGCACGACGCCAATTGGGTGCATTACCGGCGGGATGTCAGTGGGAGAGATGGTGAAATTAACCCCGAGCGGTTTGTGGGTGAAGACGTTTTTGCAGGAGTGGACGTTTAGTAGACAGTGCGACGGGTGCGGGGACGCGGACGGGTATTCTCCGCCACCCCCGGATTCTCCTTCTCCACCTCCTTCCCCAAGTCCTCCACCATCACCACCGCCAGAAGGTGCCCCGAGTCCTCCTCCATCACCACCGCCGGCGGAACCTAGTCCGCCACCGTTTCCGAGTCCGCCGCCTTCGACTATGTGTGCAAACCACTATGCTTTTCCACAGAGTTGCGCGTACGGGTTGATGGGCGTGAGAAGAGGCTTTACGATTGCGCCGGAGAACATCTTCTTACCGTTGGAAATATGGTACCAAGACAGTCTAGGAAACTTTAATCAACCTAAGAAAGTGTTTTTTAACGGCGTCGAGTACGATGGAACCGCTGGGGCGTTGCAAGGGATTACGTTGAAAGATTTATTAGAGTCTGCCGGCGTCGCGTTGGACGATTACAACGATTTTTTGTGCGTCGTTGGTAACGACGAAGCAGACGGCGGGTGCGCGCAAGGTTCGACGACTGGATTGACCTTTCGATTGACGGGCATTAAGTTATTAGTGACCGTGAAATGGGAATCGGTGCATTACTTAGAACCGCTGAATAACGACGTTTGGGCGACGTTGAGCGTCAGATTCATTCCATCCAAGCAAATGCACAGTATTGGAATTGACGCGCATTACATGGACACTGGAAATCCTTGGCATTCAAACGTTATGGAACGAACGTTCAATGGGGTGGAGATAATATACGAGTCTGGTGGAACGGTCGGTGTATTTGATATTTTCACCTTGATGTTAGCGGTGACGAACGCGTTTGTGTTGATTGGCATGGCGACGACGATCTGCGACGCACTCGGGACTGCCACTTCGGAACAGTTTATGGACGATAAATACGAAGACGACGGCGAACGCGCGGGTTTAGAGTATATGTTAGAAATGATTGACGATAAACAAATGCCTGGTTTGCCGTTTAAAGTGGAAGATTTGAAGTTACGAACCGACAACGACGAACCGACGGAGACGTACGAAAGAGCGATCCAAACGTTACAGATTCAAATAGCAAACGTAGAAAATAGACTATCGGTGTTACCCGAGGACGAGAGCGAATTGAGAGCTTTAAATACCGGGCACATGGATAAGATTGAATATAGAAAGATGAAACTGTCGTTGATGGAAGACCCGCAGGCCTTGGCGTTGAAGCAACAGCAACAAGCGCCTACTACGCCTCGCAGTGGTTCGGCGAGACGGCGACAGAGTTTAATCACAGAAATACCGTTGTACCCTGGCAATCAAACCATTGGTCGCGGTATGGCGGGTATAACTGGCAAAGCGATTTCTCGCTCGCAATTGACGTTAGCTGTTATTCGCGAAAAAGTTCGCGTGAAGAGTTTACGCGACGGGCCGGGCGTCTTTAGACTAGCCGTCGGTCGATGGGAATCCTTGCCATCCGAGAAAGCTGCGGTAATAGAACCTGGAGATAAGATCTGTTTGCGATTAAGGGAGGGTCGACCGGGTGGTCACGAAGGTATTTTTGAGTTGCAATACCAAGACGAGTTGAAAGATGTGGACGAGAACAAGTCGTGCACGATTTTTGGCTTCGAGGTATTCAAAGCGCCGAAAAAATAATTCTACTACTTGAAGTAACTGTGATGATGTGTATTTATTGTTGTAACAAAACGAATCCTATTTCTTACATAGACGTACGCAAAGTTTGGGTTTTTAAAAGTACACGTTATGATGTTATTGTTACAATTTTGATCTATTTCTACAATCATTGATGTGCAGAGAAAACTAATTATCCTTGTTTATATCTAAGCAGTGTCCGGCTCATTATGCGCGTTATTAACGACGCATGGACCAGTACGGACAGGGGACTCTAAATACAAGAAGAACAAAAAGCAAACAGACATCGTCTCATCGTAAAAACAGGAGTAACTCGTGTTTATCAGAAAGTAAGTAAAATGTCTCTTCTCTTCTTGTGCTCAAATGATGGGAGGCGAATTCGCATTCGTCGCTCATATATGTACACTACTAGAGAAAGAAGTCGACGGAACGGCGATGAAAAACTTCTTAGTTTTCCATCTCCGCTTCCAATCTCCTCTTTTCCTTCTTGGACAACTTCAAGTTGCCGCCGTTTCTTATAAACTCCTCCTGTTCGAGACGGGCTTGCTTCTTGGCTTCTCGCGCCAATCTGCGTTCCTCCTTCTTCGCTTGCTTCTCGCGTTCCATCTCCGCCATGATTTCAATCTGCGTCGGCGGTCTCTTTTCCGCTTTTTTCGTCTTCCCGGACTCAAAGTCCAAGCCGTGGCCGAAGTTTAACGTCCCGTTGTCCAGGTGCATTTTGGCCTCGTACGCGTTCAACGCTTGGCCTCGGTGTAAGAGCGCGTGGAATTCTGTTTTGTTTATTATCGGAAAAAAAATCAGAGTAAAAAATGTCAGCAAAACTCGGCACCCAAACCTCTCTCTCTTCTTTAGGTTAAACAACCAACCAAAATCGTATCTCTTCAACGAGAATCATCGATCCTCCGAAAAGAGAAGAAACCTGCGCGCGATGTGTGCTTCGAGGAAAGAAGAACTTTGCTCATCCGCGCGAGAAACGTAAAAAGCACACATTTTTGCGCGAGAAAAAACGTTTCTCGGTGAAAGAAAAGTGTCGCGCGACGAAGAAAGAGAAGGTAATTGTCGCGCTTCATCCGAGCGAGAGAATCATCGATTTCGATGATGATGATGACGAGGATTTCTTTTCTTCTTTTCCGCAAAATTTCATTCATCATCATAACAACGCGCTTTTAAAAAGAGAGAAAGAAAAAGAACAAATAAAACGCACTCAAGTACGTGTCCGCGTTGTCGCAGCCGTCCGCGAGCTCCTCGTTGTGCTCGTTCAAGTCGGCCGGTAAGTTTTCGGTGTGCGCAGAAGACATTTTTAATAAGAGAGTTAGTTATAAGTGTGTTGTGTGAATAGAATTCCGAAGAATATGACGACTCCTTCGCCCTTTCGTTCTTTTTTGTCAAGCAAACAAAAAATCAAACCCTAAATACTTTTTTTTTTCTCACCTTTCTTTTTTCTCTCGCCTTTTTTTTTTCTTCCTCACTCGCGTGCACGCTGAAGAAGAGGAACGTCGTCGTAAACATGATTGTAAAGTAACCGAGTTTTTAATCACTGCGGCGAAAATCGAAACCGCGAGAAGAAGAAGAAGAAGAAGAAGAAGAAGAAGAAGAAGAAGGAAAATGAGAAACGAAGAGGGAGATACAGACGCGCTCTCGAATTTGGTCCTCGGTCCGCTCTCTGTCGTCGCGAGAGACGAACGACACGTGCAACGAGACGTGTTGCGAGATGCCATCGTCGACGACGACGACCGAGGAGGAGGAGGAGGAGAAGAAGAAAAGACGAAAATGGAAACGATGGTGTTGCGCTCGGAACGCGCGGTAGAGAAACTCGAGCGCTCGCTGTTTGAAATCGACCGAGAGATTGAAGCCGTGGAAGCGGCGACGAAGGATTTAGGAGTCGAAGAAGCAAAGAAGAAGGAAGAAAAAACGCCTTTACGAGACGTGAAACTGAGGAAACAAGTCGCCGCGAAACGCGTCGCCGGGTTACGAGAGAAACGAAGCAAAGTGGAAAAAGAGTTGGACGCGGCATTGGAAGTTTCCGAGGTGGAACGACGCGCGTTTGAGAGAGAAAAGAAGAAAAAGAAAGACGCATCCGACGCGGACGCGAAGAAGACTGGTGGTGTTCCTCCGGAAGAACAACGACGACGACCGAAAGTGGTCGTCCAGGACGACTTTGATTTCGACGCCGAGTTAGACGCCGTTCAAAAGAAAACCACGACGAATAATTTGTTAGGTGGCGGTAGTAATGGAGAAACGGAAAGAGAACGATTGATTCGTATTGGAGCGATGACGCCGTTTGACCGCTTAGACGGGTTCGATAAAGCTCGGACGGATGAAGCCGGAAAGAAGTTGAAAGAAAAAGCGGCGCTGTTGCAAAGCGCGAAATCAAAGTTGAAAACGATTGATTTGAAAGATGCACCGAAACAAATGGAAAAAATGCATTCGAGAGCGATTGGAGAGGCGATTTCGAGACGCGTGAAACCGACAAAAAATGGAGACAGCGCGGCGAAGAAGAAGTTGGCGTTGAAAAGAAAACAGTGGAAAGAGCAAAGCGAACAACAACAGAACAAAAAGAAAAATGGTGCGTCGGCAAGGAAAAAACGACGGTCGTCGTTTCAAGCGTACAGCTCGGACGAAGAAGAATTAGATGGAGACGCCGATGAAGACGGTGACGATGTTATTGAAGCAGAAGAAGACGTTGAATTTGAAGGAGGATTATCCGTCGACGGCGACAGGTTCGCGAAACTTTTACCGCATCAGAAAACAGCCGTTAAATGGCTTTGGGAATTGCACTGTCAAAGAGCCGGTGGGATAATCGGCGATGAGATGGGTTTAGGGAAGACTGTACAAGTTGCCGCTTTCCTCGGCGCGTTATCGAAATCGAACTTGTACCAAGCATCCGTTGTCGTGTGTCCGGCGACGATGTTGCGCCAATGGCGTCGCGAATTGAAAATCTGGGCGCCCGAGCTGAAACCAGTCGTCTTGCACGACTCGGCTATCACGCAAGACGCTTTAAAAGTTGCCAACGGGAATAGAAAAAATGCGATGAAAAACGCCATACGGAACGCCACGAGAGACCCGAAAGGCTTGGTGATTACCACGTACGAGTGTTTGCGAGGCATGCGCGAAGATTTGTTGACCGTTCGATGGGGGTACGCGGTGTTGGACGAAGGGCATAAAATTCGAAACCCAGAAGCAGACATCACCGTCGTCTCGAAGCGATTACGCACGGTTCACAGAATTATCATGACTGGTGCGCCTGTACAAAACAGGTTATCCGAGCTTTGGTCGTTGATTGATTTTGTCTACCCCGGGAAATTGGGCACTTTGCCGGTGTTTCAGGCGCAGTTCGCGGTGCCTATACAAATCGGCGGGTACGTCAACGCGAGCGATCAAGCGGCGACTACGGCGTATAGGTGCGCGGTCGCGTTAAAGGATTTGATTTCACCGTATTTACTTCGACGATTAAAACAAGACTTGGATATAAACTTGCCGGATAAAACGGAACAGGTTTTGTTTTGCCCGATGACGGAAAACCAACGCGACGCGTATAAAGGTTTCCTCTCCTCGAGAGAAGTGGAAGATATCATCGACGGTCGACGCGAAGCGTTGGGCGGTATTGACGTTTTGCGTAAGATTGTTAATCACCCAGACTTGTTAGAGCGAAACTCGCGCGCTGGCGATGCAAATTACGGCGACCCGGTGCGTTCGGGCAAGTTACAAGTCGCGCTGAAAATCTTGAGCATGTGGAAAAGCCAAGGCCATCGATGTCTCGTTTTTTCGCAAACGCAACAGATGCTGGATATTTTAGAGCAAGCGGTTGCCAACGAAGGATACACGTATCGACGAATGGACGGCACCACACCTGTCGCGCACCGAATGGGCTTAGTCGATTCTTTCAACGACGCCGGTAACGTGGGCGAGGAAGGCGTCGCCGCGGAGGATATGCAAGAACCCGTGTTTGTTTTTTTGTTGACAACTAAGGTTGGTGGTTTGGGTATAAATTTAACCGGCGCGAATCGCGTTTTGTTGTTTGATCCGGATTGGAATCCGTCAACGGATGCGCAAGCACGTGAACGAGCCTGGCGCATTGGTCAAACGAAAGCGGTGACCATCTATCGGTTAATCACCACCGGGACGATCGAAGAGAAAGTGTATCATCGACAAATTTACAAAGAGTTTCTGACCGGTAAGGTATTAAAGGACCCAAAACAACGACGTTTTTTTAAAGCGAGAGATATGATGGATTTGTTCGCGTACGATGACCCGGAGGAGAAGCAAAGAGGAGGCGGTGTCGCGGGAAGCGCGGCGATGGGCGGCGGAGCCGCAAATGAAACCGCCGAGCTTTTCGCCGAAGTCGAAGGCGAGATCTTAGCGGCAGATTGCAAAGATGAAGACGAGGAGAGTCTAATCACAGTTGAAGGAGATGAATCGCTGGAAGAAGGCGAGACGACAACGGCGAATAATGGAACCATAGTCGAGGGCGTGCAAAGAGTCGAGACGAATCGATTGAACGTTAATAACAAAGACGACAACGGGAAAGGCGATGCGGCGATTTTGAAATCATTGTTCGACGGCGAAGGCGGATTACACAGTGCTATGTGTCACGATAAGATTTTGTCAGCTGCAGATAGCGACCGGCGCGCGAAAATTGCCTTTGCAGATAGAATCGCGAGACAAGCGGCGGAGGCGGTGAAACGCTCCGGACGAGGCGAAATGAATGGGCATTCCAACACTCGCGTTCAAGGTCAGCAGCAACAACAGCAACACATCAACGCAACGACCACATCAACTACGACTATACGAACTATTGCCACCAATAATATCAACACGGGCCGTTTCGGAAGCAATAACGCTGGAAGTCGTCGCTTATTCTCTCGCATCCAACAAAGACGCGAAGAAGACGCCGCCATCATCGCCACGAATCAAAACGCCAACGCCAACCAAGATGAAGAAGCCCGCTTCGCGCAAACCCTTCTCAAAGACATCATTCAATTTCTCAAGTCTAGGGGCGGTGAAGCTCCAACCGGACTCGTCGTCGACGCCTTCGCGGATAAAGTCACCGCCGAACGTCGCGTCATCTTTCGCAACTTATTAAAGCAGTGCGCTCGATTGGAACGGAATCCGACGACGAACGATGGAAACAAAGGATTCTCCGCCTGGGTTTTAAAATCAGAGTACGATACGTAACGTACAGTTCAAATTAGCAAGTAGCAGTATACTAGTAGTTTTTAGCATTTAATGTAAAATACGTCTAAGACGCGCGAAATATAGAAGTGACCCGCGAGAGGAGTTCGAGGAGACAGGAGAGAAGTTACAGTTGGCTTTTCAGCTCAAATCAACCTCACAACAAATTAAACATGAACGCGACTACCTCCGCACCTGCACCGCCACACTTCCTCGAAAGCTTTCTCGTCATCCTCGCTTTCTTCCATCTCTCCGAATTTCTCATCGCGTTCGCGTATAACCGTAATCTCCTCAATCGACACTCCTGGCTTTTCAGCGTCCCGTACTGTTCGGCGATGGCTTTGGGATTGTGCGAGTACTTTTTCGTGGATTACGGCGCGATGCTTGGCCAGGAAACGATTGCACGCGTGCATAAAATCGGTATCTTGACGTGCCTCGTTGGCGAAACTATTCGTAAATGGGCCGAAATACACGCCAAACATAACTTCACGCACGTCATTCAAACCGAGAAAAGAGCGACGCATTCGTTGGTCACGGAAGGTCCGTATAAAATTTTTCGACATCCAGGATATTTCGGATGGTTTTTATGGGCACCAGGCACGCAGTTAGTTTTAGGGAACGTGGTGAGTTTTATGGTGTTTGTGGGCGTCAGTTGGCGGTTTTTTTATAAACGGATACCGGTGGAGGAATATTTCTTAGAGCGGATGTTTGGCGAGGAAACGTACACGCGGTATCGCCAAAAGACAAAGACGTGGATTCCCGGAATTCCTTGATTAGTAGTAGTTTAATAGATGTGCGGGTAAAACCTTAGAATGATAAAGAGTAATAGCTAATGTCCTTTTCATCTTACCTATATGCTACGAGCGCGCGCTAAACTAAACTAATTCAATGCCGACACCGTTCCCGTCGTAGTTGTCGTTATCGCCTCCGACGTTTCCTTTTCGACACTTTGAGATTTTACACGCTTTCATCGTTCCTTGCACGTTTTCAAACGCGTCGACGCCAAAGCCGGTGCAATTGTCGATTTTGACATCTAAAGAGTCTATTTGTACACCACCTCGTAATAAGATTCCGTCGCCACCACAATTCGATATCGCGACATTTTTCAGGTGCACTTGACCGCTCTTCGGATCTTCCGACTGATTTCCAAACGCCGAAACGCCGTGGTTTTTGCATTTGTCAATCACCACGTTTTCTGCGTCAATCGAGCCGCCTTCGGTAGCTACACCGCTCCCAGTTTCCGATGTCACCGACACATTTTTTAACTTCAGACTCCCTTTTTCTTTAACAAACACCCCAAAGTTATTCGCCACGGATTTACTCGCGTGCGTAAACTTCACGTTCTCCACGCTCGCGTTTTCAGACGTAACCTCCAACACGCTTTCGTACGGCGTCGACGTTCTCCATTCCACGAAAACATCGTCGCTCAAACCAACCAATTTTACGTTATCCTTGTTCATTAGTATTCGTTCCTTATACGTGCCGCTTTTTATCTCAATCGTCGCCCCGCCTTCCTTCGCGCTCGCGTCGAGCGCTTTCGATATCGTCTCAAATTCGCCTGGATTTGGGCCCACGGTTAAGGATTTCACCCCACACGATGAATTATTTTTGTCGTCGCTCTTCTCATCACCGGGAAACCCGGGAACACCACCAACACCATCAGCAGCGGCGAAAGCAGAATTTTCGCTGTCGTTGCCGCTGCTCGAATACCACGCAATCATCGACAAAGACGACGATACAAAAAGCGATCTTCTTCTTCTTCTTCTGTCGATTGATTTCCCCCCAAAATCATCAAATGGTCAATCAACACCAACGCAACCATGGATTCCACCATAGGAACCGCTCTCGGGACGACGCACGGGTCGTGTCTTCCTCTCGCTTTCAACTCAGTTTCCACACCGTCGCGATTGACCGTGTTTTGCGGTCGAGTAATCGTCGATGTCGGTTTAAACGCAATCTTCATCTCGATAATCTCGCCGTTGGAAATGCCGCCTTGAATACCG
>JACLAA010008014.1_pt1 | contig 12278 bp, 8 predicted proteins | sample 8027891 | NCBI WGS metagenome assembly JACLAA01 (sample SAMN15724900, study PRJNA655200) | protist metagenome | isolation source: fluorescence activated cell sorting (FACS) single amplified genomes of... | place: Spain: Blaines Bay Microbial Observatory, Mediterranean Sea | collected 2016-01-19 | reverse complement strand
TTTTCGAAGGGACGTGTTTGAATCTGGAGATACGGAAGGATTGTGTGAGAATATATAGAAAGATGCCAAATTTGCTTTTTTTCAAAAAAAATGGCCGTTGGAAACGTGTTTTTGGAGTAAAACCGCAATTGGGTACAAAAAGTCGAAAACTATCTATTAGCGATTGGGTACAATTCCGTCCATTCTAACCACGCCAATACAGATCTCGTCGATATACGGCTTCACCCTAAACATTAAAAAAAAGAAGTTCTACGAGCTCTACAAACTATTCCATAGAATAGAATAGGACCATTCATATCCATTTTCGCGCATTCCTCTGCGCGCACCAAACCCCATTTCAGAAATTTATACGGTTTGAAAAAATTTAACAGTTCGAACACCCAGTCTACAAAGGGCGATTTTTTTTGAGAGCTCCCTCTCTCTCTCCCTCACTTATTTTCCCACGGGGATGGATACTCATTGGCCCATATGAAAACAAATTTTCTAACTTTTAATTTTAGACTCTCTACGTATGGATCTTGACGTACTTCTGTCTTTCTTCCTCGAGAATATCCATTTGGTCGGGATACAGCTTCTCCAAAGCGCCCTCGTTTTCCCTATCTTTTTTAAAGTGGTGAGCAACAAAATACAAGGCTTGGCAATATTTGAGTTCAGCATCTGCTGAGACGACAGTCACCTTCTTCCCCGTCTTCCCGTCGACATCATTACGCATATTTTCAAGTAGATTTTTCATATCCTTGTAGCATTCAGTGAAAGGGTGAAAATTTTTCCTCAAAAAAATTTTGCCCTGGAAGTCGGACTGGGGCGGGAGGAGCTCCAGGGGATACACATGAATAATAAGAAAATACGATGAGCGTGTGAAAACGTGAGATCTTGAATGTGAGAGTCTGAATCTCTGAGGCAGACAGAAACGACAAACGAGGGGGAACAGTGTCTTTCCTCAAAATTCGAAGAATATCGGGTCTAAGCAGTCACTGCCACTGTTTGCTCGGCTACCGCTCTGCACTCTTCTTTTCTATGAAGAGGCGATTTTATACCAAAGCTTTCATCGTGTCCTTAACATTTATTCTTTTAATTACTATCATGCAAAGCCTGTTTGTAGTAGATGAAAAAAGACTTTCCCGAAAGTCGCGTTCAAAAACATGCTCCCCAACTTCAAGTCCGCATGCAAAGTCAAGCTGGAATCTTAGCTCGGCACTACAAGCTGATAAAGAGTATGACTTTTCACTTTCTTCAAAAAGTACGGAAACTTTCACTGTCCTTATAAATACATTCAAGCGAAGAAGCTTATTGAAGCGTGCGGTTGCGCACTATTCTAAGTGTGAAAATGTGTCAAACATAAGAGTGGTGTGGTCCGAACAGGTCAAGCCTCCATCAGCTTTAAATCAAACGGAGATGCATGATTATTTTGCTCGACACTTTGGGTTTGTGCAATATGATACTCACAGAACAACTTCTATTCAAAATCGCTATGCAAGACTAGTAAACTTAAAGACACAAGCTGTCTTCCACGTAGATGATGATGTGAGAATTCCATGTCTTAGTTTGGAGAGTGGATTTCAACAATGGAAAAAACATAAGGATGCTCTTGTAGGCTTTGAGGTAAGAGCTCATGAATTAGTAGGGGATGGATGCATCAGCTTTCGCTATAATCACAATCGTTTTGATATTTGGTGGAAAAAAAGATATTCTATTACCCTCACAAAAGCTGCATTTTCACATGCAAAATATCTATTGCTATATGAAACAAATCTTCCGAGCGATGTTCGTTCCTACGTCGATCAACGCACGAATTGCGAAGATATTGCGATGCAAATGTTAGTTTCTTCTATTGTGCGGGGAAAGAGTCTCACTCAGCTCAAAAGTGCAACGGTTTATGTGCCAGCTTCTACTTTCTACAAGATTACTTCAAAATTAGAAAAAAGAAATATACAAGGGATCAGCTCGAATGTTGGACACATAGAAACAAGATCAAATTGTATCAGTGACTTATCAATTATGTTTATGGGAGATTCTTACCAAACTCCTTTATATTATGCAACTTGAGTACATTTTGTATAGTGTTTGTCGAGGTTTATTCTGATCCATGATGCGATGGATATTACTTTTCATCAAAATATTCTAACGATAAGCTTAGGCGCAAAATACTTGGAGCACTTGCGCATTTGTGTGATGATATCAAAGAACACCAGACGAGCTAAATAAAAGCAGATGTATTCTATTTATTGCCCATTTTTACTAAAAAGATTTTTCAAAAAGATATTCTTTTTGGTTTCTTTTAAAATGGAAACGTAAATTCGCGACTGACTTTCACCGGATGTGCTTCGGTGTTAAATACCCACTCGTTCAAATCAATTTCATCGCCAGAGCCAAAAGTCAAATATAAATACTTGAGCGTTTCCGCAAAGAAAAACGTTTGCGTGATGTCGTCTCTATTTTGCAGCAACGTGGCTTCTTTTTTACGGACGTCGCGTATGCCGGTCCACCCAGTATCTGTGGCGTACATTTCCTTCATCGACTGGAATATTTCCCACGCCCATTTTCTATACTTTTCATCCCCGGTTTTCCGGTACATGTAAAATATAGCTTCAACGGTTTCCGGCCTCTGAATGTTTTGGTTGTGCGTCCCATACATTGAGCCGCTGGCTGAAGCGGCAACGACGACATCGGGCGATAATCCAGAAGCCTGTGCGTGATAAAAGTTGCGACATAGTGTCGTCATGTGTTCGGCAAGTGCCAAGTACACTTTTACAATATCGTTCGGACTCGCGTGTTCTGCGCCAAGCACCAACGCTCCGGAAATGAAACACGCGAGATGATCCATCTTTAATACTTGACGTCCATTTTTTAAATCATTCAAAAACCACGCGTCGTGCAATTCTTTACTAGTTCCTTGCCACTTTAGTTTTGGGAATTTGGATACCATAAACTTGAGCACAGAATCCATGGAGTTGTCGAATTCAATTCGATATTTTGAACGTCCTTGAGCGTTTGGGAATGCGCGCCACGCTTTAATTAAATACTCATAAAAGCTATCGCCTAGAGCGCCTACTGCGTAACTTCTTTCCAACGTAAATTTTCCCGTGCTCGGATGGATGAATAAAGGATACAGTCCTAAAGGTGTCATAATTGAGTTTGGACTGATGGGTTTATAGCTCAAGATGACATCCATAGTTTTCTTTGCGTATTCGTACCATTTTCTATCCTTTGTTCTATCCGCGAGCGTAAAGAATTCCAACTGAAGCGTACCCGCGTCTGCGAGAACTGCACTATTTTGATAAAAACTAAAACATTCGCCTTTTTTCGTAAACGGATTAATCATCGTGTAAGGAATGCCACTTTTTGTTTCAAACGCTGGCGCTATAGCGTTTGCGACTTGTACCGCTCTTTGCAAAAAATTTTCATCCGACGTCAAATCGTAAATGGATAATAATCCGCCTAAAACCCGAATGTTTGTTTCAAATACAGAAATTCCTTGATTCAGTCTCGATGAAGCTAAGTTTTCTAATCCAGACGTTTTGTCGTTCAACAGATGGTCACGAGCGCGTTCGTATTCTTCTTCTAATTTCATTATTTTTAGTGTGTCTATGGCGTCGATAACAGAAGCAGAAACGCCGCCTTGATTGTTCGAACCACGTAAAGACTTAGGTTGTACCTCATCGAAACCGAAAGCATACTTCTCATACGCACCGTATGATGCACGCATGGCTTCTCTAATTTCATCTTGCTTTTGAGCGTCTTTGGTAATATTCGATGCCCAATATTGTAATAAAAAAGGCGAGGAAGAGGAAAAGGCGTAATCAATTTTTGAGGTGGGAACGGTACTTTTTTTTTCTCCCGTCTCGGATTCGATTCGATTTCTTAAAGAATCAATGATGCGTTCGTTCGGTTCTTCAATGTCACTTCTTACTCGTGCGCCATAATTATTCAATTTTTCTTCACTCAGAGCCTTTCTCAACTCCCGCGGCGCAGTAGTATCGAACACATTTCTTTTTTCTTTTTCAACCACTTGTTGTAAATCTTTTCGAACGGACCATTCGCCATCGCGTTTATGCAACTCCGCGTGCTTTTCGTGCAATTTAAAAACCAGGAGACTAGCAATCGACACGATTGCAAAAATAAATAATCTCTCTAGTGCACGCATTGGGACTCTAACTACTTTCTAACGTAGTGCGACGACGTAATGTGATTTGTGGTTTGTGTCAAATGGTGTAATTTGTTTCATTACAAAGACAGAAGTATTATTTTTCCTGATCTGTGCTCTAATAGTGATTTTTGAGAGAGAATTCTCTCTCTCAACTCTCACGTTTCACTTTTTTATTTACTCTTTTATTCACTTTTTTGTGTACCAGGTACCTGGTACCTAGGTACCTACGGTATTGTCAATAATGAGTAAAACCACGATTGCGTACATTTTTCCCAAAACTGACCGCGATTGCGCACACTTTCTCCATTTTTACCACGCAAAAATAGTAAAACATTGACATGCGTCGCATGCACGTTCTTAATACAAACCTAGACGGACATGAACGAAACTAATATTAATCATGTGTAAGCGTTCAAACATCATCATTATCATCACTTGTTCTTTCGTGATCGTTTTTATTGCGTTTAATCTTCTGTATTTGTCCATGGGGAGGTATTGGAATGCGCACGTACTTGAGAGACTATTTTCCCTTATAAATTCTTCTCATCTTTACTCAACGAGACCTAGCTATCGCTAAACTCCGAATTATCCGACGAAAACAAAAGAACACGTTCCTCTATCATTGTTTGTTGCTTTGCGATTGTTCTAGTGCGCTGATTTGCGCTCAGGAGTACATATTACTATCGTTTTTCCCAAGTGACAAAATGTGCTGGATCAGTACAATTTGGCGAAAAATGTGCTGGATCAGTTTTTTTCTCCTCAATCGTTGTCAATAATACTCAATAATAGAGATAGTTTCGGAGTTCGAAGAAAACGAGAAAAAAGTGTGTACTTTGTTAGACAAAAAATTTTTACCTCGAGCATTATCAGCCTAATAGCAGGAAGACCGGAAAGGGTATGAGATCGAAGCGAGTCTCCATCGTGTTTGCTACAACATTTATTGTATCGATTTGGTTATCAAGAAGTTCTTCCTTTTTCTCGTGCACTTCAAAATTAGGCACTCAATATGAAATTGACAGAGTAAATATTAGTCAGAACAAGTACGAGTATAGTAACTGCAAAATATCCTCAGAATACGTGGCAAGCCCTTGGGAGCGCACTTGGACTGAGAACATTGCGCTCTTAAAGGGCGATGAACGCGGCTGGTCAAGAGGTTGCGGGCAAATCCAAGAGGATATAAAGTATTTAACCTTATTTCAAGAGCTAACGAATATTGAGCTGGCTGAAACTTTCATACGTAGAAGAAAGGATGAACTCCTAGCCCAAGTCTTCTCATACCATCAAATATATGATAGCTGCACAAAGAAAGCACAATTCATGTACATAGAACCACTGGTATCTTTTCTTCGACATCCTGCTGCAATTTGCATTCAAAACGGTACAGGAATTTTATTTGACAAGTCATACATTATATTGCCTAGTTCAGAAAGTATCATCAGAAAAGAAGGAAAGAATTATTTGTTTGATGTCGGGGCAAGTGTTTACGACTCTGGGCTTGGAGGAGACTCTCAAAAGTGGTTTGTTGAAAATTATAGAAGAAAAGGAATAGAATTTGACCATATTTATGGATGGGAAGCTGAGACAATAGACCCATTAGAGCAGTGGAACTCAGTGCCTCCAGAAATAATGAGGAAAACATCGTGGTACAACATAGCGGCTAGTAGTGAAAAGGAAAATCCCAATAACCCGTGGACTTTTGTTCGAGAGATTGCAAAAGCTGAAGATTTTGTGGCCGTGAAGATTGATATAGATACTCCAGAAATAGAAATAGAACTAGTTTCGCAGTTGTTGGAGGATCCTGTTCTGCTCAACCTGGTCGATGAGTTATATTTTGAACATCATGTCCATGGAAGTCCTATGCAGTATCAAGGCTGGGGCGACCTGAGGAACCAGAATGTATCTCATCCTGGTGTTGAAGATAGTTATAAAATTTTTAAAACTCTTCGAGAGAGAGGTGTCAGGGCGCACTCCTGGGTTTAATTCTATTCAGTAAAAAACATCTTTACGTGGAAAAGAAGCGCACTCCATCCTTTCAGACACGCGTCAAAGTTGTGCGCAGCTTACAAACTGACAAAAGAAGTCACGCTCCGCCAAAAGTTCCTAAACTCACTCATGACAACAAAACAAATCAGAAAAGAGAGAAAGAAAGCTGGGTGATGTAGAAAAAGACATTCAATCACATTGGCTCACCTTGATGCGTGGAAGGAAATTTTGTATTTTTAAGCATCCAAGATCGTCCACAAAATGTATGGCTGCATGAAACTAGAAAAATAGACTCGGAATTTAGAGTTGGAAATGGAGGAATCTCCTTGAGAAGTTTGCCAGCGGTGAAGTCAATAATTTCACATCGACAAAGCTCAGCTCCTCAAGAAAATGAAGATGGCCGCGACCTGGACTTTGTTCCATCGCGTCTCGAGACGTCGACTATTGTTCGTGGCTTTGCCGATTTCCGCTATGAATCGTCTGTGCATCATAAACGTCTTCCCTACGACGATTGCGCACGGACCGACGGCGTAAGAATCGAAGCGGTACGTGCCATCTGCTTCAAATGTCCGCCCTTCACTTTCGACGCCGACTATGGCTTCTGGAGTGCGCTTCCATTGCTCGTACAAAGCGTCGACCGTTTTCTCCGCCACTTGAACATCGTCGTGTACCTGCAGCACTGCTTCCCCTTCGATATCTTTGTGGTACAGAAATCTGTTCTCCACTAAGTTCACAGTGGCGTGCGCGATCTCTATGTTGCATTCCACGGAAGTTGGTTTCGGTGGGGGCAACTGCTCCAGGGGCGTTCCATACGAAGAGCACTTTCGACACCAAAGTCATCTCGCAGTAATGACCCATCAGTGCTGTGTGGACGACGTGGAGCGCCGGTAAATAACCTAGAATGACCACAGTCCACGTATTAGACAAATGTTTTAGTTAGTTTGTGCAACATTGTGCAACAGGTACAATCTAATTTTACCTTTCTACAAGATGTAAAGATCATAACTCTGTCTAATGTCATAAATCTAATAAATATGATGATAAAAAATCTTTGATAGTAAAATTCTCTTTTCCATCTCCTTAAGCATGAATCGAAAATTACACTCATGTCTGATATTTTCATCCATAGATGTGGACCAAGCATTCTCAACTTTTAACTATCAGATTATGCGCCTTTGAATCATTTGTACCTGCCTATTTGTTCCTATGCCTCATCTACCCTTCTATTTCTCGTCGAAAACTGCTGCATTTGGAAAATGGGTTCTTTTTTTAAAGACTTGAGTGGGAATGTCTTACTTTTCATTTTGAATTCGAGAAAGTGGCACACCTTTGCACTTGCACAAATTCAAATATTTTTCCCACCCAAAATACTTTCAAGAAGACAGCAGAGACCAATCACGTAATTTCCAAACAAGTTCTGCTGGTGCGTAATTCTTATTAACTGAACGAGGAGAAGCTACGGAATTTGCCGTCTTTGTATTATTCCACCAATAGATTTGCAGACTCGAATCATTGTACGGATGATGAAACAGATTTTCATGTAAAGAATTAAATTGATCTTGAAATGAAAGTATCTCGTGTTCCTCACGATTACGACGAAATATTGCTTTAAACGCTTTGTTTGAGTTCAAAAAATCTCTTTTTCTCGGGCAAGGACCTCCCCATTTTCTACACAAATACGCGTCTCTTCCACAATATTTATCTTCTGTATTTTTTATCATTCTTCTGTAACTTTCCCCGGATTTTAATGTTGTGCTTTCTGTCTGAATGTCGGGATTTTCTCCATGATTAACGAAAAATCTATCACGCCTGTCAGAAGCGTGAAAATTCTGACAATTACCTAAAATTGAGCGAAGATAGTAATCAATATCTTCCGAATAAGCTGGCCAAAAATTCTCATCCATCACCCCAATCTTATTGAGAGCCAACTGAGTGATTCCAAACGAAGAAAAATGTAAGAAGAGTAGAAGACAAAGTTTCGGCTTTGCAGCAAAAATTTTCGCTATCTTTCGCAGTGATCCTGGGCGGAAGCTCGTATCATCGTTAGAAATTATGGTGTATGAAATATTATCGATAAGCATTTTTTTTGCGATAACATTGAAGGAGCCCGCAAAGCCAAAATTACTTCCGTGGCTTTCGAGTATATTCAACGCTCTGATCATCGGATTTAGACATTGAAATTCTCGATTTACAAACGGACCGTTTGTTTCGAGATTAAACTTCGGTTGAGAGCAATCGAAAAGCTTCAATACTTTCCTCATCTTAAACGTTACATCACTTGAAAATGTGTTGAGTACGACAAATACTTGCTTGACTTCAAAGTCAATCGATTCCAAGTGATACCTTACCAGATCTGTTCGCGCAAAAGCAAAAACAGCGAGAGATTCTAGAGTTGAATATTCACGTTTTGTTGCATGACGTTCAGAGGCAATATTTCCAAAATCAAGCTCTTCAATAACGCTTCTGACTTGCGCTGAAACTTTTTGCCCTCCACCAGGAGCTAGAGAAAAAAGATTTACCATGACCAAGCAGACAGAGATAATATTAAGCATTATTAATTGAACATACGTTCGTCGAAATTAGTGCGCATTACAAGGACGAATAATGCACCCACCATCTGCAATTGAAGATTCACTCCAACCATTCTGTCCTTGGCACTTTTAAGAAAAAAAGAAAAGAACCCTAAACTCCAAAAGGATTAATGGAGTTTTCAACAGCCATTCTGCAATTTCTTCTGCAGTTTCAATAGGCAAAATGGCAACTCCTTCCACACTTAGAATATATGTATATGTATAACGCAATTTGACGAATTAAACTGTTCCTCCTGCACTCTGGATCTCTGACGCTGTCCAAATAATTTCAATTTTCAACAATTGTATTTGCTCCACCGCTTTCCGGCAAACAGGGTTCAAAAACTAAATTCCGCAAGATCGCTTCTGGATACCCCAGTGTTTAGAGTTACACCTTTTACTGAAGTGCTCCTCAGCATGGTAGTTTTGAAAGAGATGCGATGGAAACGACTGAAAACTAAGTATAGGAGAATGTTTTGTCTCCTTTTAATCAGTTGTTTTGTGGTCTTGAAAATATTGACGAAGCATGAAATTAGTCACACTTTATGCAAATGTGGGGTATACACACCGTATCACCTGACTGCTGGAGGAGGAGAGAAAGTGATATTGAGTTTTGTAAAAGTACTGCAACGAATAACGTCATGTCGTATTGATTTACTCGTACATAAAAATAATGTTTGTCGAAATATACGCTGTCTAAAACAACTGGCAACTATGTTATCCGTGAAAGATCTTCATTGGGATCGCGTTAAGTTCAGAATCTTTTCACCCGTGAAATTGGAAAGAGAAAGAATGCTGAATATTCAATATTTGATATGGGTGCATATGGCAAACTCACTCCTTCCAAGCGCAAACGCTTTCGGAATTTTCAATGTTTTTCACAGCCAGTTTCCCTTTGACGGCTTGGAGACTCCTCAAAATATTCATGAATTGGAGAAACTAGAGAAATACCAGAGTGTATATCTAAATTCGCACTACACTCTTACTTGGTATGAAAAGTTCTTGGAGAGAGAAAATAAATATTATAGAGCAAAGAGGTCTAATGCTTTTTGTCATCCTGGTCTAACACATTTTATGCCACCTTTAAATTATGTTGACTTAGCAGAAAAGAATAAAAATTCTCTTCAAACACGGAGTGGGAGGAATATTATTTTACTTGGTAGATTTTTTGAAGGCATACAAAGCAAGCAACAATTGAAGTCAATCGAGGCATTTAACAAGATTTCAAAAATCAGAAAGGATGTGAAGTTATTTTTATACGGTTTCATGGCTACTGGTCAGAAAAGATATGTGGAGGAGGTGATGAAAGCAGCTCAGAGTAATAAGAACGTGATTTTGAAAGTTGGAGCAACAAGTGCTGAAATAGAAAAAGCCTATCAGGATTCGCTCATTATATGGTCTATTACTGGATTAGGAAGTTCAACAAAAAGTCCTGCCGATGCCGAACATTTTGGGATTGGCCTTCTCGATGGCATGTCACGAGGGATAATTCCAGTAGTTGTTAATAAGGGTGGTCCAGTAGAAATCGTTGAAGGACTATCGTTCAAAAGCACGATTTCTTCTGTAGAGGAGCTTGTCGCAACAACACTGAACATCCTAGGCAGTGATGATGAAACAGTGCAAAGTATGCGAAAGGAAGTCGCGGATCTTGCAGACATTCATATGAAAAGAGGTAGGTTTGAAACCAATTTTGAATCATTGTTCTCGATACTGGGTATGAAGCTTGCACCTGGTAAAGAAGTTCTCTGGCAAAAATTTGTGTTAGTGATGAAGAAGACAGAATTAAAACACTGCAAATCGGAGCTCATTTTGCCAAAAAATGCGACAAAGGTTGCTCTCTACGTCGAGAATCGACATGACAGCTCGTTACGAGCCAATGTTCTCAGATTGATGAATACTTTGGGTCCATCGTGGGGACTACATGTTGTACATAGTTCACTCAATGAGCATTATTTGAAATCTTTGTTAAAAAATGTGCAGAATGTACGATTCCAAAATATGCAAGAAATTGTAGCAAAACTAAGTTTCAGTCGAGATGAAACCTCAGAAGGTATTGAGAACACACTAGATCCAAGAAGTTCAGATGGAATGTACAATCCGATGTGGAAATCTCTTGCGTTTTGGGAAGCTTTAGATGATGTAGAAAAAGTTTTTACATTTCAATCTGATAGTTGGTTTGTTGGCAATATGGAGCAAAGCATTGAATCGTATGATTACGTTGGCTCGCCTTGGTGTCTGGAAGGAAATGCTGGATTTTTAAGCATCCAGGATCGTCCACAAAGTTTATGGCATATGCTGCATGAAACTAGAAAAATAGACTCGAAATTTAGAGTTGGGAATGGAGGAATCTCTCTGAGAAGTTTGCCAGCGGTGAAGTCAATAATTTCACAACATCGGAAAAGCTCAGCTCCTCAAGAAAATGAAGATGTATTTTTTGTTCATTACTTAAACAAAGATGGATATCGAATTGCTGATAAAACTGTGGCATCCACGTTTGGTTTGGAGTGTTTTTGCGCGGATATTGCAATGCACAGGGAGTTAGTAGATCTTTGGTTTTGGTTATTGGAGAGAAATAGAAATAATAAAGATTTTTCTATGGAAAGACTTTCAGATCATGTACTTTTCATGCATAAACCAGAAATAGTTTATATGCAGCTTGCGAATAAGTATTTGGACTCGTTACATCCATGGGACTTAGATGAAAATTTGCACGTGGAAATGATAGACACCTTTGAAAATTTTTTCATGAACTAACGCTTTGCACTTCACAAATGCAACGAGCCGGAAAAATAATGGAGAAGAATAGAGCCAATGCAATAGAGCTAGGATAAGTGCCTCATGTTACGTCTTTTAAATTTCTGCTCCCGATTTCTTTTTTTTGACTGAACTAAAGAAAGCTACACAAAGACTTTTTGAAAATTAACTAAAAAGTGCGAAAGATTCGCCCCAAATTGAGAATATTTCTTGGGCTACTTTCTGAACTTCATACGAATACGTATACTTTGAACCATACTCGTATGCATTTTTTGCTATATCCTTTAGCTTTTGAGTATCGGCAGGCACTGTGCTTGTAATAATTTTCGTGCTACTTTTCAGGTTACTGAAATTTGCCGCGATAGGTATAAAATGCTCGTGAGGAATTTGGTGCTCAGTGAAAGAAGAGATGTAGGGACTTTCTACACGGAAGATGACACTTCCTGAAACCATGCGCCAACGATTCCCCCAAGAATCAACGTTACCATCAATTTCAATCACACCTCTGTAATTTATCCAAAAACTTTCAGGTTTATTTTTACCTAGTAAATTCCGATGTTCGAACTCTTTTCCTTTGCACCACTGAACAAAATTAGATAACTTGGCATCAATCCAAGGAATCTCAGAGGATCGTCGAACCAGTTCTACTCTTTGTACTTCTTCACATTTATGACTGCAATTACGTCCGAAAAGACTTGGAACACTACACGGGACTCCTGTGGTGCTCCCTCGCCAGAAAACTAAAGGTTTCTTTTTTGTTGCTAAACTCACTTTTCGTATTCTATCTTGCATTTGTTTGTAACCAACTTTTTCGATGAAGTGAA
>JACLAA010007452.1_pt1 | contig 12302 bp, 8 predicted proteins | sample 8027891 | NCBI WGS metagenome assembly JACLAA01 (sample SAMN15724900, study PRJNA655200) | protist metagenome | isolation source: fluorescence activated cell sorting (FACS) single amplified genomes of... | place: Spain: Blaines Bay Microbial Observatory, Mediterranean Sea | collected 2016-01-19 | reverse complement strand
ATCCTCGTTGGACGCGTATAAGAAAATCGAGGATCATCTCATGGTGCGAACGACTTCGGGAGCCATCGTCTCGTTACTCGGCATCGCGCTGATGTGTATTTTAGGCGCGAGTGAAATTTTGAATTACATCACGCCACCAGTGGTGAAACAAATGGCCGTGGATGGTACGCAGAACGAATTGATGACGGTGAGAATGGATATTACCTTCCCGAGAGTTCCCTGTTCGGTGTTATCGGTGGACGCGTACGATCAGTCGGGAAAGAACGACCAAGACGTGAGAGGAGAGTTACACAAGGAAAGACTGAACAAAGACGGGAAATCGTTAGGGTCGTACGATAAAGCCGGAGGCGGAGTCACCGATGAAGAAGACGCGCTCATACAAGACTTGCAACAGTTCTTCGGCGGCGGAATGAAGGTTGTCTTTCAGAAACGCGCGGAACATTCGCGGGAAGTGAAACACGCGGTGGAGAAGAAAGAAGGATGTCGGTTATACGGAAGGATGCACGTGCAAAGAGTCGGTGGGAATTTCCACATTTCCGTGCACGCAGAAGAATACGAGACGCTCCAACACGCGTTTGGTGCGGTGAATAAAATCAATATATCGCACACCATCACGCACTTGTCGTTTGGCGCTGGGTATCCAGGATTGGTGAACCCGTTGGATGGCGTCGCGCGAAGCGGAAGTGACGACGAGTTTCACTACGACGAAAGTAGCAAAGATAGTAGGAGCTCGGATAGAAAAAACATAGAGAAAGAAAAGGAGGAGGAAGAGAAGAGGAAAAAAAAAGAGCAAGTTCGAAGAAGCAGGCTCGTGGACTTGACTTGGGATGAAAACGGAAGCGGAGTGTACAAGTATTTTCTCAAACTTGTGCCTACGTTTTATCGAACCCATAGAAGCGTCTTCTTAGGTTTGTTTAGTTGGACGAAAAGCGTCTCGACGAACCAATATTCCGTGACGGAATACTTTCGTAAAACTGATGCTTGGTCGGGATCGTTACCAGCGGTGTATTTCTTGTACGACTTCTCTCCTATCGCGGTAACCATTGATACGAAGCGACCGCACTTCGTGTACTTTCTGACTCGTTTATGCGCCGTCTGTGGTGGCGTGTTTGCGTTTGCACACATGATTTCAAACTTAGTAGATGCACTCTTAACGATTATAACGAAAAAGAAACGTTAGGATTTAGATATATGATTAGTAGTGATTGTAATAGTACCGTAGTATGTAGTACGGAGTAAAGGTACAAATAATTAATTAATACGCGTGTTTCAAGCTTTCAGTTTCAACTTTCGGAATTACACGATGCAAAAACTCTTTCGTTGAACAAGCGCCACAATAAAAAGAAACAACACGTAAACGTTCCGTAGATGATAACAACAGAAATGGCAGGAGTTCTCTCTCGTGCATCCAAGAGACTTCTGAACAAGTTGCCTCAGTTTGAGAGATTCACCATTCAAAGAGCCGCTTGTAAAGTGAAAGAAGATATCGCGAGACGACGTAAACAATTGGAGTTTGAGTTGGACGAAGTCGTGCACATAATCTCCCCTGGACCTTTGGACTCTCCGCAATTTTCCACGCCGGTTTCGCAGTTAAAACAAGATTTCAGGCGAGGGAGGAGCATAGTTGAACGGGCGAGAAATAGATACTTGGACAAAACCTGGAGGAAAAAGAAAAACCATCCCCCGCCAGTTGGGAATTCTTCTTAAAACGTAAACCTTATTAGCTTTTAGTTCACCTTTAGTCATAGCTTAGAATGCGTAGCATATTTAGAGGATTTTTGTACCATGAATACCAACCACCACCACACTTACATTGAAACAGAATTGTTGCGATATCGTTACGCGTTACATGGTTATCATATGAGGTAGTATGGTTTCGCTGTTATTACAAATACATAAAAAGTACGTTTTTATTATAGGACGCCCTTTCGTCTGGCCCACTTGATTATCGCTATGCTGCAATATGTCAAGCCGAATAGCAACAAACCACAGGTGATATAAAACGCAGAAATCGACATTTCCAGGCAACTTCTCAAGTTCATCCCGAAGATACCGGTAACGACTGCTCCAATTGCAGCAGAAAAACTGGCAATGGAAAGAGTCAATTCTAATTTTGAAACCTCTAATCGTCTCGCCGCAAGCGTCGAGGCCACGGACTCGTCCAAATCTCTCGCATTTTCCAAGAGGGCCTCGGCACCAGAGTGACATGCTTCGGCTTGCTGCAGGTAATACTCAATCAAGTTTTCAACTTCCTCCTCTTCATACTCGATGGTTTCCGCGTCTTCTTCATTTTCTTTCTTCGCCGTGGAGGATAACGTCATTCTCTCGATATCGTCTTCATCGTTCAAAGTGTCGAGCAAGACGTCTCTGACTGCTTCTGCTCTCGATTCCAGTTGAACCAAAGTCTGTTTCATGAAGCGTAACTCGTCGAGCGTCTCTTTGTTAATATTTAACTGCACTCGACGTTCTAAAGTGCGGTATCGTCTCGTGACAGTTTCTAATCTCTCTTCGAGTTGGTGCACCGTTTCTTGCAAAGCGGCTTCAACTACTTGTAACTCGAACGGAATTTCCAATCCTTCCGCGTTATCTTGCTGCATAGAGGTGAACCCAACGCCACCATCAACGGATGATCCACCAATTGAAACGCTATTTGATGCACTTTTCAGCATCTTTTGAGCGGCAATTTTCTGATTCCACGCCTCCAAAAAGTTGTTCGACGGTCCCGTCTCCGGGCCGAGTAACAACGCGTGATCCTCCCGAATGATGATTCGAACACCTAAGTTGACTAAGATGGAGTCTTCGCGAACAATGATAGCCGGTGTGTTGTTTGATTGCGTTAAAACTGGATCAATACGACGTAAATCCCGCGGCGATAAATCTGTATCTCTCAACATTTGTCGCCTGGACATGACTTGCTTATACGGCGCTCTGTCTTCATCTTTCCCGATACCGTTCACTCTATCCAATCTTACGACCGCGTACGGTTTTGTTAAATGCAATCGATCGTTTCTTGCGTTTTGCAAGCGCCTGGCTACTATGTTCTTAGCTTCAGTTTGTCGTAATTTACTCTCTTGTTCTTCCGCACTCAACACGGCTTTCGAGTCTCGGTCCGAAACGTCCATTTGCATATCCGTCAAAGTCGCCATAGCGGATCCACCTTTATTACCGTCGTCGTCGTAACTGCGTTCGTAATCATCGTCATCTTTTGATCCCCGCGCCGACATTTTCGCTCCATCTCCGCGTCCTTCTCCTCTCGAAGCAGCGTGCGAAGAAGTCACCACGTATCGCAGTGGTTTGTGCTTGATGCACCCAGGTATGGCAACCACGGCACGCATAAACGACGCGTTTTTCTCCAGATCGTTTCTATTATTATTATCATAATAACAGCTAGTCGTCGTACTCGCGGAATTTCCTCCTCGAAGTGAGTTCACTCTCCATTTCTTCGTCGACAAAGACAAAGAAGAAGAGGGAGGAAAATTGTTGTTGTTGTTGTTGTCCGTTCGTCGTCCTTTTTCTCCTTCTCCTTCTTCTTCTTCTTCTGATGATGACACCACGCGACTGAAAGACGAAGCGTATTTGCTTCTACATGCTCTTCTTCTAGTCACAAACGATCTTTTTAACGAACGATATGATAAGGAAGACGATGGTGCGTCGTGATACGAACACGAAGGTGAACACGTGGAAGACGCAAACAACATTCTATTACGTTGTTGTATAAAAAACGTTGACGCTGATATTTCTCTCTCTTTTGAGTGCGTTCAATAGAAGGATGTATTGTGATTGCGTACGTGTGGAGCAATCAAACTTAACTGCTTTGTATCTCTTCTTTCTCTTTCTCTTTCTCTTTCTTTTCGTTATGTATGTGTATATATATTGTGTAAGGTCTGGAGGAAGTTTACTAAGAGTGACGATGAGAATATATTTTCAGAGCGTTTATTTACCCTTTATTCCTTTCAGCCGTCAGCTTGACAAATCATCTTTTCCTTTTTGCGCGCGTGGTTCAAAAATTCAAAACAACAGAGAGTTTTGACTTTCCGCCATATAAATTCTCTTCGTGTTATATATATAAATACGTATACTCTGTTGCCGTTGTCATGACATCAACAGCAAAAGAAGGAGAAGAAGAAAAACAGAAGCAAATCGTCGCGGCCGATGCGGCGTACAAAGCCGGTATCGCGGCTATTCGTGCGAACGATTTGGAGTCTGCCATTCAGTTTCTCGGGTCGAGTTTGGAAATTCGAAACGAAATATTCGGCGAAGGAAGCATTGAAGTCGCGCCGACGTATTTGAAGTACGGATGCGTATTGTTTTGGAAAGCGCAAGAAGATAACACGGTGTTTGGGGCGAACGCGCCGGGAGGTGCTGGTGGGGAAGCCGGCGGTGGCGATGATGCGAATACGACGAAAAATGCTGCTGCGACGAAGGAGGAGGAAGAGAAAGAACAAAAGGAAGAAGAAGAAGAAGACGACGGAGAAGACGCGAACGAGGAAGGAGGCGAAGACGAGGAAGACGAAGAAGAAACAGACATGGAATTGGCGTGGAAGCTGTTAGAAAACGCGCGTTTGATTTATCTCGAGCATTTTGAAGCGACGAAAGCGAATCCAGACCCAGAACCTTTGCGAAAAGAACGCTGCCTCGAACTCGCTTCGGTGTATGAGAACCTCGGAGATATCAATCAAGAGCAGTCTAACTTCGAGGCTGCTATTGAAGACGAAACGAAAGCTTTGCAGATTTACGAGAAAGAGTTGAGCTTAGACGATAGAAGGATTGCCGCGGTTTTGTCTAACATGTCGCTCGCGTACCAGCTTTTAGATCGATTTAAAGAAGCTTTGCGAACGTGTCAACGCGGCATCGCCGTCTTGAACGCTCGCTTAAAACGGTTACAAGAAGACGATCTGAAAGACGGAGGGAAGGAAAACAAAGAACGCACGGAAGAGTTTGAGACTATTCGAGCGGTTTTGGGTGACTTCACGGAAAAAGAAATCGAACTTAAAGGCCTCGAAGACCAAGAAAAGTCTGCGAAGGATGCTATTCGAGCTGCGTTTGCATCCATCGGAGGCGTGGTGAAACCAGACCCGAACGCGGCTGATAAGAATGAAGGCATCGAAACGGACGGGTTCGACAAGCCGCAGTTAAACGAGCAAACAACTGTCGTTCAAGTGCAACAAGTTCGTAAGAAGCTCGTCCCACAGCAGCAGCAGGAACAACAACCTGTCCAGTTGCAACCGAAACGCGTCATTCCTGTGCAGCAAGCGCCGGTCCGCGTTCAACCGAAACCGGTGGTTGCGCCAACTCCCGTCTCCGGCGGGAACGAACAACCGCAGGCTAAAAAGTTGAAGCCAACGCCTTCAAACGCCGCGAAAGAGAACGAACCAGCGCCAACCGAGGGCGAGCAGTGTAAACAACAATAAAAAATATAAGATAACATTCACCATAAAATCAATATTACTGTGCAGTACCAACCAAAATACATCGCGTTTTAAATACCTACTGCAGAACTTCGTACGATTCGTTAGAAAAAGTCGTTTCCTGAATATAAACACCCTTCTTAAAAGGCCGCAGATCTGTTGAGCAACTCAGAGAATACCATTTACACGTAAGTAACGCTACTACTACGGCTACTACTACTACCGCTCACATGACGCGTCGTCCGTCGATGGATAATGCATTCCCAGGCGTAAAACACGTAACTTTAGAATACATCGAGCGTTTAAAGTCCAATTTAGAAGCGAACACGCACTCTGGCGTCGCCAACAGAATACAAAAGTTCGTCTCCGCGCAACAGTTCACATCAATCTTAAACCATTGCACGGAAATAATAGAAAAAGAAAACACGTGCGTGTACTTACGACCGGAAAACCCGGAGGAAACGGTCGTCAACGTCGTTGGCGACACGCACGGACAGTTTCACGACGTTTTACAACTGTTAGAGTTGGCAGGGAAACCTTCCTCGAAGAATAACTTTGTGTTCAACGGCGACTTCGTCGATCGAGGCGCCTGGGGTTGCGAAACGCTCTTGACGTTTGTGTTAATGAAAATATGTTTCCCGCAAGACGTGATTTTAATTCGTGGGAACCACGAGAGCGAGTTCTGCACGTCGTGTTACGGTTTCGAACGCGAGTTGAAGGTGAAGTTTGGCGACGCAAACGCTCTGCACCACATTTATCCCGCATTCTTGAAATTCTGCGCGGCGTTGCCCTTAGCGTGTAAAATAGGATCATCGGCCTTAGTCTTGCACGGTGGACTCTTTCGTTCACCGTCTCAAAAGAAATCAGAATCGAAATTGAACCCCAAGTTGGGCACTTTGAAAGAGCTGAGCGCGGCGAGTAAAGGCGGTTTCGATCCATCTGGTGTCGGACGAACGTTAGTTGCCGGTGATGTCATGTGGTCGGACCCGTCTCATATGAACGGGTTGAAACCAAACGTACAAAGAGGTATAGGTGTCATTTTCGGGCCGGAAGAATCGAGAGCATTCATGAAGAATGAAAATTTAAAGTTGATTATTCGTTCGCACGAAGGTCCAGACGCTCGAGAAGATAAACCGGAAATGTCCTCCATCCAATCCGGTTTCTGCATCGACCACGACTTAGGAGAAGATGGTAAACTAGTTACTATATTTTCAGCTCCAGATTACCCGCAGTTTCGAGATTTCGGTGACACTAGACACAACAACGAAGGCGCGTTCATTCGTTTGAAAGGCGAAACGAATTTTTGTAGCGTAGAAGACGTGTGTACATTTTCAGCCACGCCTAGGCCTCCGGCGGAATGCTATTACGATTTAGATATCGGCGGCAGCGACGTGGAAGGACCGTCGGACGGTTCGGGGGGTGGTTTATCTAGCGCTGGTGAAGAAGAGTCGTCGGGCGACGGCGCGCAAACGGGAAAACTCTAACTTGTAAAAAAAACACTGCAGCGTGTTATCGTCACATCAAAATCACCTCTCTTTCTCTTTATTCTCTCTCTCTCTCTCCGCCCTTTCCTTATACGCATCAATCATCAAATCAAATGTCAGACGACAAAGCAACTCCTCCAAAAATCGTCGACCGAAAAATCGTCGACCGAGAGGCGCTTTCGAGACTGTTAAAAATCTCCGACGAGGACGTCTCCGCGCGAGCAAGTCTGAGTTTGGCGAAACAGAGAGAACGCATTTTAAACGAACAAGTGAGAGAGAAGAACGAATCTCGAAAACTCTTCTCGGAATACGACGGGACGAACGACGTGTATTTTGGCACCGAGGATCCGCTGAAAACGATGGCGTTTAGAGGTTCAGATAACGCAAAGTAAGATTGATTAAGAATAAGAGAGAAAACCTTGGAAAACGATGATTACTTCTCAATATCACTCCAATAAACACCGACCCGGGAGTGTTTCAAACACGACGAGAAGAAGACGCTCAAAGCTATTGACTCGACTCGTATTGCTTGGCGTATTGTTTGGCATATCATCGAGTGCGATGAAACGACGCGCTTTAAACGGGGTTGATAATACTGGTGATTACGCATCGAGCGTTCAACAACAACATCATCAACAACAAGGTGCGGCGGTTTCGTCCTCCGCCTCGAAGGTGTCTACCAAGTTGAACACAGACGCAAGTTTACGCAAACAAACTCATCAAGATGGATTATCATCAGGCGCAAGTGGTGACGGTGCCACTTCTTCTTCTTCTTCGAATAGAGAGCGGGAGATTTGGTGGCACGATTTGTCGTCCAAGTGTCAGTTTACTCTCGGACAAACGCTCGCGCCGTTTGGTGAATCCGAGGACGTCGACGCGAGATCCGAACTCTACGCAAAGATGTTCCGAAGCACATCAGATACCGCAGTTTTAGATATTTTCAGCCCCTCGAAAACAGTCATCGTCCAAACTGCTAATAATAACAACGATTTGACGCTGGACAAAGTTTTCGTCATCGATACCGAGAAGGATGAAGTTACGCCGATTTTAGAAAAACTCGAAATTCCAGTGCGAGCGATCGTGTTGCCGTTCCCTAGCACGTCGGAAGGTGCAAAGAAAATTGGGAAGATTACGCGCGAAGTGCTCGCAAAAAATGGATTCTCTAAAGAAACTTCCGTCTGGTTGCAAAATGCGGAACTTTATCACGCTTCTGTATACCACGCGTCGCATCATCTGGACGCTCACAAAGCAAAGGGTAATGAAATCCGAGAAGAGGTTCGCGTGGTGAAAGAATCGGCAAAGCAGATATGCCCGATAAAGATTACACTCGAACGGATCGTTGTAACTTCGAGTGGAGCGTTAGTAAGCGTTTGGAACACGCGAAATACGAGGGATGGTGGCGAAATCTCCGAGTTTCGCCAACTTTTGCACGACAATCTTCCAAATGCTCCGGTCAATCAAATCGTTTCCAATAAGTCTATCATTCACGCGACTTTGGCTCGATTTCTCGGCACGACTGGTACGAGCGAGAATGCAAAGAACGTCGCTCGCGAACTGACGAACGTGCTTTGTGGCTTAGAAATGACATTACCTATGGCTTGGTTCGTCGAGGAAAGACATACGTTAGCGCTCGCGCTGGAAGGCGAATACGATACAGTTGGCGCTCCATTTCGTGATTGTCACGTAGACTAGAATTTTAGGACATAAATATATAGTATTTTACATTTCATTAGCCGGCTACTACTAGTAAGAATTCAAAATGATGCCACACATGCCAGACAGCTTATCCAACGTGTCTTCTAATCGAAGCTCGAGCATTACTCTTTCTCTCAACTGATTCAAGCATCTATCGATGCGTTTACTCGTCCCTACATCAGAACCGTACAAATCGAGAATTTCCTGAGATAATCTGACGAGATCTCGCGTGTGACGCGGATTCGCGATGTATTTGACGACGAACTCTAAAACTGGCACCAATCCGTGCTCATCCCTATTCGCCAACGCCTTTGTGATGCCTCCTCTTTTTTCAATGTCTTCGATGACGGCCATGACAACCTCTGGTCTCCTGTTATTTATAGCCGCATCGAGTGCATCTCCAAACCGAAATTTTCTCAGTGCTCTATCGTGCGCTTGCAGTCGTAGACGTTTCTTTCTCCTTACAATCTCGTCCTCCAAGCGCGGTTGCACGTTCCCAGTTCTCGTGAAGTAACCAATCGTGCTCGCGTCCATTCGCCTCGGTCGTTTTATCCTGAATCCAGATTTCAAGGTGATTTTCCATTTCCCTGCACCTGGCCCGGGCGTAGGTTTCGCATTTGCATCCGCAATTCGCGCTTTCGTTCGCTTTCTAATACACAAGGTTTTAGTTGCCATACCAACCGCGAAAGCGTTAGCGTCTGGTGAGACCGAACAACATAAAACTGGACCGGGAAACTTGGCGGCGTGTTTCACGGTGAACGCGTCAATCTCATGCACCTTCACGTGTCCATCTAAGCTCCCGGTGATTAATCTCGGCTGATATTCATCAGTCGCGCTGTTGTTGTTCGATGTTCTTGGACCACAGTCTTTGTGCACATTCACCGTCATCACCGTCTTTTGATGATTCGTCAAACGCATCAATCTATTATTATTATTATTACTATTCTCTTTGGGATCCTTCACGTTGAACGAAGAGGCGCCTTTGACGACGTCCCATACGATAACTTCCGGTCCTCCACACGATACTAACGCTCTCGCATTTGGATACCAACATATATCTTCTACTGGACCGGTATGCTGCATAGTCATCACCGCGTCTCTACCTACTCTAGCGTCCCACAGCCTAACGCTGTGGTCGTACGATCCGCTCGCCCACACGTCATTCTGTTCTGGACTCGATTCCAACGCGCGAACGTAATCCTTGTGTCCATCGAATCTCTGTGAACAATTCCCCGTACTGACGTCCCATATCCGTACCGTCGTGTCGTCTGAACTCGACCCGACGCTCAAATTACTCGTCTCGCTCCATCGCACCGCTCTCACCGCGCCGGCGTGCAAAGTAAACTTTCTCAGAATATTTCTCGTCTTTACGTCAAACAATTGCACGATGCCGCTTTGTCCACCCACCGCTAACACTTTCGCGTCTTTTCTCAACACTCCACTAAACGCGACGTCTTTAAACCTCGCGAACGTCTTTAAAACTTTCCTCCCGTTTTGGTTATACATGGTCACCCTGGCAGAACTCGTCGCCGTTAGGTGACAAGGAAACGTGCTATCGTCCATGGAACCGGAATAAAACACGTCCGTCACGATCCCGGGTTGGTTTTGCAACGACGTCGTTTTATAGTTCTTCCAATATTTCCCTTCCAAAGTTTCTCGCAACGTTTTCGGTGGGTACTGTTTCGGCGCCAGCTTTTCGTAGTCTCCCATCCTTCGATGGGAAGTTTGGACACGCGAGATTATCACATCGGCGCCGTCTTCGCCTCTTCGCCTGGAGGACATTTTTTCTCACCAACACTCCTACTCCTACTCTTACGAACAACAACACCAACTTCGCGCAGCACTTAAAACCTTCTTCTTCTGACTGTTTGTTTGTTTTCTCGCGTCCGTCCGTCCTATGGTGCGATGCGTTTTGTTTTTTTACTCACTCTCTCCAAAGTTGAGGGCGGCGGCGAGAATTTTTTATTGTAAGGAGTTTCTCCTCATCAGACAAATGACAAACAACTACAAACAAAAGGACACAAAAGTCGTTATAAAAAGTACGAGCGACACGAACAAACTGATGCTGCTGAGACTCCTTTTCTCATCATCATCATCATCGTTATCATCGTTATCATCAGCAACAGCGCGCGCAGCATCATCTATTCCAACAACCACTTCTCGTTACTTCTGTAATCCATCGTCGTCGTCGTCATATTTATCATCGAGAAAGAGTAGTAATACTAATAATAATAATAAAACGAAGAAGAAAAGAGCAAAAACGCTCATGACGAACGCATCGTCAAAATCATCAAACACCGTCGTCGACGAGAGGACGTTATCTACGGATATTTTCTTCCTCGATGACTTTGCTATTCGACAGTGGGACGATCCGAACTATTCCGGGACGATTATCGCGCACGATAAAATAGACTTTGTCCGGAAAATTCACGACTATCACACCTCTTCTTCGAGTGGCGAGCATAAGCTCGTGGACGGGTACGCTCCGTTTTGTAAACACGTCTTCGTGCCAAACTTTGTGAACGCGAAAGTAGCGACGGTAGAAATTACGAAAGAGAACGAACACTTGTTGAAATCTGGATACTCTGCGCGATCTGAGAACGAATTAGCGGTGCTGACGAGATGGTTTCACGTAAATGACATTTTCGGCGACAACGCGGAGGATATTAAAACGAGCAAGATGTTGGACATTATTTTATACAGTCGAGAACAGTTGGTGAAAGAACGCGAGGCGACGGGGAAAGCTGATCCAAACAGACCGTTACCGGATGCACCGTGGGGAATTATATCCATCAAGGCTCAAGATGAACCGTTCGAGTTGCCGATGCAACCGATTACAATGATGCGAAACGCGTTGGGCAAGAGCGAAGGCGGATCCGGCGTGCCCTTAGAAAAATCAAAGTACGACGCGTCGGTAGCGTACTGGCGAAACCACGCGCCTTTACTTAAGATAGACACGCCAAACGGTGACTAGTTTATTGCGTTTGATGAGTTTGTGTGTTCAAATTATTTACTATATCTTCTTCCTAAATAAGTATTTGATTTATCGATTCTTTTTGTTTTGCGCGGGTGCGCGACGCTCTTTTAATATTTCTTTTGCAAAATCTCCAACACCATCTCTTTCTTTTCCGCGTTGTTCTTACCGGCCACATCAATCGCAGTCACACCGTCCAATCCTTTAGCGTTGGGGTTCGCACCGGCTTCCATCAATTCCGTGCACTTTGGCGTATCCCCCTCGGCGCTCGCGAAGAGCAAAATAGCATCCGCTGGGTGAATGCCCGTCTCCATCAAAGCGTTCATACGATCGTACGTCCCTTCCACGGCCAATAATCCCATATAGTTGAAGTAATATTCCACATCCACGTCTTCGTAATCGTCTTTACCCTGTGAACCGTAAATTCCAGCAGATTTCGCGTCTGGGCGTAAGCTTTGCACTTGCGCTTTGATATCATCAAAGATACCGCGAGAGATGACTAAATTTCTTTTTCCGATGTTGTTGTTGTTATTATGGTTTACGTTCTTTCTCGTCGATGAGACGATCGAGGAGGAAGAGGTCACGGCCGAGGATGTCATCATGGTGGCAAAACTCGACATTGTCGTATTTTATGCGTTATGGTTCGTCGTGTGTGTGTTGGATGATAATTTGAAGATAATCATCCAAAAGTAGATAATAGGAGAGCAGAGAGATCTCCATTTTTTACAAGAAAAATTTAGG
>JACLAA010001812.1_pt1 | contig 12309 bp, 9 predicted proteins | sample 8027891 | NCBI WGS metagenome assembly JACLAA01 (sample SAMN15724900, study PRJNA655200) | protist metagenome | isolation source: fluorescence activated cell sorting (FACS) single amplified genomes of... | place: Spain: Blaines Bay Microbial Observatory, Mediterranean Sea | collected 2016-01-19 | reverse complement strand
TTCGGTGGCGGTGGGGCAGCCTCCATCGTGTGTGACGGCCGGGTTCTTTGCTCCCGTGCAGCTTTGCCAAAAAGCAACGCTCCGAGATGACGCGCGGCGGGAGGGCTCGCTGGAGCGATCGCATGGCTCCTTGGCACTCCTCCTGCCCGCGAAGAACGACTCTTCCCGTAATTCTTCCCGCTTGCTAGTGTCTTACAGCCGCTAGCCTGGGCTTTGGCTGGCCGCAAAACAGTGGTACAGTGCGCCAGGACTGGGTGGAAGGCTGCATCGTGTGCGTCTAACACCGCTGTGGATCGCTGCACAAACTCTCGAGACCGCTGCGAGCATGGTGCTCGACTACAACAGCAGATTCGACAACCTCGACGTCTCCGACGACGACGCGCCGAAACCGGTGGAGCGCTACAAGGGCCCGTCCCTGGAAGCGTCGGCCTACGCTCGAAAAGTTGTCGAGCGGCAACGGAAAGCGCGCCAGAGAGGCACCGCGAAGGCATGTGCTGGTGACGACTGGAAGGACGTCGACGACGTCTTTAAGGGCGACGCTTCAGTTTTCAAGCCACAACGACGACACGGGCGGTGTATAAGGTGGGGCCTGCCCGTGACCGACCCCGTGAAGGCGTTACGGAGAAGAGGAGTAGTGCGGGAGCTCTACGCGGACAAACCGAAGGACTGGCGGCCGGCGCCGGAGCGGCAGTTCGTGAATGCGCTCATGCGCCGCCGTAAAAAAGCTCAGGCGATTTCTGGAAGGATAGAGATACAAGTGGAGGTCGCGGCGTTTCTGCGGGAGGGCCCTATCCAACCGCTCAAGCCGCCGGTCCAACGTATCATACGGTGCGACGCTTCCTATAGTCTGGCGCAGGCCCACGCCTGCTGTCTCGCGCCATCGCTAGGTTTTACGGGAAAGCAGCCGTACGCCTTCACTGATTTCACAGACGGTGCGACGTGGACGCCGCTGGGAGGCAAGGCGCCGGGCTACTATGAGCGAGGCACGGACGCCGTCGAGCGGGACGCGCATCTGTCGGTGGTGTTGGATGGACTGGATCCTAGATGTACAAAATTGGGCGAGCTCCTGCGCCAGAAGGGTGATACCGTAGGCTACGTCTATGGAGGCGGCGAGGACGCCTTCGAGCACACCATTACCCTCGTGAGCATTGTAGATGACGAGGATAAGGGCGTCGTCGTCGTGAGTGGCGTCGGCGGGTGCCCCGACGAAGCGGGCGGCCCGAATACCAACTACCAGGCGCAAGTGCTGGATCGACTGATCGCGTGCGGGTCGCAACGCTATGCGGGGCGGCGCGTCGGATTACAGCAGCGCTGCCGCGTCTTCATAAATGGAGATTGGCTTTCCGGTAAAGTCGTGGCCCACCGCGGTGCTGAGGGCGAGGCGTACCACGTGCTGCTGGATAATGATAGGAAGGTGGCGGTGCGGCGCGACGCCCCGGAGCTCATCGAGCCCGAGGAGGAGAGCGACGGCGACGAGGATGATAGGACGCGCCTCTATGAGGACGCGTGCCGCGCGAGGGACAACGCTGCCAACTACGAGGGGCGCTTCGAGCCGGAGCTGTTCGGCGTCATGGCGGCGCAAGCCCGCGTCGGCAAGGCGCGTATGAAATCAGACGGCCCGCGCGGCGAGCGTGTTTGTGTCATGTGCGGCGCCTCAAAATGCTTCGCCTGCGGCGCGTGCGGTTTGAGTGCATACTGCGGCGCGGTTTGTCAAAAGCGCGACTACGGGGCGCACTACGTCGTTTGTAAAGCGGCGCGGAAGGGCGTGTAAGGTATGTTTGTTGTATCTCTCTGAGGACGGAGTTGGGCTTTTTACCTCAAACAGCTACAACCGCTGCGGCGAGCCGTCCGGAGGCCTCGCCGGGACGGCTCGCCAGATGTATCAGGGTGGCTGGGCTCAAGAAGTTGCCTCGCTTCCCAGGAACACTCTTAGATCCTCGGCTCTCAGCTCTCAAACAGATCGATCATAAAAGGCTGCCAAAGCAGTACCAAACTCGAACGCACATCAAGAGATCACTCAAGAATGAACGACTCGCAGTCTAACTACGCCAAGATGCCCGCCGCGCCGCCCTCGCCGCCGGCGCTGCCCCGACAGTCATTTGCTTCCCTGGGCAGCCCCACCGAGGACACGGGCGAGGCGTGGAGCCGCCCCGCTTGGACCCGAGGCGCATCGGCAGAGGCCGACGCGTGGGCGCGCTACGGCCGGGAGACCGCACTGCCCGCCTCGCCGGCCCCGGAATCTCCGGAGTCGCCGGCGAACGAATCGTGGCGGAAACCCACGTGGGCGCGCGGCGCGTCGGCCGAGGCGAACGCGTGGGAGGCGGCCATGCGTCGGCCGCAATGAACATCGCGGCTTTGACATCGATTTATTTCACGGCGCCGCTCCGTCGCGCCTCGTCCTCGCATTTCCCTCCCTCTGTCCACGATAGCCCCAAGAACATAAGCTATTGGTGTTGATGACCTAATTCCTAGTGTACATCGGGGCATTTTACATCGGACACGGAGTTCAGTCTAGGAGTTCAGACGTTCCGCGGCGCCGCCGCGCCTTGCCATTTTAGGCGAGCACGTCGCATCAGCGCTCCCTACTAGGACATGCTAGACTTCCCCACGGCTGCGCAGCCGGCGTAGGGCGCCGAACGTTCTGCAAACCCGCACTTCCAAGATCGAGCAGCTTTCATTTCAGCTCGTGGGGCTGCCCAAAACGCCGCATGCGGCGAACGACGAACGAAACAGCATAGACAAGCCATGCTGCAAATCTTCATCGCCCTAAACCTGGCTGCACTGATTGGTCTGAGGGTATGGCGCCCGGAGCCAGAACCCAAACCCAAGCCCGTATGCCTCATGTCCCCCGCGGAACTGTGGGACCTCTTCGCGGGGCTCGACGCGGACGGCAGTGGCGACCTCGACGGGGACGAACTCGGCGCGTTACTCAAAGCCGTCGGCGCCGTCGCCCTCACGCACCCGCTCGGATTCCTGCTGCTCGTGGGCGCCGCGTCGACCGGCGTGCGGGCCTGCTTGCGTCGTGGCCGACGCACCCTCACGGCCGCCTGCATCGCGGCGAACGCGTGCGCCGCCGCGCGGCTGGCCTACCACTGGAATGCGCTCGCACTCGTTTGCAGCATCCCCTTTTTTCTGACGGCGGCGGCGGTGGGCCGCCTGTACGGCGCCGAGCGACGGTCTTTTGGCACCGTTTCTCTACTCTCGATACTCATGTTAATGAAGGCGGCAGCGTTTCTCCACGTCGCATTTCTATTTTTACTGGTCGGCGGGTGGTTCGTGGAGCGTTGGTACTCGCGGTTCATCGAGCGTTGGGGTTCAGGCTACGCGTGGCTCGTCGCGCGTTGGAACGACGTCGAGTACTGGCAGACGATCTGGCAATCGCCGTCGCTGCCGGTTTGGCTCACTAGCTTTCCAGGGGTATTCTTTCTAGAAGGTGTGGAGCCATGCCTTTGGTACGCGGCCATCGTCGCCTTGGACCTGAAGGTGATTCGCCTCCTCGCCGACGACGGAGGCACGGTAAGCTACCCTCGCGTGCTGGGGACGGGCCCCGCCGCGGAGGCGTTGCGGCGCGACCTTGAGCTGAAATGCGGCGCGCCGGCGCCACAACAATAGCTGCATGACGAGGATGCGTCGTCGACGTGACGGCGTGCGTTTATCATCGATATGTTTTTGTGTAATTACGTACGTGTGTTTCTGGGATTAAAAGTTGTTCATGGTGATCTACAAGAAGTTCATGGACGCGATGTTTGCGTAGGAGCTTAAATATGTTTCGCTTACTACTAGGCGGTCTAGAACGGCTCGAGGCCCTCGACGAGCTCCCGCCGGAGCGGCTCGAACGCCGCGTTCCCGCAGAAGCCCGGGAAGCCGCCCATCTCGAGGATGGCGTGGCGGAGGTACCCGAGCAGAGTCAGCGGGCCGCGGTCGCGCGGTGAAGGCGTTGATTCCCGTCACTATAATAATAGCGGTTGTGGGTGTCGTGGCGACGGTCATGGACATGATCAACAAGATCGGCGACCAGAAGGGCGCGCCGTTTGGCTGCAGTACTGGCTGAATTCTGAATTGCACAGACGCGTCTTTCCTGTGTATATATCCTACCCCCTCCCCAACCCCTGAATAAAATACGTCTACTAGTAATACCTCACGCGTTCACGGGGAAAACACCGCGTCGATGGCGTGGAATCGCCACGCCATCGAGCAGACATAACCCTAGGAAGACGTAACTTAGACCACCATCACCTATTCAGCCTGGCCCGTCAGCCGGTTGAACGGCGCGACCACTTTTTCCTGGAAGAACGGCGCGGTAGCTAGCGCCAGCGCCAGCCGCAGCGGCAGGATCAATCTCGCTAGATTGACGATGACGAACGCCGACGCGGCGATGTTCGCGAAGTCGGCGCCGTTCGTAGCCGTGAACTGCAGCGGAAAGGACGGTAAGTCAATGGACACCATGCCGCTCTTTGTTTGTAGTAGGTCGATGTGGTTCAGCGGTAGGTTGAAATCCAAAGAAGCCGCGAATCGCAGATCCGGCAAATGGCCCTCGTACAAATTGAACAGTAGAGCCGCAATACCAAACGACCCGATCCAGAAGGCCCACTCCCAGGCAATGTACGATAACACGCCGGCGGCGCCGTACTGGCTGCCTTTGCCCAAGACGCTATCTTCAGGGTCGGCTTGCGGGACTCCAAAAGACTCAAAAAGCTGTTCGACGGTCTTCGTGTCGAACGACGGCGCGTAGAAGTAGGGGACCTGCCTCGTGGAGCCGGAGGCCGTCCGGGCTACTTCCCTCACATATAGGACGGGCACGACCTGCGCGGCGCGTCGCGGTCGCTCGACGCGGTCCGAAATGGCTCGAAATCAAAAAAGAAACCACCCACTTCATTGTGAGATAGACACGAGTCGCGTCGATGGCGTGAAGGCGTCTCTACACGACGGGACGCCGAGATCTCACCGGCAGGATCGCCCAATCATCCACGTCCTTGAATTCCACTCGATCAGGGCCGCCCCAGGCCCAGGACTTGGGGACCGTGTCGATATCTGATTCTGTAGGGTCTCGTCTAGGTGACGAGCAACTTACGACCTCAATACCTCTTTCATCTATAGCTAATCGGCGAAACGTGCCGTACCAATTCAACCAAACGGCACACACGAATAGGAAGACCCCACCCGTCACCAAGTCCGGGTTCCAGTCCCTGATGGTGGAGATCGGACAGATGTCTCCACTGGATTTGCCGGCACAGGCTTGGGCAGATAAGTAGCACTCGAACGCGGCAAATGCAATAAAAGCAGCGCAGGCCGGCTCGGGGTTCAGGACGTTCTGGCCGTTGAGCTGCGTCGCTCGAATCGCTCGTTTCCCGTACTTGGCCGTTTCTACCGTTTTACTGGTGTCGTACGATCTTATTTTTTCTTGCGCCGCCGCGTAATCTTTCGACTTGCCGAAGTCGCCGAAGTTGAAATGGCGGACGGTCTTCGGCAGCGCGCGCTGCGTCGGCGCGACGAGGGCTGCGGCGCCCGTCGCCAGCGCTAGGAGCAGGCGCATGGTTGCTTGGAGTTAGTACGTATGTGCTGTGCTTGAGGTCTTGGCGTGGTCGCGGCTGCAGCAAACTTGCACCACGTCGATGGCGTAACGTGTCGTAAGCGCGGATGCCAGCGAATTGCGCCGTACGCAGCTTGCAAAGCCGCAAATCGTGCTGGATCGTGAATATAATCAGCTAGCGGACGTGTAAGATACTAGCTAGACTGAGATAGATGCGGATGGAAGCGCTTTGCTACAAGTACAGACATAAACAGAGAGATCCCGGCCTCCGAGTCGCCTCAGCTGGCGATTCGGGGCAGTGCGGCGGACGTCAAGCCGCGGGAACTTGCTGAGACGGCCAAAGAACAGACTAGCGTGCAACGATTCTTAAATCAACCAACGCGGCGCGGACGCGGACCTTTGCTTGGCCACGCGCGGGCGCCGGGGGCACCGACACAGTCGACCGCGCGCTTAGTTGTGCGTGATCGGGTAGAAGAAGTGGTGGTCGCACGAGTCGACGCACGAGTGGCACATGGCGCCGAACGTGCCGAGCATGGCCGCGCGGCCGTTCTGGAGCTCGCACGTGAGCGCGCGCGTGCGCGCGGCGGGGTCCGTGATCTGCTCCGTGAACGGGTAGCCGCCGGGGATGGTGCCCGCCGAGCCGTCGTAGCCGCCCGGGAGGTTCTGCGGGCCGCCCGTGTACTGCGACGCCGGCATGGCGACGGTCTCGGCGATGCCGCCGAAGAGGAGGATCTGGGCGAGGCCGAACGTGGGCACGTTCGAGAGCGCCGCGAAGCCCATGCCGTCCTTGAGGATGTCCGAGAACTGGACCGAGCCGTCGAGGGTCATGGAGCCGGGGAAGGTGATGCCGAGCTCCTGGACCATCATGCCGAGGAAGGCCATCATGGAGATGCGGCCGTGCTTGATCTCGACGGCGCGGCGGCGGGCGAGGCCCTCCGTGTCCTCGAACATGAAGCCCGAGGGGGTGATCGGCCCGGGGTCGACGCCGATGTCGCCCTTGACGACGACCTTGGAGGCGGCCTGCTGGCCGGGGGCCACGAAGGCGACGGCCGGGGCGGCGAGGAGGGCGAGAGCGAGCTTGGCCATTTTAGATTTGTTTTTTTTGTCTGCGGGTGGGCGCGTACAGGTTGGGTTTCCGCGTGGTTGCGGCGATGGCGTGGAGTCGGGGTCGGGCAGCTCAAGCGGAGGGCGCTCGCCGCAAATCTATGAGTGAGATTTTTGCTTGACGCGAAGCAACCAGCTCGCCACTTGCGTGAGCGCCCGCGAGGGTTGCCGAACCGCTACAGGAGCGGGCGCGAGGCCCTTTGGTTGCGCGGGGCCGTCGTGCAGCCGATCCTATGGCTTTGCAAGCCGAAAGCGCCGCGCCAGCGCCCGCGCTTGCAGCGCAAAGTTGCAGAAAGCGAAGATGAGGTGTTATATACCCTCGTGCGCAGTGCGCTTTGCTCGAGGACGATGTCTGTGGACGCTGCGCAATGCGAATTTGATCGACGATAGGCAAATCCTTTGACGGCAAAACCTCCCCGCACCTTTTGCCCCGCCGATGGACGCGTATCAGGCCTGGATACAGAGCGGGCACAACGTTCCCGACGACTACCAAGCTGGAGCACGCACCGTGCCTCCGCCGCGCGCCGCGCGCCACCGTCACCAAAAAAAAACAAAGCCACACTCGGGGCGACGGCGTATGGGGGCTCAGGCTAGTCGGCTCAAGTGTATTGTTACGGTGCTAGGACTAGTGGGTGGAGCCCCTGGTAGTAGTCGGCTCCAAGGCTCAGGCTTTCCTAGTGTCTTACAAGACGCTAGCTACGTTTTTCACGCCAACGCCGGGAGAGGCTGCGTTTGGTCGCATCGCTACACCGATGACTCGTGGTGAGGTCGCAATTCGATTGCAGAAGCGCTGGGCGCTAAACGGCTGCCGCGCGCGAGCCAGCGATAGCAGCACCAAGGACTGCATGCAGCAGCAGGGCTGTCTCTGGCGCAGTGCTCGCGCGGCACAGAATAATTGGTCGCGGACGACCGCTCGTAGGCGACGATAAAGCTGCGAAAAACGCAGCCTCACGTAGCGGTCACGCGCTAGCGCCTGCAGCGGCGCTAACCGAGCGAGGCTCAGCCAGACTGCCTGATTACGCTACGAGCAACGACGACGGCGGCGGGGTGGCACTGCCGCGGGCTCAGTTGACGAGCGCCACATCACGACAAGCCCCGAGAAACTTCTCAGTGGACGCGTCGCGCCGGGCCTACCACATCATACTATGCGTGGGCGACCACGGGCGTAGGCTGACGCGAGGACGACGATTGGGTCATGAATGGTACCACACCGAGTGATTTGTGCGCCTAGTACAGTCAGTCTGCTGGCGTTTAGATGACGTGCTCGACTGGCATTAAGATGGCCGCCGCGCGTTACAACCACACGAGACGATGCGGTCCGCAGGGTTGCGACTCGGCGCGCGGGCCTCGTGAGTCGCGCGCATCCGTACTTGGCGGGGCACGAGTAGAGTGCACCGTCCCCGCCCCCGGTTTTCTAATAAAGCCTATTAGAGTGCTTAGAAGCGGCCATATTTGCGCTGCATCTCGAGCGCCTTGTCGACGAAGAAAACGGCCCGGTCCCAGGCGACCCCGCAGAACTCAATCTTGAAGTTCTGCCGGGACTGGATGGAGAAGCGGTTGTTGAGGGGCGCGGGCATGAGGAAGAAGTTCTCGGGGTCGTCGCAGATGCTGCTGAGGATGTGGTCGGTCTGGAAGAACTTCGCGTCGATGAGCTGCCGGATGGTCTTCTTGGAGAGCCGGTCGCCGTACGCGAACCATGTTTTTTCAATTAATGTGGGAAGGCTCTAGTTTTGTCGAGGTCATGTTCGTCGCGCGCTTATGTGTAAATCTGGCAATCTCACGCGAGTCGGCAAGTCGAGCAAAAAATTAGGCCTGAAAAACCCGTTTTGTCCCACTGGCACCGCGCCAACGAGCCGGCATTCTACGTCAGAGGGGTACCGAAGACGACCTCGGGCGGTCTGGCGCCGGCGGCGCAGAGCTGGGCCGCGGGGCTGGACTCCGTCGCGGGGCGTCCGCCGGGGGGGTTCCCCAGCAATAAGCGCCTCTCTCGCTCTTGCGTACCGTCAGACGTCTCTTAAGAGGCACATAGTCTTACGACGGACACATAGCTACCGTCGACGACGACGAGCTACGTCCTCGACTTTTTCGCCGGCGACGGCGGCACCGACTTGTCGCCCTTCGTGCCCTTCGGCGCGGCCTTGCGCTTCGGCCTCTTCCTCGGCGCCGGCGGCGCGTGCGGAAGGGCGGGCGCCGGCGCGGGCGCCGGCGCGGGTGCTGGCGCGGGTGCGGGCGCGGGCGGCAGCGCCGGCGCGACGAGGCCGAGCATCGTCTGCGCGAAAACCTCCATGGCCTGCTCGATGTACGCGTTGCGCGCCGCAACGGACGGCAGCGCCGCGAGGTGCTGCGCGGCCGGAGCCAGCGTAGGGTGGAGCGTCGCGCCAGCGACCGCCGCCGGCCTAGTGACGGCGCGAGCGCGCTGTCGGCGAGTCGTCCCCGCTTCGCGCACGCACTCCTCCCAGGCTTTGAAGTTCTTGCGGATCGTCGTGTCCACGACGAGCTTCATCTGATGGTTCATCGCGAGGGCGTAGAAGAACGTGCAATACGGGTAACACGTGTAAAAATTGGACTCCATGTCCCCCGCAATCTTCACAATTTTTGGCACGAGCATGAGAGACGCGCGCGTCGTGAGAGACGCGTGCCCGCAAGTCGTAATTACAAACACCTCCCGGAACACTTCGGTCTGCCGTCCCGGCTCAGGGCGGTAGCCAGTGGCCTCCTTAAACAGATCCAGGTCTAACTCGGTCGCAACCGCGCGGCTCTGGAAGCACGCGAGGAGCGACTTGCCCGACCGCTGCGCCTCTTCATGAGATTCCTCCAATAGACGCGTAATCCGCTTCGCGGTCGTGTCCTTCGTCCAATCAAAGTTTCCGGGGAGTAGAGCGTTGTGCTCCTCCAGCTCGCCCGGCGCGCCAATAATAACATATTCCGGAAAGCCCGCACCTTGTAACATGGCGTTGGCCGTCCACAAACCTTCCCTGACCTTGTCGAAGGAGCCCATGACGAAGCCGCGCCCGAGTCGCCTATCTACGTTTCCATAACAATCTGGCAGCCGCAACCGCGTCGCGGGCGCGCGGCGACCCGTTTTCCCGCGCGCCTTGTCGAGCTCGTCCATGAACGCGACGTGATCTTTGGCCCGCTGGACCCTCGCGACGACGTTAGGGTTCCGCAGGGCCTTCTTCTCGGCGTCGTCGGCGTCGGCAGCCGGCTTGTAGACGCCGTTCCCGGAGTTGTAGGACCAGTGCTCGTCTCCTTTCGCGTCTATTGTGACCCACGTGCCGGGCGGCGTCGCGATCGTAACACTAGAGAGGCGGCCGCACCAATTCTCGCCCTCTTCGGAGTCGTAGCGCTCGCTTTTCAGCGCCTTGACGGCGTCCCTCTTAAAATCATCGGACATCTTACTAAAACACTCCTGCTCCTCCATGCGAATTAAATGAGTGACGGCGTTCAACGCGAGCTGATAGCCCGCTCTCTTTCTGGCTTTCTCCGACGCAAGTGGACCCACGCCAAAGAAGCTGGCTTGTAATTGCCCGCGCACATTTGAGAGATTGCATTTCACTACGGCGCAACCGCGCCTGACGAGTCTCCTCGAATCTACAACTAATCCTTCGGCCGCCGCCTTCAGCTCTTCTTCTTTGCTGTCGAGGATCAACGGCCGCAGTTCCTTTGGACAACTAGAATTGTTACCTCCCGTCAACCACACTTTTTCTTCGGCCCGGCTAGCGCGCGCTTTGGCCCAATCGCGCTTACTCAAATCGACCTTGTAGCCTCGGACTACCATTTTCTCGTCACCGATCGACGTCGTAACAAAGGGGGTCCGCAACGGATGTCGCTTACCACCGACAAAGCAATAATCTAACTTCACGTTGGATCCTGTATCATACTCGCTCTGTTCGATGCAGAACTCCACTATGGTGTCGCCGGCCAGCGGCTCGCCGTCCTCGTCGTCTAATTCTATGCCTAACTCCCTCAGCGTCGTGAAGTTTACGAGCTCCACGCGGTCGTCGACGACCTCATCCTTTACTGCTATCCACAGCCGTATACCGTCTTCCACAGCACCTCGGACTTTAAGTGATGTGCGGCGATGGCGCCAGCCGCCGCTCCCCGCCCCAAATTTTTCAGGGTTCTGGAAGTATTTCTGGGCATGTGATCGGACTTGTGCCGTAGTTCTAGAACCGACAACATCTCTGACCTTCTCCCACTTCTTGCCGAAGCGCTCCAAGCCTTGGAGGAAGCGCGTGTGCTCCTCGTCGGTCCATCGACCCGTCGTTTCGCCGGTCGTCGGGGGCTGGGCGGCGGCCGGGGGCTTGGCTGGCCGGAGGCCGTAAACCATGCGTCTCGAGCGTGCTTCAACCGCGAAAAACGCTGTCCCGCTATGCTGTTGTATCCAACGCAAGGCAACTGCAAATAAAGAACGTATTGCAGCAAACGATCGCGCTGCTCGAAGGCCGTCCTTGACTCTAGTGTGTCTCTTCACTAAGCTCCAAAAAATTTCTCTCAGCCCAGCGCAGCCGCACTGATCAAACTGCGGTTCAGAAGTCCGTCGCGTATTTGAAGGCGAAACAGTCTTCGGGGTAAGGGTCGGGCGCCGTGTTTTTTGTTGAATTGCTTAGAGCTAGGTCCGCCACCGCGACCGACGCCTCCCTGCGTGACCGCACGCCTGTCCCGCCCCGGCCTGAGCCGAACTAGCCAGCCAGCCAGCCGAGCCGGGGACGGGCGTGCGGTCACGCGGGAGGCGTCGCGTCTAAGCAACCAAGAAAAAACAAGATGCACGAGATCCTTACCCCGACGGCGCCCCCTGCTTCGCCTTCATCCGCGCCACGACGCCGTGGAGCTTCTGCGCCCTTGCCAATTCCTCGGCGTCGCCCCAGCCCGCCCCGTCCAGGACCCGCGCGAAAACTGATAAAGACTCGTCGACCATGCCGCGCATGCCCAAACATGAGGCAAGGGCGTTCGCCGCGAGCGCCGATTGCGGGTTCGCCTCGACCGCTCTCCGATTACAAGCTAATTCGTTGTCCAAGTCGCCGGCCTCGCCGTAGAGCACGGCTCGGTTGACCAGGGACTTCGCGTGCTTCGGGTCCGCTTTTAAAGCTCGCTCGAGCCACCGTAGTTCGGACCCGAAGTCGCCTCGCTCCGAGGCCGACAACGCGGCCATATAAGCGGCATCAGCGTCCAACTCATCCAATTGCGAGGCTGTCTGGAACAGCGGCTCGGCCTCCTGCCTTCGTCCTAACTCTCGTAAACATTGTCCTCGGCCAAAGAACGCGGCAGGGTCCCGAGGCGACAAGACAGACGCGCTGTGAAAGCACACCTCGGCGCCCTGGGCGTCGTCGACGCGCTGTCTAGCCGTCCCCAGGTTCAACTGCGCCGACGCCACTCTAGGACAGTGTTGGACCGCGTGCTCCAGGGCGTCGATCGCGAGTTGTTCGGGAGGCACGCCCGTACTTTCACCGGACGCGGCCGCGAAATTCGCTTCCGCGACAGCCCCACCTAACGCCGCGACGCCCCTTTCGATAGATCTGCGACCATGTTCTACCACATCTTCGCGCATGATAAATCCCCCGATCATGTAGCGCGTGCCTCTTGTCAATGGTCGTCCTTGGTGCCGCACGTGGCCCGGTCTAAAAGTAACATGGCCCTGGGGCATCTCCACCAATCGATCGACGGATTCGAACCAC
>JACLAA010008013.1_pt1 | contig 12315 bp, 3 predicted proteins | sample 8027891 | NCBI WGS metagenome assembly JACLAA01 (sample SAMN15724900, study PRJNA655200) | protist metagenome | isolation source: fluorescence activated cell sorting (FACS) single amplified genomes of... | place: Spain: Blaines Bay Microbial Observatory, Mediterranean Sea | collected 2016-01-19 | reverse complement strand
GAAGAAGAAGAAAAAGACGAAGAAGAAAGAAGAGTTGTAGTAACAAACACCAAATCGCGTAAACGCGTTTTCCTTTCCTTTTCGAGGAAGGAGAGCTTTTTTTTTAGTTGAAGAAAAGGACGACGAGACGACGACGTAAAAGAGGACGGCGCGACGACGACGACGATGCAGTATTCAGGCGTTTGAATTCGTCGTCTGAATCGTCGCGTTTGTGTATTATGCATAGTTTAAAAAACCAGTAATAGTATAGATAGTTAGTCTCCTGCATAGCAGTATTTAGGGTAACACAAAAAACCCTAAACATTTTTTTGTGTATCAACATCCAAAAAAAAGGGCGCGTCCCTTCAAAGAAAAGAGCGCGCTTTAGTGCGCACTCTAAAATCAATCAATCAAAACAACACCACGACATCATCATCGCAATAATAAAAACGCTTCTTCGAGGAGTTTGATAATAATGAGTGCATCATCAAAAGCAGCAGAGCGCGATCCTCTCCTCCCGTACACCAGACAGTTCGGGTCCATAAACGAAGACGACGACGACGGGAAGATGAGATTCGAGCGAAGAGGCGCCTCATCGGACGACGTCGAAAACGGGAGAAAGAAGACGTTCTTCCTCTTCGACGCGCATTCATCTCACGCGTCGAGGGCGAAAATACACGCTTCGTTTTTATACGTTTTAATGGCGTGCGTGTTGTTCTTCTCCGGCGCGATCGTTGGTTCCTCCTCCTCGTCCTCGTCAAAGATGATTTTGATGTCGAAGGAAGATGGTGTCTCTTCGGCAAAAGGACCGCGAAATCATCATCATCGGCTCGGGACGATGGCGACAATCGAAAACGCTCCCGGTCAGAAGACTTCATCAACGTTGATGAACAACAACAATAAGAACAAGAAGAAGAATAATAATAATAACAACAACAACAAGAACAACGGCACTGCACAGTCTTCTGATGTGGACGACTCGTCTTCGTCTTCAGAATCTTCGTCGGGAGGGGAGGAAGGCGCGAGCGAGGAGGACGCGTACCAGTCTCTGATGGAGATGTTTGGGATTTTCGGCGGCGCGGCGCCACCGACGAGAGAGGCGATCGAGGAACCGGAACCGAGCTTATCGGAGGAGAATCAAGATTTGTTGAAAGAAGAAGAGAATCACTATTCGAGGATTGGATCGGATTTGGGGTACTTCAGAGCGCCGTCGGTGAGGAACGATACTTTAGTGTTCGTTTCGGAAGGGTCGATTTGGCTTTCGCATCTGAGAGGAGGTCCAGCGGCGAGGATTTCGAGCAGTTATTCGTACGAATCGGTGCCAAAGCTCTCGCCCGACGGGAAACGAATCGCGTTTTTAGCGGAAGCTGCGGACGGGTTCGAAGTCTTTGAGCTCCCCATCGCCGGAGGCGTGGCGAGACAAGTCACGCACGGCGCGCAGGCGTACGGGTTGTCGCAATGGTCCGGCGACCACGAGCTTTTGATTTTAACGACGCAATTTTCCGATCTCGGAAATCCGCAGTTGGCAAAAGTTGACGCTTTAACCGGGAAGGTTTCGGTGTTGCCGTTTGAAAAAGCGCACGGAGGCTCGAAAGATCCCAAAGGATGCTACTTGTTTTATCCTTTGAGACAATCGTCCTCGACGAAACGGTACGAAGGTGGCGAACAGGCGAGAATTTGGAGATGGTGCGGTGAAGCTGCCGTCGGCGCGAACGGAACCGCTTGGTCAGAGGCGAAAGAGTTGACGCCAGAATCGTGGTCCATGCGAGGCGCGTGGTCGCCGCAAACCACGGACAAGCTCAGCGGCAAGGTATTTTTCATCAGCGACAAAACCGGCGTGGCCAACTTGTGGGTGATGAACGACGACGGCTCGAAAAAGACGCAACTGACGTTCGAGTGCGAGTTCGACGTGATGGAGTATGCCATCGACGGTACTCGCATCGTCATGCGCGTTGGCGCGGATTTGAAATCAGCGACGTTGAGCGCGGCTCAAATCGAAGGCGGCGTGATCATTTCCGAGGCGACGACGTTGAAGATTAATCTTTTATCCGAATTCCGCGAGGCGCAGCCCATGTTGCTTTCCGATCCGCTTTATGAAATGTCCGAACTCGCCATCTCAGACGATGGCATTTACGGCGCTTTTATCGTGAGAGGTCAGGTTTACTTTTCGCCGCTCGTCGCGCAACTCGGGACGAGAATCGAAAAAGTTACCCAGTACGAAGGCATGGTTCGATACAAGCACGTGCAGTTCATTCCAAACTCGCATCCGAGTGATCCAATTAAGTTACTCGCGTTGAGCGACGCCAGTGGTGAATACGACTACGTCGTTCTGGAAAGAGACGAGGACAACGGAGTCAGCTATTGGTCGGAAGCGCAAGTCACGCAAGACGGGGCCATTCAAGGAGGTTTGTCGTTTTCGCAAATTTCTCCCGATGGCACCTCGCTCGCTTTCGATGATACCAACGGCCACGTCAAGTTGGTGAATTTCACCAACACCATCGTCAACACGGAGGAGTTCCGAACGCCAATTTCGCCGGAGGATGCCCCCATCGGTGCTGGAGGACTCGGCGGCGCCGAGGACTTTTCTTCGGAAATGCCGCTGTTGTCGCGAATGCAGAACAGCGGCGCGGACGAGGAAGAGGTGCTCGACGCGGCGTCGATTTTGATCAAGCGTCAACGCGTGTTGGATAAACGCACGAAGAAGATGCAAGCTGGTCGAAAGTTTGTCAAGGCGGACATGCGCGCGCCAAACTTTCGAGAGACGTCGACGTCGTCGTCGTCGTCCTCTCCGAACGTGGCGTCGCTCGGTAACCCTCAGCAGCAGCAACAGAGTGCCAACGTAAACGCAAACAAGAAGAAGGTGAACAACAACAACCCTTCCTCGTCGGCGAAACTCTCCGCGTCTGATAACAATCAAGCGAACGTCCGCAACATCGTCTCTGGTTTACAACCCGAATCCGCGGGAGAATACGCCTGGTCTCCAGACGGCACTTGGCTCGCCTACGTCTCTCTCTACCAAGACACTGACTTTGAAGTTATTTATGCTTGGAACACGAAGACGAACGAACGAGTGCGCATCACGCCGCCGTCCTCGAACTCGAGATCGCCGACGTTTTCCCCGGACGGTTTGTTCCTCTACTACTTCAACGACGCGCAGTTTTCCTCCGGGTCAAATTCGCCGTACGGCTCCAGAGGGTCTGAACCGGTCTACGAAGACGGAGAAAGTTTGTACTGTTTGCCTTTGAGAGAAGGTTTGGCGTGTCCGTTCTTCTCCGGCGACGAGATGAATGCAGCGGGCACGGTGTTTGATCCTACTTTGGGGCAAAAATACCCGACGAAAATTTCGATGAAGAACATCGAAAAGAGATCCGAGGTGGTTCCTTTTGTCGATCGCGCGAGATACGAAAGCATGTACATCATCGGTAGCGGCGCTACGATTTTGTTAAACATGTACGATTCCATGGGAAGCTATCTCATCGCTGTCGACATCATGCAAGGCTACGTTACGCCAATTTATCCGGACGCTTACGACGTTTTGGTGTCTCGCGACTTGCAAGTTGTCGTTTTGTTCACAGAAGAAGGCGTCGCGCTCATGTCTGCGCAGACCATCGCGGAAACTCCGGATCAAGATGCGATTCTCGCTCAAGCCTTGTTGTGGTTACCGCCGGAGACATGGACGGTGAAAGTCAACCCGAGAGAAGAGTGGATGCAAATGTACGACGAGGCCATGCGCACGATGCGAGACAACTTTTACGATCCGAACCTCCACGGTGTCGATTGGCCGGCTGTTACGGAACGGTGTCGTCCGTTGGTAAAAAGATTGACCTCCAAGAATGAGTTACGAGACGTTCTCGAGCAAGCTTTGGGAGAATTGTCCGTCTTACACGTCTTTGTCGACGTCGAAGGCGGCGAGGCTTTTGAAAAAATTGGCATGGGACAGAGTTCGGCCTGCTTGGGCGCTAAATTTGAGCAAGTTCCTCAAGGTTTGCGCATTACGAAGATCTACGACACCTCCGAAGTGTTGATGGCCCCGAACTCACCTCTGTCGGCGATGGCTGTGGATTTGAGACCCGGCGATATCATCACTCGAATCGACGGCGTTTTGGTCAACGCTTTGTCCGATCCTCTCCCGAAACTTTTAATGGGTAAAGCGTATTCGCAAGTGCTCTTGGAAGTCATTCGCGGCCCGAGAACGAAAGAAGAGATGGCAGAGTTGGAAGAGTTGCAAGAAATGATTGAAAGCGTGCAACAATCGAGCTCGAGTTTGGGCGTCGCTCAATCAAACGCGCTCCGAAGGTCGTCCCTTTCGTCTTCTTCCATGGCATCAAAAAGGTCGCGCACAAGTACCGCCGCGGCTCCCAGTGGCGATGGTCAACAAAATAGCCCGAAAAGAGGGATGGATTCCGGCGAGCAATATTTCAACGGCGGGACTTTGAATACGTTCAATCCGTTGACGGAAATCGCACGATCGGCTTTGAAATCGAATCGATTGGGGTCGCACTCGTCGTCGGCGAAACCCTCCAAAGACGCGGACAGTAGCAAATCATCCGACGGCGCTTCTAAAAGTTCTTCCTCGGGTAAGATGGGCGAAGAAGAGGAGGAAGAACTAGTCATGCTCGACAGAGTCGTCGTCGTTCCTCTCGACGTCGGGACGTGCTCCGCGCTTCAAAAAGCGGACGCTTTGAACAGAAGAAAAGCGAAGGTTCGCCACGACTCTAACGACACCATCGGTTACGTCTATCTCGAAGACATGGTCCAAGAAGGACCGGAAACGCATTCCATGGATGACTTTGCCAGTCAATTTTATCCGAACTTGCGAAAAGGTGGCTTGATCATTGACGTGAGAAGAAACCATGGCGGGAACATCGATACGTGGGTGTTGGAACGCTTGAGAAGAGTGGCTTGGATGTTTGAGTCCCACCGCAGCGGCCCGGGAGAGACAACCATGCAATACTCTTTCCGAGGCAAAGTCGTCGTATTGATCGACGAAATGTCCTCTTCAGATGCGGAACTTTTTGCCGCTGGTTTCCAAACCATGAAGCTCGGTAAGGTGATTGGCGCCAGATCCTGGGGCGGCGCGGTTGGGTACTCTGGCAACCCGGAGTGCTCCTTAGTCGACGGCGGCTCGTTCACCATCCCTTCGTTTGGTCCGTACCTCGGTAACGAGTGGTTAATCGAGCAAAAAGGTGTCATCCCGGATATTCCAGTAGCAAACTTACCCATCGAATCCTTCCACGGCACCGACAAGCAACTCGACGCCGCCATCCGAGAAGTTTTGAAGGAAATCAAGGCGTTGCCGGATGTGAAAATTCCAGAGCACCCGCAGTTTCCCGTGAGAGCGTACGACAACGCGAAGTGTTTGGCGGATCAACAAGAGGAAGGAGCGAAGACCGAGTTGTAAGAACGGAGGAGGGCAGGTATTAGAAGAAGAAGAAGAGAAAGCGAAACCGAAACCGAGAAGGAGAGAGAGAGAGGGAGAAGAGAATATAGAAAAGAGAAATTAAACTGCTTTAGAGTGAGAGAGAGAGAGAGAGAGAGATGTGCGCGTAATGTGTTCACGCGCGTTGTAATTTACTTTTGGTACCATTTATTATTATTATTATATACGTGTGAATATAGTATCCGCATCGTCTTCGCGCCGAGAAGCGAACACCCTTTCATTTTTCTTTCATGCTGACTGTGTTTCTTTTCTCTCCAAAAAGCGTCAGAAAAACGCATAAATAAGAAACGAACTTTTATTCATGCGCTTCGTAATGTTGACATCCTCTCCGTCGCTCACGACTCCGCCGGGTGGTTCTCGTTGTCATTCGACGACGACGACGACCTTATTGTCGAGGACGACGACGGGTAAGGCACCATCGTTCGTACGCCGAGGACGACGACGACGACGAAACGACAACCTTAACGGCTTTTTTGTCCTCCGATTCTCTTCTTGTTTTTGTTCTTTGAGGACGACGACGACACCGACGGGCGGCTCGCTTCTTCTTTCTTCTCCGCGAGAAAGAGGAGGAGAACATGAGCGACGAGCGATGAGGATGCGCGTCGTCCCGTCTTCTTCTTCTTCGTCGTCTTCTTCTTCTCGAAAAGGCGGCGATTCGGATGATGATGATTTTAACGAGAAGGTTGCCGAAGTGAGCGAAAATTTGACCACGAACGAAGAAGCGTTGCGAGCGAAGATTGGACAGTTGCAAGAACGCGTGAAAGCGTTGAGGAGGACTCAATCGACGCCAAGAAAAGAAAACTTTCCCGCGACCGCCACTGCCGCGGTTTCTGTCGCGGGCGCGGCGATCGACGAGAGAAGAGGCGGCGCGGCGACGACGAGGAGCGGAGGCGACGAGAGGAGAGAAGGAGAGGGCCAAGGGGCGGATGTTGAAGGAGCAGTGGATGCGGATGGGACGGGTACTTTCTGGGAAGACATTTTACGAGCGTCCGTGAGTACTTTGGATGATATATTCAGCGGCGCGTCGTCCTCTTCCTGGGACGAAGACGAAGACGACGTCGAAGAAGAAGAACAAGAGAAAACTTCGCTGACGGTTGGAATCGAGAAGGGTGCGGAGACCGTGGACGTGGACGGTGGAAAAAGGGAGAAGACGAGGATTGATGGTAATAGTAGCGGTAGTAGTAACAGTGGTGATATTGAGGGCAGGAAAAAGAACAAGGACAGCAGGTGGGAATGGCAAAGACAGTTTGATACTCCGAATCAGTTCATGGGGCATTTCAAGAAAGCGCCGGCCGAGAAAGGAGAAGAGAAGAGGCTCACTACCACCGCGGCAAATAGTAATACTACAACTGACTCCACCACTCCATTGATAACGACAACTACAACGACGACGACGACAAAAGAAGAAGAAGAAGAAGAAGAAGAAGAAGAAGAAGAAGAAGAAGAAGACTCAACGAATGCTGGCTCAAACTGGATCCCAGACGCGAGCGCGTTTCTTTCGCGTCTTCCGCTTCCGCCTTTGATCGGGAATTTGTTTTCTGGATCATCTTCATCCTCGACTGCAACGGCGACTACTTTTGCTGCTAATGCTGCTGCTGATTTAAGCATAGCTGAGCAAAGTGAGGAAGTAAACGCAGAAGACGACGAACGAATAATCGATGAACAACTTCGCGACGCGAACGTAAACGCCGTCGCGGTTGCAAACAACGCCTTGCAAAAATTAACAGCCGCTATTCAAGAGATTGACTTACAAATCGATAGAGAATCGCCGCCGCGCACGCCAAGATCACCATCATCACCACCACCACCATCAACAGCGCAAGAAGGCGGGGCTTTCATCACCGCCGAAAATCAAAGTGAAGAGGATACGTTCAACGATTTAAAGGAGGCGCTCTCCGAGGCGATTAAAAATGCAGACAAAGCAAAAGCAAAGCTTGGAGACGTCGAAGTAGCGGCAAATGACGTTTTGAAAGTGCGCGAACGCATCGAAACGTATCGTCAAAGCGCGACGTATAAGAAGAACGTTTCTTTGACATCTTCCGAAAATGGTAAACGCGGCTTGAGTGAAAGTCAGCCGGAAAATATTCAAGCTTTGCGTCAAGCGCTCGAAGCTGCCCAGGTCAAATTAAAAGAAGCTTCAGCTTCCTCGCGTAAACAAACTGTCGTTGTTGCCAGACAAGTTATGGTATTGAGAGAACTTTTCGAGCCAGGAGCACAAAAGTCTGCAGAGAAGAGTAGTGAGAATGACGCCGATACCGATATTCAACGAGAACAACAACAAGAGGGACTGGTAGAAACGAAAAGAATCGACGAAGGTTTGTACAGTAAAATCAACTCGGCTCGTAAAGTAGCTGAAGATGCGATTGTTGCGTCGAATATTACCGAAACTTTAGCGAAACTAACGTCGTGGCCAGGCGCAAAACTTTCGCAAATTGTGACGAGGCAACTCGAAGAGATGGCGGCGATTGATGAAGACGCGGAAGATTTTGTCGGGTCAACAACATCAACCGGTGAAACCGACAGAAGCGATAACTTGGATAGCATTCTCCAGCCTGCTTTAAGAAACATGGTTTCCTCGTCCTTATATCGAGCGTCCGAAGAAGATACGAAGAATGCTAGGATTGCTTGTTCTCTTTCCTCTTGGATTTATAATTTTCCGGACCAAACGACAAAGGATGGTTTAACTCGAAACGGTTTGACCATGTTATGGAATTCGCACGAGCACGAAGAAGCTCTTTCGGAGGATGAAATTAGTGGCAACGACAGTCAACAACAACAACAACTCGTCCAAACCTCGAGTGTTGAGAATATCAACTTCACCGATGCCGAAGCCGCCGACTCGGAGATGAACAACGCAATTCTTTTAGAAAATTTGAAAAAGGAAAGACACAATCGAGAAGAATCGATTCGCTTAGCTTCTGCGGCGGCGGATGAAGCCATCAAAGCGTTGGCATCGGTGAAGAGAATGCGAGAATTAAAACCTGACGATCCAAACGCGGCCGAGGCTGCAAGAAAAACCACGGAGCTCGCTAATTTGGTTTCTCAAGAGCTCACCAGAGTTTCGGAGTCTCAGGAAACGTTGAAGAAAGAACGCTCGGCGTTGTTACGCGAAAGCGAGAAAATAAGCGAGTTACAAAAACAAAGAGCAAAATCGAAAGCGTCTTCGGAAAACGGATTACAAAAGAAAAAGAAGAAGAATGGTAATAACAAAGAAGCCGGTGAGAATGCGGTGATGCCGGTGAACTATTGCGTGGGCGTAGACAAGGAAAACGCAACGTTATGGATTGTCGTCGAAGGATCGACCAACTTTGCCTCGTGGCAAACCAATTTAACTTGGACACCCACGACGTTTGAGGATAAAGAAATCAGAGTCCATCAAGGAGCGTACGCTTGCGCGCAAAGAATGTACGATCGCGTTGAAAAATTGTGTAAAGACCATTTGAAGACGTTTGGCTCTAAGAAGGCTCGGATAAAATTAACTGGTCATTCAATCGGTGGATCTCTGGCGTATTTGCTCGGTCTGATGCTCATTCTGAGAAATGGAGTTCCTCGATACGCGCTCGATGATATCTGGACGTTCGGGTCGCCGTACGTTTTCGATCGCGGTGCGGAAGATTTGATGCAAAGGATTGGGCTGCAGCGAGATTTCATTAAAGGCGTCATCATGGGCAAAGATATCGTACCTCGATCGTTTTCGTGCTATTATCCTCCGTGGACGCGTTCTATTTTGGGCTCGGCTCCCTGTCCTCGGCCGTTCAAATGCGTGAACATGCCTACGCTCTTAAACGAAGAAATGATGTACGCACCTTTGGGTGACATGTATCTTTTACAACCCGTACACGGTTCGGCGCATCCACTTTTACCAGAAGGACCGGGATTCTATAAGCTCCAAGGAGAAGAAATGTACGACATAATCGCCGCTAAAGCTCGCGAAAGTAGTTCGATATCGACGATGAGTCTAGATGCGAGTTTCGACGAAGAATCGCATTGGCTCGATGCGCAAAAAGACGAGCGTAAACTTGATTTTTACGCCGATGAAGTAGCTCAAACGCGAGGGTCAACAACAACTTCAACGACGAAGACTCTGTCTGAGAATTTAAGCAAGATTGCATGCTTAACGCAAGCAGATGCTGCATTAACGGCGTCCTTGATAATTTCCCAGATTGATAGAGAGCTTTTGACCAAAGCGAAAGAAGGCGTCGGCGGTGATCTATCGGTGATAATGCGAGAACAAACTCGAGATGCGGCGCAGAGAGTGATACTCAACACGCCACATCCACTCACAGTTTTGTCGGATCCGAGAAGTTACGGTTCGCAAGGTTCAATCAGTCGTCACCATAATCCGTACTCATATCAAAAAGCTTTGTCCAGAGCTGCGAAAGCTTCGGCGGGAGAAAATAAAGAATATTCATAAGCACGTGAACAGTAGCAGTGAGCTTGTAAAATAAAATTTGTATGTACAACAGATAATGATAGTATATTTACGCGGCTTTCGCGAAGCCGACTCTGGACCCGCCGTGATCAAATACCGTGTGATACGGTCCCAAAAACACGTCACCTAGAATCCACAGAGGACCCATTGGTTTAGGAACATCTAAACCCATGAAACCGCTAATGCACGTGTTTGACCCTTGTCCATCATCAATCTCTAAGACGTACTGTTTCGGCGTCAATTCGAAAGATTTACCGGCAATTGTAAACGAAATATTTGGCATTTCATCGATGGCGTTGCAATCGACTCCGGCTTGTCCACCCGGCTGCGCCGGGACAAAGTCACAAACCTTCTCGAGTTCATTCAAAACAACCGTACGAGTCACGTTCGCTTGCAATAACTCCTTCGCGTAATCCACGGCCATTTCACACGCCGAGCACGCAACTTTACTCTTTTTCGTTTCTTTTTCCTCATTCTTCTTTGACGGTTTGAAAAGATCGCCCAAAAGCGAGAGACCCCCGCGAAGACTGCGATGTTTCTTTTCCTCTCTCGTCGTCATCAATAATTTTCGAGACGTAGCCAACACCCCGGTTGGCTCACTTATTTCTTTTTCAATCGCATTTGTTTCAGCGGCAGCTGAACAGATGTTCAAACTCTCGCAGATTTGACTCGAATCGTACGTTTCGATGTCGTCCAAAAATTCTTCGCCGTAACGTTTAATGGCAATCTTACACTCTTGAATCATCAAGTTTTCGGCGCCGATTGCGTCGTTAATTTTATCGATGACGGCGGAAGGTCCGGCGAGCAACGATGTTCCTGTATCTGCGATCGCTTGATGCTTAGTAGAGGAGGAGAACGACACCGTCGTCTTGTCGTTTTTGTCGTCGATGAATGAAAACTCACCAACTTTCACGTCATCCAAATCGAATTGCCAGTAGCCTTTCTTCGTCAAATCCACCCAGACGTGCTCGCCGACGAAGTGCTTCTCGTCGACGCCACCAAAGACGAGTTCACCACCATCAACCACACCGTCCCCGTCTTGATCTCTGTTTAACCAAAACGAAAACTGATCTTTCTCGACTTGATTTTGCGCGACGGCGTTATCAAACACCGGCGTGACCCCGTCGACGGCGATTTCCTTAAATCCCAATCCTAAGATCCCGTCAAACTTAGCGAAAAGGAACGTCAATCCCGGCTCTTTCGTCGCTTCCGCAAACGTCTGATCTTTAATTTCAATCGAATTTCCCAAACGCACCGTATCCGAGCTCAAGAACCCGCTCAACGACCCAGATCCGTATTGAATTGCAAAATCCTCACCGTTCGGCTCGTACGACCTGCTCTTCTCGCTGTCGTACTTTTCGTGCGCGTCGCAGGAAATTTGAGAAAACTTGCACTTTGACGACGGCACCCACAAATTCGAGCTCCCGGTATCGAAACACACCTGAAATTTCTGCCCTGGCGTTCCAATTTCCACCGGACCGTAATATTGCGCGTCCATGTAATTCGCGATGGGCACCGACGACGTCGCTCCTCCTTCTCCTCCGATCGACGACGCCACGTCTTCAGACGATTCCATCTTCTTGTCCTCCATTAAACTCGTTTCGGCGTTTCTCGTGTACTTCTCCACCATTTGCTTCTTCTTCATCTCCGCGTGTTTCGCGCGCAGCTTGGACGCTTTCATCTTCGTTTGCCAGTTTTCGCTCATCACTTCCTCGTCCTCGTTTGCTTTCATCAAAGGCACCTTTTTTTGTAAGGACACGCGGTGAAGAACTCCTTGGTCGTTATTACTCTTATTACGTTGATGATGATAACGAAGACCACCAAAACCATCATAAAACAGCATCAGCATCGCTCCTCCTACTAAAGCGAGCATTATCATCAACGAACGAGGACGTAAACGACGACGTTTGTCTTCTTCTTCTTCTTCTTCTTTAGGGAACATGATGAAGAATTCTTCACCGCACAAAATTCGTGAAGAAGATGATGATGATGCTTTTGGTATATAAAAGATGAAAGAAGACCAACGAAGTTTAAAACGAACACTCAGAAGACAAAACTAAACAAAGTCTCAACGAATTCTCTTCTTCGTAATACACGTCTTCTTCCTTTATTATTATTAAACAATATTGAGTGATGTAATGAGCAAATTATGATTGAATTTTGGGCAAATTTATTCCTTTGTTTGACCAAAAAACTACTGGTACTACTCTAAAATACTATACTGCTAAAATTTTACCTCTTTCTCCTCTTTGTCTTTCTTTCGAAAACGACGTCGGTACGCGCGACGAATTTACAAGAAGAAGAGTCCCCGTCGTCGTCGTTTTTTGAGGAGAAGAACAGTCTCGAGCCTTCGTGAACGGGAGAGTTCTTCGCGTTTCCGTGGGGGAAGCACAAGACCGCGCCGACTCTCGGTGCGACGGCGTTACCGACGATGACTTTTTTCTTCTGTTCTTCTTCGTTAGTA
>JACLAA010000924.1_pt1 | contig 12326 bp, 8 predicted proteins | sample 8027891 | NCBI WGS metagenome assembly JACLAA01 (sample SAMN15724900, study PRJNA655200) | protist metagenome | isolation source: fluorescence activated cell sorting (FACS) single amplified genomes of... | place: Spain: Blaines Bay Microbial Observatory, Mediterranean Sea | collected 2016-01-19 | reverse complement strand
CGTTCCATGAACCGAGCGGCGTTTGCCTCAGACAACTGAAAGACGACCCCCACAAGGAACCAAAGGAAGAAGTGCAAGAACTTGATTTATTTGCGAAGGCCAAGGGCAAGTATGGTTCACGAGCCCATTTGACGGCGAAGATGCCCGAGAGATGTTGCGTGTCCGACGCGGGTCATCATGCTTGTTTTCTATTTGAGAGAAAGAATGAACACTGGCAGTATGTCGACACGCTGGGCCGGATGGAGAGTGGCCACGAGCCCTACGAGCTCTGTCTACCGAGGGGCTGCGCCTGGGATTCGGACGATCAGGTCTATGTAAGTGATTGGGGCAACAACCGCATCCAAATTTTTGATCTACCTAGCATGTCCACAAAGGAAGCGGAGGACTACTCAACCATGTCCCTGGCGCAACTCAAGCGAGCCGCCCGTCTTTCCAGTAGAGATTTTACGGGCTGCGTCGCAAAACAAGATTTCATCGACGTCCTCGACGCGCCGTCCTACAACGAGGCCTTCACGCTGAACGCTCCGGAACTTTACTCAAGAGGCTATGTCGTGAAGCACGACGACCGGAGCGACGAGCAGAAAGCAGCGGACGAGGCCGAGGAAAAAGAAAGGAAAAGGGAAGAACAGGCGAAGCAGGAGGAGCAAGAAAAGAAGGAGCTCGCCCGGTTGCAGGAGATCGCGGATTATGGGGAACCGTCTTCGGAAGAGGAAGACTCGGACAGTGACGAAACGACAATGGCGTCTCCGACCAAGGCGTCGCCCGAGAAGCCCATCACGGGCCCCTGGCTCCTCAACAAGCCGAACGATGTCGCTGTTAGACATCAACCTGTTGGATTGAGGAAGATGGGTCTCTCGGAGCGAGGAAGATGTAAAAGAGCCTGGGAGCGCGACGCGCCGTTTTGGTCAGTATCTCAGCGTAGAAAATCAGACGCTGTCGCCGCGACGGCGTCAACGCGATGCCGCGTCGCCTCGAGGTCGTCTTCATGATCACATAGGAGTAGTATCGCGACGGCGTCGTTCCACGCAGGTACCTGGGCAGCATGTCGCGCAAGGAGGCGAATGACATCTTGATGGCCCTAAAACCGGGCGCGTGGCGTATTAGGGTAGAAGATAGGAGACAGGTCGAATTAGTTTTATGTTACAAGAACCCGGAAGGGGATACTATCTTGCAGCATAGTATCATGCCTACAGATCCACACAAGTGGCCACAGGGACCATTCAGATCCATGGTGCAAGGAAAATTAGCTTTAAATTACTACAAAGCGCGAGCCCAACCGGGCGAGAGACCACCAGCCATCGATGCCAACGGTGATTATCTGTTGGAAGTCGTGGACCTGGACGAAATTCTAGAAGTGCTGTGCAGACAACACAACCTGTCCTATCCATTAAGGGGTGATCCCTGGGGCGCGCGACCGTATCGGACGATCGCGGTTGCAGATACGGGCAATAACAGGATAGCCTTGTTCCAGTACGCCTGTAAACGCTTCGCGCTGTTCCGAGCGAACTACCGCTACGCCCAAGAGGTCAAGGCGTCCAACGGGATTGAACTAAGAGAACCGGGGAGCGTGGCTTTTTCCAGAGATGGAGACTTAGTAGTAGGGGATGTGAAAGACGACGTCGATTGGACGGAGGCCGTGGGTGGTGATGTAAGGGCAGCAATAGAACAAAGGAAGAAGATTCCCGGTCGAGCTGTGGTTCTAGGGGCGCCGTCCTACAAGGTGACGTGTGTGATCATTTTGAGGAGTGCGCCGGTGCCTCCCCTGCCACCGCCGCCTCTCAAGGGCTGCGACGATTCGTTTGATCCTCGTCTCGCGAAGGACAACGACGTCTGCGTCACTGGTGCTGTTGGTGGAGCCGCCCCTATAGTGACGTTTTGGGGCGAAGGCGAAGACGTCACGGGTCTCGCGAGGCCGCCTCGACTAGGCGTCGTCTGTCGCGGTAGTACGAAGTGGGGGCCCTGCGGCGCTTTGTCAGGGTGTATCATCCGGCGGGCTGGTTCGTTAGCTAGACTCCCGCAAGAGATACTATACAAAGCGATCGAGTTCCAGGGTCTCATTGACGCGATGGGTTCGGTTTCCTTGTGCAACTGGGCGTTGCGTAATGCTGCTCAAGAGTTGAGGAATGACTGGAAGCTCGAGCCGCTCACTTCTACAGAGCTGAAGAAGTGTAAAAGATTATTCGCGAAATATGCGCGACGTAGAGACGGCAAACTAGCAGTATCTACTCGAACAGAACCGTGGCTCCCGCCCGGCGTCATTGAGGTGAAACGCTTGCAGAAATCACTAGAATTGAACCAGAATACGTCCTATGCCTTAAGGGAAATAGAGGAGAAAAGAAAAGCTTTCCTCGAGAAAGGTGGGAATCTGGACGCGATGGACATGGTACAAAGGAAGAAGTGGAAGGCACGGGCCTTCGAGGGCGACCTGTCCGATGAGGATGGCGACGAGACGAGGATCGGGTATGTGGATTTTTCAAGAGGCACTTTTTGCGCCGTCGCGGAATGTTACGGCTCGCAGTTCTGGTTTACGAGAAGAGGCGCCATCGCCGAGAATTTCTGCGAGATGGCTTCGGAGGTGGAGATTGAAGAGAGGATAGATAGTGTGTCGCGGTGGGGCGAACGCGCTAGATATAGAGATGCGGAGACGATACTGTCACGCTGTTTGGATGGAGACCAGTTCTTGGAATTCTGGACAAGACTGCAAGAAAGTATACATGGCGTGCGGCCCTGGTACGAATCGTCCAAAGATTCGCCGGGTGGGTCGCTGTTACGAGCTTTAGACGATAGCAACGAGAGTGCGAATAAAGCTCTAGCGTCGACATCACCACACGCGTCGGACAAGCAAAAGGTCGACGCCCATGTGGATGGGTATGATTTTCAAGCCTTAAATGGTGTGCAAGCAATAGATCGGTTGTTTCAAAGGGAGCTGCCTGTATCTGGTCCGGGCTCCTCGATCCCGACGCTACCTCTGCTCGAAGAGGCCGTGCCCGACGCTATTGCAGCGTTGGCGCCGGCGCCCGCGCCGGCGCCGGCGCCTTCACGTAAACCGGGCGAGCGCCTCGCGGCGATGAGGGGCCAGAAGGGCTTCGGGGCCGACTTCTTCGCCGCTGCTGGCCAAACTGTTAGAGATGAGTCCCCGCGGTCGCTGCTGAGGGCGCACAACGCGCAGCTGGCGAAGCGCGGCCTGGTCTGGCGACTCTCCCAAGCGAAGACTGCGTTGGAAGCCGAACCCCCGGCACCGCCGCCGGCGCCCGCGGCCGAAGCGCCGCCGCCACCGCCCGGTAAAACATCGTGGGACCGGCTCTTCGCGGCGACTGGAGCGTATGACGACGACCTCGACGCGAAGGAATTGTTGAAGCTCCACAACGCGACGCGCGGCTTCTCGTACGACTATCCCGATTCGATATACGGGGATGAGGACGAGATGTGGGTCGAGGGCGGGGAAACCGTGGGCGGAGAAACCGTGGGCAGCCGACAGACCATGGGCAGCCGAGGGAGCCTGGGCTCGCGAGGGAGCCTGGGCAGCCGGCGGAGCCGCCAGAGCCGCGCGGAGCGCATCGCCGAGCAGAAGGCCGAGCTCGAACGGCAAAGAGCGGAAGCCAATGCGAAGGCTGAAAAAGCGCGCGAAGATCGCGAACTCATGCGCCAGCGCGTCGCCGAAGCCGGGGGGAAGTGGCGCGCGTTCAAGGAAGAGGATGGTATGCTAATGTAGTAATGACAACAAAAACTTACAGTGCTAATTTCGTCCGCAGGTAGGCCTCCCGCGTCTCTTTGGAAGAGCGGACCTCGTTCCACTCGAAGTAGGGGATGGGGATGACCTCCCAGCCTAGTATTCGCAATAGCCTTCTTTTGAACGCCGTCGCGCCGTTGCATTGTATAGAACCAGTGGCGCCTCCTAATAGATAATGGGTGGGGCCGTCGAATTCCACGGCGACCTTCATCGCGGGCCGCGCCATATCTAGGGACAACCCTTCTTCCGTGCGGTGCTCCTCGTCGTGATTCCATCCTAAACCTGTCAACACGCGCGACACTTCATTTTGGGTCTGTGACGGCTCAACATCTTGGGAAACGAAGGCCTCCTTTAAGGAGACGGAGTGCTCCCCGAGCACCGGTACTAACAACGAGTCAGGTAATTCTCGAGACAGGTAGAGGTAGACCTGGTAGAGCTGCGCGCGGCCTTCCATCGATAGATTATCTAAATAAGAAGGTAGAACACCGGCAATGGCGCCGAACAATCTCGCATCTAAAGCGCCAGCAACACAAAAAGACCACGCTATCAAGTGGAGATCGACAGCACCAAACGCGCCGATCTTCCTCGCAGCAGCACGCGCCACAGCCTCATATAACAAGGGAGCATCCACACCGGCAGAAGCGTAGGAATAGGCCGTCGAGGCTAATTCTTGCGGGGCCTGGTCCGGGATGCGTCTCAAGCCAGCCCGTACCAGCGATTCGTACAGAGCCGGTTGGTACCGACCCTTGTAGGACCAGGCGATGTTCGCTAAGGCTTGGGCCGACAGAGCACCGACGCGTTTCCGATCGGCGAGGGCGTCGGCCAAAGCATCGAGCAAAGCATTTCTCTCCTCATCATTCGAGTCCGACGACTTGGCCAAGGACCACGCGACGTTCGAAAAAGCTCTAGGCCCGAACTCGTCCAACCGCGATCTAGCTGTCCTCCATAAAGCAGATAAAGCATTTTGATCAGGCTGGATCCCAGCCACGGCGCCCGCCCAGCAGACCATGGAAATTTGCTGGGCGGTCATCTTTGGGACATTTCTTTCTAGGGATGCCGAGACCTTTGAGACGTCGAGGTCTTGGGCGGCATCGCAGGTCGCTGCCGCCCACAGTAAGTTGGCACAAGCTTGCGGCCCGAACTCGTGCATCCTGTCAGAAGCTGCTTGTGTCACGCTCGCCACTAACTCCTCCGCTTTTGAACCTCTACGAGGCGTCCGCGCGCAGGACCAAGCCAGGTTCGCCAAACCCTGGTCCGTAAATTGATCAAGTCCCAACTCCAGCGACGCCGCCGCGACGCCGTCGAGGACGTCCTCACAGCGCGCCGCGTTGTGCTCGGGTTTGGCGAAGGACCAGGCGACGTTCGCCAACGACTGCGCCGAGAAGCTTCTTTGTTCACACCTCTCGTTGACTTGTTGTACTAGAGCTGTCCGTAGAGGCTCTCTATCCAAACGGCCGGCCCGCGCGTAGGCCCAAGCTAACGTACTAATCTGCTTCGCGTCGAAGTCATTCAATCTAGAAGCGCAGCTCAAAGCTAGCGCGTCGTAGAGCTGCGGTGCTCTAAATCCTGCTTTAGAAAAAGACCATGCTAATGAGGCGCTGTGTCTCGGCTCGAAATTCTTCAGGAGCGGAGGCGCCGCCCTAGCGACAGCGGCAAACAGGATGGGGTCTCTTCTACGAACGGTGGCGTAGGCGAAGGCCGCATTCGACAACCCTTGCGGGTTCAGCTCGTCCGTTTTGGCGGCTATTCCATCTGCTATAGAATCAAAAAGTACAGAGTCGACGGTTCGTTTCTTGGAGGCCGCGAAGGCGATGGTCACGAGTTGCTTGCCCGTGAATTCGTTCGCGCATCGGGCGACGCGTTTCGTACATTCATTAAATAGTACTGAGGCGTCCTCGCCCTCTATAGCGGCAGAAGCCCAGCAGCACCTTGATAGCGCATCCAGTGATAAAGTTCCACCATCAACGACGGCTTGTCGCGCATTCGACGCGGCTGTTAAGGCGCCTTCGCCTCTCCGCACACCTTTCCGCGCGAACGCGTAGCACAGCCGCGCCAATGCCTCCGCCGACGTCGCTGTGGTGTTCGCATGAGCAGATACAGCGTCCAACAACTCGTCGGAGACGCACCTCGCTCTACTTAACGCGAAGGCCACGTCGCAGGCGTCGTCTGCAGTAAATGACGACAAACGCTCCCGCAAAGCACTTGCGACGGTCTCGAATAAGTCCGGCGCCTTGACGCCCGCCTCGGCGTAGGCGTTGACAACATCGGCCAATTCGGCGGGCGTGAAGCGCGTGCGTATTTTTTTGAGAGCCGCGTTCCGGATCGGGTCGTACTTCTTGAGGGGCCCGTCGATGCCGGCGGCGAGCGCGACGGCGGACTGGGACAGCTCCCGCGCGAGCGAGGGCTCCTGGTCGTCGGTCGCTTGGCGCACTGTGCGGCGCAGCGCCGGCGTCTGCGAGTGGAGCAGTGCATTTGTGCAGCAGGTGAGCAGCAGGAGCCGCCGCGGCGCCATTCTCAGGGGTCCGCGTTGCTCTGCGACCTTCTTTAGCACTTGCTTATTATGTCCAGCAGCCGTTCCTGTTGCGTGAGCTAGCGTCCGGGCTGAAACTGAAGCGGGGCGACAAGCCTGCTGCAGCCTCGCTTGTGTGCTGCCTGTGCCGCGCGACCTAGCTAACCCTCGGTAGAAGAGACTCGCGCATCTGTCGACATAGCTGGAGAGACGCTCTTGCTCGAGCTGTGACCTGCGCCGGGCGCGGCTGAGCCGGGCGCCACAGTGTTGCAGGCTGCAGTAGCAGACAGCAGTGCTACGCCGCGAAAGCGATGGCCACCTGGGCGAGCGACGAGCTGCCACCCTGCGACGACGACGCCGCAGCAGAATTTGACGACGACGCGATCCCCGCGGACGGCGTCCTGTTGCAAAGAGGCGGCACGGGCCCGGCCGGCGAGTCTATAGCGATGGAAACGGGCCAGGCACCTTCATTGTATGTGGTCATCCACAACATCAAGAGCTCCGACAACGTCGGCCAATTGATACGAACGGCGGGGGCCTTCGGCGCGCGCGAAGTGCTTGTTGTGAGTGCGGAACGAACCGCGAGGCGCATGCGGAAGAATCTCAGAACCTTTGGGGCCCACGGCTCGGACAAGCGCGTGCCCATGCGGGCCTTCGCTTCATTATCTCAGCTGATAGCCTGGGCCCGCGCCCAAGGGTGTCGAGTCGTGGGCGTCGAGATCGATGATAGTGCTGTGAGCTGCTTCGCCCCAGAGGCCTGGCCGGTCGAGCCGACCTGCCTCCTCCCGGGCAACGAGGGCGACGGCCTCAGTCAAGCGCAAATTGAGTTGTGTGATAGTCTGGTTTACGTCCCGCAGTACGCCGCAGCTACCGCGTCTTTGAATGTGAACGCGGCGACGGCGTGCGTGTTGTCGTGCTTCGCGCACGCCGTCGGCTATGCCGAGGAGGGGCGTCGTGGCGCCAAGTTCGAGGTCCGGGACCCGCTCCACGCGCTGTGGCGGCCTAAGAGCTAGTTACTGTGTGCGGTGTTCTTCTTCTCTTCTTTGCCGACTGGCAAACGACCAGTCCGGCGCCCGGTCAGGTTCGAGAGATCCTAATTTGCTAGTATCTTACATACCGCTAGCTATCAGCAGTTTGCGCGCTCGATTCGTAGTTTAATTGCCAGCCACGCACCCCAATTGCTCGGACCCGTTGCGTTCGCAGTGCACTCTCGAACGTGTGCAGCGTCCCACAGCAACTCCAGTGCAATACGCTCAGCAGCGTGCAAAAAACACTGCCTAGTCCTATCGAGGCCGAATCGACAGCAGCGAGACCGGCGCCTCTACAGCTGCTCAGCCTAAGCAAGCTGTAGCCCATACGCCGCCGCCGCGCGCTTAGACATCTGCCCGAGGGCACGAGACCGCCACACGAGAGACCGCACGTCGCCGCGCCACCATGGACCTGGGTTTCGGCAACCAGAACCAGCAGATGGGCAGCCAGGCCCTCGAGGCCGTGGGCATGATCGCCGAGATGCAGGAGAACATGTTAGATCAGGAGATCCACAAACTGGACAATTTAGATGGGAAAGACTTGGCCAAAATACGAGAAGACCGCGTGAAACAACTCAAGGAACGAAAACTCGAGGAGGCCGAGTGGTCGAGGCATGGTCATGGGCATTTAACACAGTTAACAGAGACGAAGGAGTTCTTCGCTGCGTCGAAAAATAGCAAACGGCTCGTGTGCCACTTCATGCGACCGACGTCGCACCATTGCGTGGCCTTGAACGGGCACCTGGCCAAGATGGCTTCCTTGCATCGGGAAACGAGATTCTGCACGTTCGACGCGGAGAAATCCCCCTACTTATGCGATAAGATATTGGCTGACCCGGACGGTAATGTGGTGATACCTACACTACTACTAGTTAAGGAAGGGAAAGTCACCTACCACATCCGCGGTCTAGCGGAGCTCGGCGGCGAACAGTGCAACTGCGAGATCATGGCTGCTGTGTTACAAATTCATGGGTTGATCGAGGGGGAAGCGGCCAAACACGAGTACGACGACGGCGAGCCGACCTTCGGGAGCGTCGAGGAGTACCGTGCGCATAAAATCAGGGAGGGCTTCTTCGACGAGGCGATGAATGAAGATGATGACTTTTCCGACGACGACTACACGGGGCTGGCCGAGGACGCCTAGTGAGTGCCTAATCTTTTGATAGTTAGAGGAGCGCCTTGCGCGCCATCGCTAAAGTCCCCTCTCTTGTAGTATGCCCGCCGATGAACCCTGTGGCGTGGCAGAAGCCGCATCCACTAATACCCGCGACTTCATCTAGTTGCTCGCCGCGCAACCCGCGCCACGGCTCCGGGAGCGACAGTCTATTCTGGAACAGCGTCCCTTCCACAGTCACAGCTTGGACCCTCCACAAACCCTTGCCGTCCGGATAGAGCACAAACTTCGTGCGATCTCCCACATTCAATTCCCGTTCGAGCTCGTACAAGTGCGTGCGCCAGGGGCACCCTCCACTTTCTAAGGAGATGATCTCCATAGAAGAATCCACTGCACCACAATCGCTGAGGGCCTTCGCCACGAGAGCCCTTGCCGGCCACTCCACCGTAATGACATGAGCGAGAGCGTCTCCAAATTCAATACCGCACAAGACCACGGCCCCCTCGAAGCGCGCGTTTTCATCATTTTGTTCGACGTCGGGCGGGGCGTTCCAAGGGCGGTTCAGGCGGTGGACGCGCGCTGGGAGCGAGGAGCCATCAGAATATAAAGTAGAGGGTGCGATTTCAATGCCGTTGTCAATCGCATCCAACGCCTCCATGAAGGTCTTGTAGTGCTGGCCGTAGCACCACTCCAATGCGGAAGATTCTAACCCAGGGTGCAGGACCTTGATGATTTCGCGGCCGTAGTGCTTGTAGACCAACCCTGACGCCGAGAGCTTCGTCTTGAAGCGCCCCGTCGCTTCCGAGGGCCCCTGGGCCTCGCCAACTTTCCCATCGATGGTCTCGAAGAAGCCGCGCTGGTGGTGGTCATATCTTAGCTTCGCGTGGTCGTACGTACCGCCGACGTCTATTACTATAGTCAAGGCGTCGAGTGTCGCCTGGTCCCTGCTTCTCGTTAACGGCGCGGTCACGTACTGCGGCAGCTGGCGTAGGAGCCAGACGCCCATCGCCTCGTCGGCCTGGAAGGTGCCCGAGTGCGTGCCGACCGTGACTGCCATGGCACTCATCTTTCTTTTAGCCAGGTTTGTTGGTGCAAACGCTGCAGTGAGCGGCAAAAACGCGCTGGCGGCGCGTCGCATGCACGCAAGCGACGATGGCGATGTGGCGTGCAGCGTCTCAGCGATGCAGCAGCCGTGGATTCAGCGACTCGCAGCGCGGCGACGGCGTGGAGAGCAGCGCGTCGATGGCGTGGAGAGCAGCTGTGCGGCAAATGCAGCGTGTTGGTGCAGCCGTGCGAGCAGCACTTTGGCTTTTTAAGCTTTGCTGGCTGCTTGCTAGTGTCTTACGACCGCTAGTTAAACCGGAGAACGCGCTCGAGCAGTACGTGGCCTGTGGCCTACGTGTGGCATCACGCGCTCCGCCGGGATTGTTATTTGTCGTCCCCTTTTGGGCGCTGCAACGAATTCTTGCTCGCGGCACCTGGTTCGTGCACAGCTCACAGCTCTCACAGCTCTGAAAGCAGTGCTTAGATCCGCGCGGAAACGCCTGGAAAAGCAATGGCCTCGCTCTACGAGGAAGAACTTGCCGCGGCCTCAGACGGCGGAGGGTTTCAGGTCTACCCGAAGAAGAGCACGCCGCACCTCGACTGCATTAGTACGGACCCGCTCGACGGCGCCAAGGCATTGTCGGCGGTCTGCGCGAGGTGCGGCGAGGACGAAGTGTGGATTTGCCTCCAGTGCCACGCGGCCCTCTGTTCGAGGTATAAGAACGGCTGTGCCAAGAAGCACGCCGAGGAGAGCAATCATCACATCGCGGTGTCGCTCTCGGACCTGTCGGTGTGGGATTTTGGCCAGGATTGTTATCTGGACGTGTATGCGATTCCCAAGCTGCGCGCGCCCTACGCGTCATTACACCTTGCCAAATTCGGCGAGCCCCCAAGTTTCCCGGGCGCGCCCGTCCTAGAGCTCGGCACTGCAGACAACGACTTCCTGCAGGCCACCGACGCGCTGACGACGGCCGTGAAGGCGTACAAGGCGCGCTGGGGCGACGACGCGCGCTTCCCCGCCGTCCGCGAATTGCTCATGATGATCATCGAATCGAAGACATGATTAGGACGCGCGTGCGGGAGTGGTTCTGCCCCACCCGTATGTCGCGGCGATGGCGTCGTGGTGGGAGTTATACCCCACCGACACGCCGTCGCGGCGATATGGCGGGCGTACGTACGTCCAACCCCACTGCCACGCCATCGCCGCGACGCATGAACCACCAGGCGCATCGACCGAAGGCTGTATGTGTAAGAAAGGTTACCCCCAAAAAAACTAGCGCCCGTCCAGCAGCTGCTCCAAGAGCGCCTTCTGGTCCCTAGGTAGTCCCCGAGCCACATCGGCAGGAAACCGGCCGGACCGCGACGCGTCGGCGAGGTGCTTGTGCATCTGCAAGACTAAACCGCGAAGAACAGCCACTTCTTCTTCGACGACCATCAACTCCCCTTCCGAGGCCGCGACGTTCGCCTTGGCCACTCCCCACTGGTACTCGTACTCCCGCAGTTCATGATCTTTATCTGCCAACAGCATCTTTTTCACTTTAGCATGTTCTATCGTTAATGCCGCGTGCTCGTGCATCAATTCTAATTCCTTTTCGTCTTCGGCTATGCGGTCCCGTAGCGCATCTAAGCGCAAAGGCGCGAACTCAGCCAACTCATCTCGTTCAAATCCGAGGTCGTGGGCGTCCCAGGCCTCCGCGGCGTCGTTCTCCGACGCAGCGTTGGCTGAATCTTCTATCGCCGCCCTGGACTTCGTTCGCACCGTCGTTAACCCTTCCTTCGCCTGCTCTCCTATACTATTCACGGCGTCCGCTTGACCGTCCAAGCATGATGATGCATATTGATAAGCCTCCTCGAGGCGCTTCGATGCCGATTCGTGGCGTGCTAACTCGCTTCGTCGGCTCTCGGCCAGTCGCTCCAAAGCTGTCAAAGCGCCTTTGCCTTCGACTTCCGCAGCATCTGCCGCCCGATCCAACGCATCTCGTTCTCTGACAGCGGCGGTCTTCGACGCCGCTAATCTCCCACGCGCCGCCTGGGCCTGCTCCTCGGCCTTCGACGCGTCCGCTCGCGCGAGCTTTTGTACGGCGCGATGCTCGACACCTAGAGTCGTCGCCCACGTGCTTATCGTAGCGAGGAGTCGAGGCGCCACGATACTACAATAGACGTCGCCACTACAAGGTCCTCGAGCCTCCTTGAAATACCTCTTCGAACATTTCTCGGCTTCCGGCCGCCACGTCCGCAAAAAAACTTTTCTCGCGTCCAGGTCCTTCATGAACGCAGTTCTATCTTGCAAGGTCTCCTCCCTTACCACCTCACCGTACGACGCGCCCTTCGCGCTTCGACCTGGAGTTTGAATTAATTTGCTCATGTCGGCCTCGAACGCCTTCGCAATGTCATCAGCTAACTCGTCACACTGTTGCTGCGACGCCGCTCTGTTGAGATCCAGAACACGCTTCAAGCGACCATCAAGAGCGTCGTCCAACGCCGACAGCTGGTCCTGCTCGGGGTTCTGCGAACTGTCGGCCCAGACCGCTTTACTGTACTTTTTCTCGCTCTTCAGGACGCGGGCCTGGTGGGCTTTTCTGACTTCATCGTTTGATAGAGGGAGCTTCGACTGGGAAACTATATCTGTAATAGCGTCTTCATCGTACGATTTCGCGGACAGTACTGATGCATCCGGCAGGTCATGCGTCGAACAAGCACTTTTATCGTAGTCCTCGAGGCACTTACTGACCGCTTCCGCCGCCTGCGACTGGAGCACGCGGTCCCAGGCCGTACTAATGGTAGGGACACCTCCCGCATTTAACGCATCAGCATAAGTTTTCGCCAGCGTCGCGAGCATCGCGCCACTGAGAGCTCTTCCATTGACAGATTTCGCGCGCGTTTGGGCATACACTTTATCCT
>JACLAA010002582.1_pt1 | contig 12333 bp, 5 predicted proteins | sample 8027891 | NCBI WGS metagenome assembly JACLAA01 (sample SAMN15724900, study PRJNA655200) | protist metagenome | isolation source: fluorescence activated cell sorting (FACS) single amplified genomes of... | place: Spain: Blaines Bay Microbial Observatory, Mediterranean Sea | collected 2016-01-19 | reverse complement strand
ATTGACGTTTCTGATGTTGAGGAGGCGTTAGAAGTAGAATTAGAAGAAGAAGAAGAAGAAGAAGAAGAAGAAGAAGAAGAAGAAGAGGAAGAGGAAAAGGAAAAGGAGGGAAATGAGGAGGAGAAACCAGTATTGACGAAAACGTACGACATTACGGCGTGGAAAGAAGAAATCGCCAAGCACAAAAGAAGCAGCAGACAAACGACGACGCGGAGAAGGAAAAACGACGACGACGACGACGGCGCTTTGGGTGGTACTAGTGCTCGAAGTGACACCACCAGAGCTGAGCTAGCTATTGCTGATAATACTGACAAAAGTGGTGGCGGCGGTGAAAATGCTATTAACGACGGTACTCACAAGAACAAGCGGTTTTTGCTGCGAGTACCGCTTTGGGCGCAAAAATCAGCGCTCGCGCAGAGCGCGGTTTCCAAAGCGTTTAAAAGAGAAACTATTATTAGTACGAGTGATGACGAGAAAGACCAACGCGAAGAAGCGTCCCCAGTACCACCATCAGCAGCAACAGGAGGAGGAGGAGCATCGAAAGCATCATCATTTGAACAGGCGTTGAGAGCAAACAGAGCGACGCAAGCGCGCGCGAAGGAAATGTTGGAAAGCATAGATGCGTTGATTGAACGAGACGCTTTGAAAATTGAAGAAATCAAGGAACTTTGGCAAAGTCGCAAACACCAACAGACGCAATCAGAAGATGAAGAAGAAGAAGAAGAAGAAGAAGAAGAAGAAAAAGCGAAAGAGGAGCAGAAAAATAATTTTGCCGCTGCCGACGCCTCTTCTTCTCTCGCAGATGGTGATGGAGGTGGTGGTGATAGTGATGGAAAGAACGCTTTTTCGAGACAAAGACCAAGAAGGAGAAATGACGACTGCGACGAAGAGTTGGAAGCAATCGCGAATAACGTCGGGAAAATTCTTCGAAGAAAAATGGGCCGTCCTCCGTCGAAGAAGAGTAATAAAGATAACATTAGCGCCACCGACAACGACGAAATCAATAATCATTGGTCGTCCCCGTCGGCGTCGGCGTATTTTCAGGTGGTTGGAATCGCAAGCGAGCTTGAAAACGATGACGACGATAAATTATCTCCAAAAGCTCTTCTTCCAAACGATATAAACAACGGTAACAACGATTCGGCTTTCGCGAGAAACGTCGAGCGTAAGATTCCCTTGCACTTCAACGATGCCTCTAGTAACGGTTTCAAACCTTGGTCGGAGAAAGACGATTTGGCTTTAACAGAAGGCGTTCGCTTGTATCTGCTCGAGAAGAGACGTCTGAGGAAACAAGTCGACTTGGAAGAGTTGGCTGGGGAGAAAATAATCCCAGTTGAAGACATTTTAACAGACGTTTCGAGAGGATGGCAAAGCGTTTGGGAGAACTGTTCTTCTCGCCGTTCTTCATCGACAACGACGCCAACATCGATCGATGACTGGTCCGCGGTTCGAAACCTGTGCGTTTTTAAGAAGAAAACTGGCGCCGATGATGGTAATAATAAAGAAAGAGAAGAAGACGATGACGACGATGTGGATCACAATAAGCTGGCGCTGTCGAGAACGCCTGACGATTTGCGTTTACGATGGATACACGCGGTTGATCCGAGGATAGCATCGACGATAGATTCTTCTTCGGAAAAAAAGACGGCGACTTCCTCCTCGAACGCGGCGCTGTGGAGCGAAGAGGAAGACACGTTTCTCGCTTCTCTCGTCGAGGAAGATGCATTAGAAGAAGAAACTGGTGGTTTAATAGAAAAACGCAAGTGGTTTCGAGTAGCGAACAATTTGAACGTGCACATGAAACAACGCTCGAGGAGTGGAACAACAAAACAGGGCGACGATGTTGACGACGACGCGGGGGAGGAGAAGAAAGAGGAGAATTTACGGCGAGAATTGTTGCTACGATCGCCGTTTCAGTGTCTCCATCGATACCAGACTATCTTGAACAAAAATATAACCCGCTCCAAATGGACGAGCGAAGACGATTGCGCTCTCCAGACTTTTGTCCAAGAGTGCGGCCAAGCCAGATGGAACGAGTGCGCGAGATTCTTACCAGAATATGGTCACACTGCCACGCAGTGCAAGCATCGCTTTTTAAAGTTGATGCAAAACAATTCAGAGAAGGAGTACAAAAAAGGTAAGTGGACGAAAGAGGAAGACGAAGAGTTGAAGGCGATTGTTTTGGGGGAACAAAAAGACGGAGAAGAAGAAGATGAGGAGGATCAGGAGGAGGAGAGAGAGAAAGAGAAAAACAATAATAATGCTGAGAGTAATGCGATTCCGTGGTCTCTCGTCGCGAAGAAAATGAGCACGAACAGAAGAGACAAGCAATGTCGAGAACGATGGACGAACATTTTACAACCTTCTCTTTTGAACGAACAGTTCGGAACCGCGACTGGGATGAAGAGAAAATTCACTCCGAAAGAAGACGCGATGTTGTTAGTTTTGCACGCGAATTTTATCGATAAGAAGGAGAGGCGGAAAGACTGGTCCGTCTTTGAATCGACCGAGGTTCTCCCGGGAAGATCGGTGAAACAGTGTAAGCAACGCGTGGCAACGTTGTTGAAGAAGAAGAAAGAAGTCGAGATTCGAGAAAGGCTTGAGCGAGAAATTACCAAGGAAAAGAACAAGGGGAGCGGTATGCAGCGCCTTGTATTCTGGTTGCAGCAGCCGTCGAAGTGAAGATTAACTTCTGAATAAGAAGTTCTATTACTACGCAAGGTGAAGAAGGTGAAGAAGAGGAAATAAATACTCGTATGAGTAAAATACGTTTTCGACATAATAAAAACTTAGCGTTGTGTTAATCAAACTCCTTTTCTTTCACGTCGTAATAAAACCATAACCTCTCTGCTCGAGTGTATATGCGCGCGTTCTCTTCCTCTTTCTCTCTCTTTCCGTTAAACTCTTACTCTTCTCTCTCCCTCTCTCTGATACATTATATAAATTCTAAAACCAAATATTTTTGTGTTCACATCCTCGTTCCCTCTTCTCTGCGAAGAAAAGAAAAAGTTTTGACGACAAAAACATTTACTTACCGGCGGCAACCGCGACTCTTTCCGCGGCTTCGAACGCCTTGGCGCACGCGGCTTCGTCGACGGCACCAGCGCATTGCTTACCCATTTGAACCAACGCGGCGCCTCTGCCTTCTTCGAGGACTTCATCGGCCGGGATGAGGTTCAAGCCGTTAACCAACTCTTGGGCGACCATGCCGGAGATGGAGATCATCGCCAAGCGGCCGTTGTTGATTTCCTTCAATCTCGCTTCGGCCATGTCTTCAGCGGTCTTGTTGTTGGACAAGCCGAGCGGGTCAAAGCCCCATTGGCCCGGGACGTAGTCGTCGTTCAAGGAGAACAACTCGCTGGTGAACGGATCAGACCAGCCTTTTTGGACGCGAGTGGATTCCAACAAGAAGATGGTGGCGCCAACCAAGCCCCAAACCAACCCCGGGGTTTGTTGGAAGTGGTCGATGGCCGGACCGGTGACTTGCGCGTCAAACAAGAACGAAGAGCCTTCGACTTGTTCGCCGACCAAGAAACCGACGGTGGCAATCATAGAGACGCGACCGTGCGTGATCTCGGCTTCGCGGAAGCGTTGCAAGTCGCCGCCGTTGATGCCTTTGCAGAAGCCGAGGATGTCCAAGCCTTCCGGGAACGGCGCGCACGCGCCGTCCAAGCCAGCCGCAGTCGCTTCCTTGATGTCCGCGTATTGTTTGGATTTGTCGAAAACGCCAGATCCAGACGCGCGAACCGTCGGCTGTAATGTTTTATTAGTATTAGTTAGTATGTTTGTGGTGGTTGTGGTTTGAAGAAAGAAAAATGTCAAAGGTGTCAGTTAAAAATTTTTCTTTTTTTTTGAGCCACACGTCAGCCAGAGAGTGAAAACTTTTTTCGTCAAAAGTGGTACTTTTTCTCTTTTTTGATGACGTGACGTATTTATTCTCTCTTCTTCTTCTTGTGTGATATTCTTTCAACCACGAGGGACTCAAAAGAAGAGAAGAGAGAGAGAGAGAGAGAAGCCTTCTTCTTCTTCTTCTTCTTCTTCTTCTTCTTCTTTGTCTTCTTCTTCTTCTCGATTGCATCAGAAGACAAAAGAGAGTAAAAGAGAACGAAAGAGAGAGAGAGAGGAGAAAGACGCGCGCAAAGTTTGGAAAGAAAGAAGAAGAAGAAGAGATGGAAAAGAAAAAAGATTAAACGAGACGACGACGATTCAGACGACGACGACGCGAGTAATCTTTTTTCTTCTTCCATTTCTTCTTCTTCTTCCGTGATGAGTGCGCTTTAAAACGCGACGTGAAAGAAGAAGAAGAGTAAGAAGAAGAAGAAGAAGAAGAGGAAGAAGAAGAAGAAAGAGTCGTCGCACCTTAGCCAGAGATGCCATGATAGTGAGAGCCATTTTTAGTATATAAAGTAGTAGTGAAGCGTGTGTGTTTTGTGTGGTTGTTTTTTGGTGATGCGTTGTTTTTGTAGCCACACGACGAAAGCGTGCGGCTGACGTGTGTTTTATTTAAGTCGTAAAAAACCAAAAAGAGAAGAAAAAAGTTTTTTTGGGTGGTTCTTTTTTTTTGCTTTTTTTCATGAATGGGGGAGTTTTGGGGGCCTAGAGGACACAACCTCAAATCACACAACACATCAAAAATCACAAATCATCATCTTCTTGTGACTTCTTCTTGACTTCTTCTTGACTTCTTCTTCTCTGTGACGTAAAGAAATGAAGCGAATATTGTGCGCGGTGCCAAAAACGACCATGTGCGGAAGCACAACCAGAGAAGGGAAAATGAACAACAACAACGACGACATGAATACTACGAATACGAATAAAGGGGGAGGAGGAGAAAATAAGAATTGGTCCAACGCGTACGAAAAGTTTCGAAAAGAAGCCTCGGATTTAACCGAAGAAGAGGCGAAAGAGTTGTGGAGAAAGACGAAACAGTGCATGGCGCAAGAGGACGAGGTGCAGTTGAGATTGTACGCGGAGTTGGATTTGATTTACGGCAGTGATGATGATGATGATGATGATGACGAGGATGATGATGGTGAGGAGGAGGAAGAGGCTGTCGAGAATAATTTAAACAATACTACTACTAATAATAATAATAACAAAACGAATAACGCTACTAGGTCGAAACAACTACTAAAAAGAAACAGTCAAAGGCATAAAGATTTAGTGCACGAACGGGTGCGGATCGCGCTCGCGAATGAAATCCGACAGAAAGCGATCGAGGCTGATTCGGTGGACCCGTTCGATATGATTATGAGTTCCTCGGACCAATCGTTGAAGAAAGTCGGATTGAGTCGAATCCGGAGTAGCGAGTAGTAGAGAAATGTATATACGTGTACGTACAGGGTACTACTTTTAGATAGAGATTAACTACTACAAGTTGCAACAGTACACGCCGACTAACAAAACGAATCCTCCGACAAATGTGGCCGGTCCAGGAATTGAAGAAACGGACAACAGATATCCAATCGCAGACCCGATGATTGGTTCGAAAGATAACGCGAATGTGACCGTCAGAGAGGATAAGTGCTTCATGGCGACGAAAAAGCCCGAGTGACCTAACGTGCCAGGGACGACGGCCAGGAAAAAGACGAGGAAGCACGTCTTTTGGCCAACCGCGGGATCCCAAAATCTCATCCATCGATAACTTTCTAAAAAGACCGTCGGCTTAAAGCCGCCGTCATCATCAAACGCGCACGTGAGAACCACCACAATTTGTAAAAATATCGCCGCCGAGGCGACGATAGGAAACGAATACACAAATATCGGCATCGACGGTCTATCGCCTCTTATTTTTGCCCCGATGGCGATGTATCCGCACACCAAAATCGCAGACAACAGACTGAGAACGTCTCCTTTCAAAGAAGGCCTGTCGTTACGCTGACTACTACTACTACTACTACTACTACTACTATTACTACTACCATTCTTATTTGTTGCGTCAAAAGCGATGATGCACGAACCTACGAAACCTATAATTGCGCCGATGACTTCAAAACTTGAAACGTCTTTGAATCGAAGAATCGAAGAAGAAGAAACAGAAGAGGAAGGAGGAACAGTATACAATTCTGTAAACTCATCGTCGTCGTCGTCGTCGTCGTTAACGTTTTCATTCTCTTCTTCTTCTTCTTCTTCTTTACCTTCTTCTACGTTGTATTCGTGCAACTCAATCTCGCCTCCATTCGCGCCGGTCTCGCGCGTCTCGTTATTGTCTTCGTCGCCAACAGTATTCTTTTTCTGTTGCTGTTGCTGCCTATTCTTCTTCGAGACCACCCAAACGATAACTTTTTGCACTTTCTCGCTTCGAAACGTCATCGCCGTTAAACATACGTACGCGATTGGTGAGCTCGTGACGAATAAAAGCGAGTGCGACAAACTCGTTCTCACCAAGCCGTTCATCCAAAAGTAAAAGTGTAAGCTCAAGAAGAAACCGCTCAGAACGAACACGTGCAAGTTCTCGCGGAGATATCGAGCGTCTTCCTCGTTGTTTTCATCACGTATCGTCGTCCTCGTTCGTTTCCTCTCTTCTCCTCTCAAAGAAGACGAAGAAGACGAAGAAGAAGAGCGAAAGAGAAGCGAACACAAAAATATCGGCAACTGCACCAACGCCGTCGCGGTTACGCGAGAAGAAGCTAACAACGCCGCCACTTTTTCTTCTTTTTCTCCTTTTTCTAAAACTCCTTTATTATTATTATTATATAAAGGTTCCCCTTCGAGTATTTTGAATATCACTCCAGCCGTGGACGCGCTGACAATCGCGACGACTAAAACGAAAATCGATGAATTCGTCTTTCGAGAAAAAGGAGATGAACTTTCTTTTTCCTCAACGATGCTCATCTTTTTTAGAGGCGTTTATCTTCCTTCTCTTCTTCTTCTTCTTTGTCGTCGTCGTCGTCGTCTTTGAGTTCTTCTTTGAGTTCTTCTACCACGTAAGACAAACAAAAAGGAAGGAAGAAGAGAGAGACGAGAGGAAACAAAATTTGCCTGCGTGTGATGATAAATAATAAATGAAGAAGAAAAGTTTCTCATCAAACAAAGAAAATGATGATGGAGTTTTGATGATGACGATGATATAAACTTGATGATGATGATGATGATGATGATAATAATAATAACTCGTAATAATAATAATAATAATAATAATAACAATAACAATTATCTCTCTTTCTAACGACTTATACGACCGTCGACAAAACTCTCCAACGTTTCTCGCAACTTTGTTTGATCAAAGTCGCCGGTGAAGACGCAACCGCCCAAATCGCCTTTTAACAGTATAAAGTTCATTTTACCTTGCGACGCTTTTTTATCCACCGCCATCAAGTCCATGAATTTCTCTTTTGTCATGCTACCACGCGGGACCTCGATGGGTAAATCAAATCGTTTCAACAAATCCACCGTTCGCGTCTGTAAGTTTTCGTCGATCCATCCCAAGCGGAAGCTCAAATCCGCCGCCATCGCGGTTCCGATGGACACCGCTTCGCCGTGTAAATATTCCCCGTACCCGACGCCGGTTTCAATCGCGTGACCAAACGTGTGTCCTAAATTTAAAGTCGCTCGAACGTTCAATCCGCTCTCTTTCTCGTCTAATTCAACCACCTCCGCTTTGTTTTCGCACGATCTTTGGATGGCGTAGACTAAAGATTTTCGATCGATTGCTTTCTTTTGCAACTTGTCCGCGTTTTGTTCGATCCAATCGAAAAACTTCGCGTCGCGAATTAAACCGTATTTAATCACCTCGGCTATTCCTGAGTTGTATTCTCTCTCCGGTAAGGAATCTAGACTGTCGATATCCACGAACACGCACTGCGGTTGGTAAAACGCGCCAATCATGTTTTTGCCTTTTTTATGATTCACGCCGGTTTTCCCGCCCACCGAGGAGTCCACCATCGCCATCACCGTCGTCGGTATTTGGATAAAATTCACGCCTCTTTGATACGCGGACGCGGCAAATCCAGTCATATCCCCTATGACCCCACCGCCTAAAGCGATGAACGTCGTCTTCCGATCCAAGCGAGCATCCAACGCTTTTTCGAAAATCAAATCGAGAACGTCCAAGTTTTTATGCTCTTCGCCGTCCGGCAAGACGACCGATTCGATTCTCAACGATTTTGACGACGACGAAAGAAGGAGACTCTCTTTCACTTTTTCCAGGTACAACGGCGCGACGGTTTCGTTCGTGACGATTAAAACCGTCTCGCCTTTGATGTGTTTTCGCAGCAAGTCGCCTCGCTCTTTCACGAGCTCGGAGCCGATGTAGATGGGATAGTCTCGTTGACCATCTTGGTCCAGTTTGACGCTGACGATGGCGTCGGGTTCTTTTCTTCTGTTTGAGGAGGAGTTGTTGTTGTTGTTGTTGTTGCCGTTGTCATTGTCATTGTTGTCGTTGTTCTCCTTCGCGTCGTTGGAGATGAGCGTCGTCGTGGTTTTCGCGTTCTTCTCATTCGTTCTTCTTCTTCTTCTTCTTCGATTTTGACGACGACGACTACACGTGGACGACGACGTAAACGACGACGACGACGAAGTCAAACCCCGACGAGAAGAACAAGAACACGACGCGCAGGAGGAGAGGGAGAGGGAGGAGAAAAAACGCATATCTCTTTACTACCTCTCTCTCTCTTTACTTAACTCTTCTCTCTTTTTGCCGTTTTGAGTGAAGTGTGTGTTTCTTGCGTTTTCTTTCTTTGTTTTGCAAAAAGTGTTATCCAAAATGACCCCAAACCCTAAACAAAAGAAGAAGAAAAAAAAAATTCGAGAGAAGGAAGAAGAAAGAAGAAGAAAGAGAACAAAAAGAAGAAGAAAAAGAAGAAGAAAAAGTTTTTATCATCAGAAGAAGAAGAAAGAGTAAAAACTCAGTACGTTTTCGTACTACGAACCGAATACTACTTAAAGAACACACCTAAACTGCGTCGCATCAAAAGAAGGACGATGACGACGACGACGACGACGACGAAGAAGAAGCAGACGAAAACAACAACAACACCAACGACGAGAAAGAAGAAGAAGAAAGAATCATCATCGTCTTCATCTTTTCTTCGTCGACAAATCATCCTGCCAATCTCGGACGTCTTCGTGGCGATTAGATCCATGAACGTGCGACAGTTAACTCTGCAACTTTTATCTTTGACGCTCATCGTGACCAGCGCTTTAATGATTTGGAAGAGTTTGTGCTTATACACGCACTCGGAAAGTCCAGTCGTGGTGGTTTTGAGTGGGAGCATGGAACCCGCGTTTAAACGAGGAGATATCTTGTTTCTCTCGTTGAAGAAGATCAAAGAAGAAGACATCGAAGAAGAAGAACGGAAAACGAGAGTCGGGGAAATTATCGTCTTTTCAATCGACGGAAGGGAGATTCCAATCGTACACAGAGTCATCAAGAGCCATTTCCATCCTTTCGTCTCTCCTCCTTCTTCCTCTTCCTCTTCTTCCTCTTCTTCTTCTTTGCCGACGACGATTAAGACGACGAAAAAGGAAAGCGGCGAAAACGAAAAAGACCAAGGACGCGGCGGTAATAACAGCGGCGAGGACGGTTTGAGTAGCACTAGGAGCGATGGTAGTGGTAGTAGTGAAGGTGATGATGATGATGATAATAATAATAATAATAATAATAATAATAATAATAATAATAATAATAGTAATAATAGCAGTGAGGAGGAAACTTCTTCTTCTTCTTCGTCGTCGTCTGAATCGTCGTTATTCAAACACGAGATGCTCACGAAAGGCGATAACAATTACATGGACGATATCGGCTTATACGCGCCCGGACAGAAATGGTTGAACGAGAAACACGTCATGGGAAGAACGGTTGGATATTTACCGCACGTCGGGAAAGCGACGATTTTGATGAACGATCATCCGATGATTAAATACGCGTTGATTTTCATTCTCGGTCTTCTCGTGATATCCGGGAAAGAGGGATGATTATTCGGACGACTGGAGTGAGAGAGAGAGAGAGAGAGAGAAAATTTAGTACTACTACTACTACTACTAGTATTACACACAACAACTCGAATAACTCTTGTTGCGAATTAATTATTAAAGTGAATCCAACACTTCTTCGACTAACTGAGAGATTATTTTCTTCTTCGCTTTGTTCATCATGATGGATTCGTATAATTCGGCGCTCAGCGACGCGCTAATTTGCGACAGATTTTCAAATCGCTTGAAACGCATCATGGTGTTCGCGCCGCCTCGTTTATTACTATTCTCGGCGGCGAGTTCCAACGATCCCGCGGAGGTGATGTAAGAACTTCCATCGACGATGTGCGTTCTGAACCATCTTTGGACTGTTTCCTCGTCGTCCTCTCCATCGTCGTTTTCTTCTTTTTCTTCTTTGCCTTCATCTTCGTCGGCGCCATCGTTTTGGGTCGTCGGCATATCACCGTTTCTTTTCAACTCCTCGTCGTCGTCGTCGTCGTACGCGTTTATGGATCTTCGAAACCATTCGTGCGTGTTTTCAACGTCGAGATATCGAGTAAACTTCGCATCATCATCCTCGTCGTCGTCGTTGAAATCAACGTCACCCTCTTCCTCATCCTGAAAGTCACTCTCGTCGCTCTCCGAAAAAGCTGCATCCACTTCATCATCGTCGCTGGTGTTCTCATTTTCATTATCGTCATCGTCTTCGTCGTTGTCGTCGTCCTCTCCCTCCTCCCCATCGTCGTCGTAGACTTCGCCATCTTCGACGACGAGTCCTTCTTCGGATGATTCTTTCTCCACGCCATCGTCTCCATCATCTACCTCGTCATCGGACGATACCTTTTCTTCTTCTTCTTCTTCTTCTTCGTCTGTATCGTCCTCGAGCGGTTTTTGCTTTCTCGGCAAAAAGACATTTTCTCTCTCCATCTTCTTCGCGATGGCTAGTTCTGGAGGATTATCCGCTGCAGCGGCGGCGGCGGCGGCACTGGAACTATACGGAACAAATGGGACTAAATTTTCGTTCTCGTTGACGTTTCCAACAAATTGCCATCGATTATCTTCGTATCTGTGCGCGACTCGCACGCCCGGTAAATTCACGCTCAACTCCGCCCATTGAAACGGACCCAAAGTCGGCTTCCCGTCTTCTTCGTTTGGAAGCCACCATTCGCCGGCGGTTGGATTTTTGTGCAAATACTTCATAAACTCGATGTGCTTCACGCGTTTATTTTCTTCTTCTTCCTTCTCTAAGAGTATCTGCCGTTGTCGTTGTCGCTCCGCTTCCTCTTCTTCCAACGCTCGTTGTCGTTTTCGCGCTTCTTCTTTCATCTTTTCTTCTGAATCGCGCCTACGATCATCATCATCATCATCATCACCACCACCACCATCTCTATTTGTTCTCTTTCTTCCGCGGCGCACTTTGTCTCGTTCAAGATCTTCTTCTTCATCTTCTCCTTCGTCTCCTTTTCGATCTCCATATTCATCGCCATCGTCGTCTGCTTTTCGCGCCGCGGCAGAGGAGGATACCGCTCTGCTTCTCTTTGCTGGATCTTCGTACGTGCCCATTTTTGCGCCCCAGGAAATATCCGATCGCTCGCCATCACTTCTCGCATCGTCGTTTTCTTCTTCTTCCTTCAGATCAAAGTCTACGCTTTTGCGTCGTTTCTTCGTCGCACCTATTCGCTCTTCTTCTTTTTTATCTCCATCGTAGAGTTTGCTGAGCAAACCTTTCTGAACGTTTCTCAATTCCTCCTCGAGCGCTTCGTCTCGTTCGTTTTCGTTTTCGTACTCTTTCCTCGGGCGTTGAAATTTCTCGCCACTTTTGTCTTCATCGAGCGCACCATCGACGACGTCGTCGTCGTCTTTTCTATCCATCACGAACGTTCTCGTCGCCGCGCTCATCAAAAGTTCGTGCGTCGGTAAGAGCAGCGCTTTGGTGCCTTGTTTGCATAGCTTTCGCAACTGCGATGCCTCTTTGGAAAGTCGCGGATCTTTGGCATTATTTCCTTTGCCAAAATTCGCGCCAATCGTTGGAATCTCTTTCGGATGTTTTCCACCAAAGCTCGTTCGTTCGTCCACCTCGAATTTCGCGCTCTCGCGCTCGTCCTCAAACTGTTCGAGAACTTGGTTCCGTTTCGCTTTCGCCTTGGATGTTTCCTCCTCCGCGTCTTGACCGTCTTCTTCTTCTTCCAACAGTCGCAACGCGTGTTGCTTCGCTTCTTCTTCGTCGTTCTCGTCTTCTTCATCGTCGTTCTTCTCGTATCTTTTGTCATCGTCATCATCTTCTATTTCAACGTTTTTGATCGCTTCCTCATCTCGTTCGGTTAAAGCGCTTCCATCGTCGTTTTTCAAGAAACTGCCGCCGAACGCGAAAGGCGCCCCCGAAGAATACGTTTTCTTCTTCTTCTTCTTTGTCGTTGTCGT
>JACLAA010007042.1_pt1 | contig 12335 bp, 7 predicted proteins | sample 8027891 | NCBI WGS metagenome assembly JACLAA01 (sample SAMN15724900, study PRJNA655200) | protist metagenome | isolation source: fluorescence activated cell sorting (FACS) single amplified genomes of... | place: Spain: Blaines Bay Microbial Observatory, Mediterranean Sea | collected 2016-01-19 | reverse complement strand
TTTCTCATGCAGCAGCGACACGTGTACAATTGTCAAAGAATCTTGCCAGTGATTCGAAAAGAAACAGACGTGTTAAAACTCGCCAACGTCTTATTTGAGAGCAACTATAAAGATGTAGACGATCTCTGCTTAGCCACGGCGTTGAGCTTTCGCGCGAGACTTTTTGCAAACGCGTTGAGTGAAGATATTGTTCTAAGATTTCTTTCGCACGATATTACGAAAATAAATGCACCGACGAAACTTGCGAGGCTGTGCCAATATTTCGTAGTCCGCATGAAACTCACGAGAGGTGTTCTCGATGTCGAAGAGGTGATGAAACGAAGCGAGATAAAATTTGACCGCGTTGTGATCGAAGATGAATTGAAGAAACGAAAGAGGAAGAAGAAAGCAGAGTGTGCAAGCGCCGAAAATAACAAGCCAAGCTGGCGCATTGATGGTGAACCGATGGTGATTAGCGTAAAAAGTGACTTAGTGGATAGAATATTAGAGAGATACATAGCTTAGAAGCCGCTTAAAGCGTCGTACCCTAATAATTTAAAACATACACCTTCACTTACTATTTGTTGGCGTCATCTTCTACTGATTTCTTTTTTTTCACGGCTACTCCCGTCACTTTCTTCTTCTTTTTCTTTTCCTTCGTGTCGGTCGTCTTTTTATCGTTCTCATCAACTGAGTCATCTGACGTTTTCTCTAACGCTTTGACTTTTTTTTTTAGTTCTTCGGCAAGTGTTGGAGGGAACTTCGCGAAAGTTTTGAAAGCCCACGGCGACGTGTTACTCATAGACACCTCTTGCTCTTTTGCCGCTGGAACTGCTTTTCCGAAAAAGTTCGAGGAACTCGACGAATTTTCTCCAATCAGACGAAGAGCTTCGCGAATAGCCGCATCGAGTTGTTCGTCGACTTCGTTCATATTACCAGGTGCTCTTTTCACTTCCACGTCTGGTATGACGCCTGTGTTTTCAACTGAATTTGTCAAGTTGTTGTGTTCATTTTCGTCGTCATCTTGGAGACATACGTTTTGGGTAGGCATGCTCAGAACAGAACCGTCATTTAAGACATCTGATCGGCTCACCGCTAATAACCATCCCCAGGTCCGTTCGCCAACGACAGATCCGATTCCTAGTTTCTGAAACGCGTGCGCGGCAAGTTCTGCGTCACTTCCAGTATTTTCATCTACTAACGCAACCATTCCAACACTCGAAGGAGAGCGGGGCGGATAAATAAGTGGTGATCCTCGTCGTGGAACATCCATTGCAAGCGCTCGTTGCGTTAATGTTTGTAAGAGGAGTGCGCTGATATTGCCACCTCCGTTACCTCTTAAGTCTATGATTAAAACACGTTGATTAATCGATTCAGTTTGATATGACCGCCAGAATTGCGAAAACCCGAGTCTCTCCATATCACTCAAGTGGAGATAACCTACTTTGTCGTCGCTGGTTTTGTGCACGTACTCTGTTCTTTTATTGATGCAGTCGCGATAACGAGGATCTAGTTCTTGACTCAGGGCGCGTGTGCGTGTCGCTACTAAATCACCGCTATCTTTTTTCAAAACCGAAAGGAGAACTTCGCGGCCTGCGGTTTCGTATAAAAGCATTCCGGGAGTTTTTTCGGGTGTTAAACGAACTCGGTTGATTGCTCCGAGTACGTCTCCTACCTGTATATCAGCACTCGCTCTGTACAAAGATCCAGAATTTTGTGACGACCACGGGTCGCCTTTCACGATTGATTGGATTTCGTAACCACCGAGGGAATCGTCCCACTCAGAGAAATTCGCTCCCAAGAAACCAGGTTGATGGTCGCGATCGAGTTCAGCCCGTCCGTCATCCCCAATTGATACGTGCGCATGTGAAAACCCAAGTTCACTGAGCATATCTGATACTACAACTGCAAACTCGGCGCGTGTATTGATCCTTGGTAGCGTACTCACTGCCGTTCTCAACGCTTCCTTCCAATCAAAGTCTTCACGTGATAACGGGTCGATGAACAAATCGTCGCGAACACGTCGCCATATTTCTAATAACATTTGGGCCCACTCATCTTTAGGGCGAACTAATACTCGCACACGATCTAGAGATATTGTACCTGATTTGCGCGTGCGATACAAAAGATCGTCGGAATCTTCATCCTCTGGTTTTGATCCTGCCTTATACGCGGTTAACTCAGACGTGTATCCCTTTTCGGACTTCTCGAGCACCATAATCTTTTTATTCATCGATACGTGAACATCCGTGACTCCACTAGAAACGAGAACTTGTGCCGATAGATCGCGAACGTCGAATGAAATGAGCGAACCGCCTCGTTCCTGGTCCAAGTCATCCTCGCTGCTTGTTAAATTGACTTCTCCGCTCGATATGGTTGGATATTTAACAACCATGAATCGATCGTGTCGTATGGCAACCAAATCGCTATATCTACCTAATGGTAATGGGAGCGCGACAGCGCGCTCTGCTATACCAGCAAAGTCAATCTCAATAGGATTCGGCGGTTTGTCGTGGAGTGCGTCCTCCTCCTCCTCCTCCTCCTCCTCCTCGTCATCTTCGTCATCTCGGTTAACATCCTTATCTCTCCTTTCTTTTGATTTCGATTTTATGCCTTTATCCTCCTCTTTTTCTTCCTCTCCCTCTTCCTTTTTATCCTTGCCATCTTCCTCGTCGTTCTCATTCTTATCGTCGTCTAGATCTGCATCGCCGAGAGCGAGGGATTCAGTGTAGGACTCGTCTCCCACCGGGCGAATCTCTTTCAGGTGCGGATCCCGGACGTTTTTACGTAAGCGCAAACAATACACGGTTTCGAGGTGAGGAAAGCTCATGCCTTGCAGAAGTACATCGTACTGTGGCTGAAGCTCTCGCGCGCTGAGAAAAAATAGATAGCGTCCGTCGGGGTCCCACGACGCGCATGAATCTCCTAAAATTGGTTTTGTCACAGTTTGCGTTGCCCCGGTACGGACGTCCAGAATTTTAATGACTTCCGCGTCTCGTCGACGAAATGTGTAGGCTATCCAGTTTCCACACGGCGACCACGAGCATTGATACATTCCACGATCTTCAAGACTTTTATCTGCAAGTTTGGTCTCTCCCGTGTTAATGTCTATTACTAAGAGTTCGGCGCGGTGATTTACTACGCACGCGAGTGGAGCTTCCGGCGATAGTACCATTTCTTCCACGCGTCCAAGAGTTTGGGGAGGAATATTCAGTCGCTTTGGCATTCTCCGATTATCTTCCCAGTGTACTTCTATATCATCCTCACCTGTCTGATCGCTGACAATTACGAGTCGTTCCGCGTCGTAACTGAACCTCGCGAACCTACTCCTCGCCTGCGCATTCGATTCGCGCATAATTTTTGCGCATAAAGCGCTACCCATAGGATCTTCACTGTTTTCTTCTTTTTCATCTTTTCGAGGCTTTATTGGAGCGTATTTTAAAGCTGGTCCGTCCCAAAGACCAAACGAGTTTACTTCTCCGCGTACAATCGTCGTCATAAAACGACCGGCGGGATCTATATCCCAATCTTGGACGTAGTGCTCGGCGGTGACGTATCGTTGTTCCAGCTGCTTTCTAGGTCCGGTCCATTTGAACGCAACCTGCTGTATACTATCGCTTCCCTTTTTCAAATCAGCTGTGTAGAGCTGGCCACATCGGGATGCATACGTGCACTTCCCGGATGGTTCTATAGAATACGATTGAATACTCGCGTCCTTCACGAGAAGCGTCGGCTGGTGCGAAAGCTCATTCTGCGCGTTGTCTGCTACAGAAAATGACCACAATCCTCGCTCACCTTGTTTTGACTCGGCTAAGAACACCATCGCGGAGTTGTCCAACCACTTTGGCTGCGAAACAGACGTGAAGAAATCATCCAAAGCATCTACTCGTTTAAAGTCTGTGTATGTTTTACCATCTTTTCCTTGAGGATTGGGGCAACTTTTTTTGGCAATCCAGACGTCTCCGCTGGCTCCGCCACCATACTTCCTCCACGGTCTCGTTGCCTGAGTATTACGACCAAACAAAGCTAATGTACCGTCATCATTCACTTCAAATGCAGTCGCTGGTCCCAAGTTTAGCTTTTTCGGATGCATCGCAATGGGCATATCGGATTTTTTTTCTTGATTCTTATAATCCAGACGTAACGTATACACGTCGGTTTCGTCCGGCGTTTGTTGTTGTGAAGAAGAAGCAAAGAACAGCTCACTTCCGTCATCCGAAAAAGAAAGTGGTCTTATAAAATCAGCACCCATATATGTGATTTGCTTAACCGCACCTCCCTCAGTTGGAACGAGAAAGAGTTCCATGGCGTAATATTCTATCGCCGCAAACACGACGAAAGTCCCGCATTTGGAGATTAGAGGTGAAAAGCACTCTCCGGTAGCTGTCGTGAGTCGATGCGGTCGTATCTTCTGTTTCTGATCATTAGCATTCACAAAAATGGAATACAGTTCGTCCTCGGCGACAAATACAATTGTCGTTTCGTTTTCATCTGATGCGGAAGTCGAGGGCGCTACTTGCGGTTGCTGAACGAACGCGCCGTCGTCGCCGTCTTCGTTGGCGTTCGTCGCCTCAATTGCATTATCCGAATCGCGCAGGCGAGAACCGCGCTCGCGTCGTCGTCGTCTCGCGTTCGTCTGAGAACACTTCGATGGTGAAACCCGAGAGAAAGTAGACACGTCTTGAAAACGCGCGGCCCTCATTGATACCGTTCGGTCTGCGAAGAATGGATGGGTTACCTGCTCTCCTTTTTTTGTTGTGGGGTAATTTCTCAATACCTTTTGGGCAAGCAGGTGCCAGGTTCACAATAATATCACAAAAAGCTCCACCCTTCCACGTCCAATAATCCCCTAAAAAAAGGGCGACAGGAATCCTCCTTCCTTCCTCCTTTATTTAGTTTGCAGGAAGGCGATGAAGAAAAGAGGAAAGATATTTGTGGGGTTGGAAAGATGCTTGGATGCGTTTGGGGGCATCGAACAAAACTTTCGAAACGTGTGCGAAGAAATCGAATATGTCGCAACGTATTACGTGATTTTTTCGAAAGCCAATTTGAAGTCCCTCGTGAAGTGTTCGGAAAGATTGATGGTCGATGAAAACGGAAGAGAGAGACACGAAATTGAAAGAAAAGCTGCCATTCGAGCTGTCGAGGCTGTGCGAGCCATTCCAAAGTTGAAATCGAGCGACAAGAAACATCTGGCAAAACTCATCAAGTCAGCTGAAATTTCTACCAGGAGAAAGGAAAGAAATACAAAGAATATGGAAAGAGAAGAAGAAGAAGAACAAGAAGAAGAAGAAGAAGAACAAGGTGAAGCGATGATTGCGCGACTCCCCGACGAAATCATGCGAGAAATATTTGCTCACTTTAGAAGTAAAACGGATGTAGCCGTGGCGTCGTGCGTGTGTGCGCGCTGGAAGCGTATTTTGTCGTGTCAGAAGAAAGAAAAGAGCAATTGGTACGCCGCGTTACATATGGACAGAGAAACCGGACGTTGTACCACGCGCGATGGAAGATTAGTGTGGGAAACGATGGTAAAGAATATTGCAAATTCGGGTGTCGATGATGAGGAACATGTAGCGCTTAAATCCAAGATAGAAGTATACGCCTTCATAAGGGAAAATGTTCGCTCGCAAAGAAGAAGAGAGATAGACTCGGATTTCTCAGACACGACGAGCGAAGACGATGATGAGGATGAGGATGATGAGATGAAGGAGGAGGTGAACGACGTCGACGATACTGACATCAAGAAACGAGTGATGTCGCACCGATTTTGGAACTTCCGTAAATATCTGTAAGTTCGTGTGTAGAAAAAAGTATGACGTGTAAGTTTTAGCGGGGAGAGGGCAATAGTAATAGATTCTTAGGGGTTGTTTTGGATCAAAGTTTGTATGGTGTAGTTTTTGCTTTTACGCGATGAAATGACACTGACTATCCGCCCTCTTGATCTTTTCTGGCCAAAGCGAGCGCCGCACTAACTGGATTTGGAATTTCAGACGGTGAATCAACCGCGTACGCTCCGCCGCTACCGAATTGGTCGTCCGGCGGTTGATACGCCCTAGCCGAAGCGTTGGATAGGGGTGTTACAGTCGGCGTGTGTGGGTTTTGTTCCCCACCTATCGGAGTATGAAACGTAGCCTGTGGAGATCCCCCCATTTCAATTTCTTGCACACCCTTCCTCTCACCAGTTCTATAATCCAATTGCGCGCCATATTCGTACACATACGCGCCAGGTCCTGGATTTGCGCTCCACGCCGCTCTGCGAATGCTCTGAGAGTTCCTTCGTTTCTGTCTTTGCTTTACGCAGCAAACAGTACCGACGATCGCGAGTACGAGTAGAATAATAACAACTGCAAAACCTATCGTGAGCTCTTTTTTGGTATATTTGGAGGATGTTGTTGAAGAAGTTCCGAGCGGATCGATTCCAATATTTTCGCATTGTGCGCCGTAATATCCCGAAATGCAATTACACCCACTTCCCGCGCACTCACCTCCGTTTTCGCAATATGCCACCGGATGGAATTCATCGCACTTGTTCACAGACTTCTCGCAGTGTTCCCCGGCATAACTTCCCGTGCACGTGCACGATGCTAATCCACCAGTGTTGCACACGCCGCTGTTTAAGCAATAATGGTTGCTACCTACGCAATCTTGGATATTTTGTACTTCCGTTTGACACTGGTTTCCCGTAAAGTGTGGGTCGCAACGGCAGCCAGAACCTGAACCCGAAATTGGGCATAAACCATCGTTGTAGCACTCGACCCCCCCCGGGCACGCGTTAACTTTTACGCCACAATCACTCTGTCCATAATCTGAAGGACATAAACACTTCGTTTCGCTGTCAGGGTCGCAATATCCGCCGTTTTTACATTCTGTAGTCCCACACTGAACGTCGTCGCACGATGGGCCTCGACAAGTTCCATCCCAGGACGCCGCTCGCACTTCTTTAAAGCCGACAGAAAGAAGAACACAGAAGAACGAGAGGAGCATGACGTGAAACCTCGCCGCGAGTAGATTCTTAGTGCTTACATATGGCCGCTTCGCGATCATCTTATATATCTATATATACAAACACACGCGCGCGCTCGTGGGTTCTTGGGTTCTCGATTCGTCGCTTTTGTTTTCTGTGAGTTGAGGAAAAAATGAGGGAAAAGGGGCGTGTGTTCAAGTAAGTGTCAGTCAAACTTCAAAAGAATATTTGTAGATTTGCGAGACACAGAGAGAGGAGGAAGAGAAAGAGGAAGAGGAGGAGGAAGAGATCGATAAACGAGTAACGCAGAAGGAACGACACAAATAATGACTTCAACCTCCTACTCGCATCGTCCTCATCGTCATCATCGACACTTGGAAGATGTTCACGAAGACAGCTTTCGCGTGCATTACAGAATAAATGCACTCTCAAAATCAGAAGCGCTATCCATCGTCGACGAACTTCGGTACGAGCAAACCGTGGAGCTTCCCGAACAGCTCGTGCCGAGAGAATCCTGGATTGGACGCAACGTTGTTGGGCAAATAAACGCGCTGGAAGAAGAAAGTGAAGGAGGAGAAGGAGGAGAAGGAAAAGGAGCAAAGAGCGACGGCGCCGTCGGAAAAGACGAAAAAACACGCTTCGTGGCGAAAGTGACATATCGCAACGAAACGAGCGGGAACGAATTGCCTCAGCTCATCAATGTCATATTCGGCAACACTTCGATTAAAGAGAATGTGATGGTGATTGATATAGAGTTTGGGAAACACGTAGAGTCATCGTTTCGCGGGCCCAGATTTGGAGTTCGCGGCTTACGGAAGCTACTGAACGTAAAGTATGGACCGTTGCTGATGACGGCGCTGAAGCCGATGGGGACGTCATCGGATAAGCTCGCCGAAATGGCCTTTGCATTCGCACTCGGTGGTATTGACATCATAAAAGACGACCATGGCTTAGCGAATCAAGTGTACGCACCTTTTGAAGAACGCGTGACGAAGTGTGCTCAAGCTGTACGTCGAGCGAATGATATTACTGGAAGAAACTGTTTGTACGCGCCGTGTTTGAACGCTCCGGCGCACTTCGTTTTAAAGCGCGCAGAGTTTGCAAAGCGCGCAGGGTGTGGTGCAGTCTTGATGCTTCCAGGAATCACCGGACTCGACGTTTGCCGTGCCTTGGCGGAAGACGACGATTTCAATCTTCCAATCATATCGCACCCGGCTATATCTGGCGCTATGCTCGGCGGCGGTTCAAAGAATGAAGTCAGAGGTTTTTCTCACGGTGTACTCTTAGGTTTACTTCCTCGTTTGGCAGGCTGCGATGCGACGATATTTCCAAATTTCGGTGGTCGATTTGGTTTTTCCAAAGATGAATGCAAAGATATCCAAAAAGCGTGTACGAGTATTCTAGGCTCGAAACCGGCTATCTTCCCGTCGCCGGGTGGCGGGATGACTCTCGAGAGGATTAAGAGCATGCGCCAATTCTATGGTGGTCAAGACGTGTTGTTACTCATCGGTGGAAGTTTATACTCCCACTCGAACGACTTGACGGCTAATGCGCGTCACTTTTTACAAATGTCCGGCCGAATTGATGCCTACGGGCCCAACGAGCGCCCCATCGACGGTTTGAATCACAATGGAATTACGAACTTGTACTCTCCACAACAACAAGATAACGTGGAAAAGTCAAATTTACGTACGAATATTAGCGATCGTGAAGAAACAGCGTCGCGTTTTGAAAGCATATTTGCAGCGTCTCCTGCGCATTTGAAGCAACGCCAATCTCCGTCTCCGCATCGGCTGTCGTATTATGATGACGACAAAACGAAAGTTACGCCAACGAAACAGAGCGATCGGTACGATGACAATCACCGTGGACACCACCGTCTTACAACACCACCTTCTCATCACGCGCCAATGACACCATCGAGTGCTGAAGTGAGCGAATTACGGGAGAAAAATGCCGCTTTAGAGAAAAAGCTAGACGAGCTCACCTCTCTGGTGGCCAAATTAGCGCATAGCGCGGATGCGAAGAGTTCCTCCGCAAATCACAGACACGCCACAGACGGTCCTTTAGAAGGTAACCATAGCAAAGTGTTGATAAAGAAAGAGAAGAAGTTCATGTGGAACCGCGTTGAAAGGGAAATGTACAAAATGGACGGTGGTAGTTTCAAAGGATGTTCGCGAGTTGAACTCATCGGGAAAAGGGGCGAATCGACGAATTTTCATGTTCGATACTTTGAAGTGGCTCCTGGTGGATGGACGACGTTGGAACATCACCAACACGAGCACGTTGTTGTTATCGTGCGTGGTTCCGGGTACATTCAGCTCGGGAGCGAAGCGTATGCCATGCATGTTGGCGATGTCGGTTACACGGCGCCAGGAGATGTCCATCAACTTCGGTGCCCCGAGGAAGCGACGGATAATTTTGGGTTTATTTGCATCGTGTCGGCAGAGAGAGACATGCCAATAGAGGTCGACGCGAGCGAACACTTGATATATTGCGAAAGCGTCTCCGGTAACCATCTCGAAGACGCTATTCGAAAATCTTTGCAAGCGCAAGCGAAACATCGCGCGGCACAGGAAAAGCTGAAAAACCCAGACGGATCCTACGCCGAAGGTAGCGCGTGCGAATGGCGCCCTCCGGGAAAGAAGTGAGCATGGGATGATATGGTAGCAATCGTTGATAGCTTATGACAAAAGCTAATTTCATTTCCTATTTTTTATGTACCTCCTAAAAAACGCTCTGTTTTAATACATGCCTTCACTTTTTTTGGACTCTGTCTGCTCCCACGCCGCAACTTTGAAGGAACTCACGGCAAAGTCAATCTCGTCCTCGGTGATTTGGTAGTGGAACGCAACACGAACTGAATTTGGGTCGTTGAAAGGATACGGTGCGCCAAACGCAGTCACCAAAACCCCGTACTTCTTTTTCAACCAGGCGACTATATCGTGGATCGTGACGTCCTTCTTCAAACGTTGGAACGAGAGGATGACCAAATTACTCTCAACAGGTCCACACACTTTAATATTTTCGATTTTTTCCACACCTTTTGCAAACAGAAGCGCTAATCGATTGGATTTCGTTACGTTTTGTTCCCACGCGTCTACGCCAATATCCGCGGCGGCGGCGAGAACCCCTACTTGTCGCATGCCGCCTCCCAACGCTTTGCGCAACCTTTTGCACTTTCGTATGAAAGCTTCCGTACCTAATATGACGGAACCTATTGGTGCGCCGACTGCTTTCGACAAGCACACAGAAACTGAATCGCATTTCGCAACGGCATCTTTTAAGCTAACTTTGTTCTTTATGCAAGCGTTCCATATTCTTGCGCCGTCCATGTGTATTTTCACGCGTTTGTCTTCGTCGCCGCCGTCGGCGTCGCCCTCTCCCTTTTTTGTCGCCGCTTTCACTTTGTCGCAAACTTCGTCCACGTACGATTGCTTTAACACTCTCCCGCCGCACTTGTTGTGCGTTTGTTCCAAGCACACGACTCGCGTCGTCGGGAAATGATCGTCCTCAACCCGAACAGAGTCTAAAATATGCTCGATGTTCATGGTGCCATCTTGCTCGTTCGGTATTTGTCTCGGGTGTGCTCCTCCTATGGTTGCCCCGGAGCCTTGCTCGTAGAGCGTGATGTGCGACGCAGATCCGCATATGTATTCTGACCCTCTTTTTTCGCAGTGCACGGAGACTGCTATCAAATTTGCCATCGTTCCACTCGGCACAAACACCGCTTTTTCTTTTCCAAACATCATCGCCAAGCGCGCCTCTAAATCCAAAACCAATTCGTCGTCCCCGAAAACGTCGTCGCCGACGCCTTCGTCCACGGAGTCGTACATGGCTTGTCGCATTTCTTTATTAGGTTTCGTGACCGTGTCTGATCGACAGTCGATGACGAGAGCAGACATAACGGAAGGCGTCGTGTCCACCATCTTCTACTACCTTTAATACGACACAGTAAAAGGTCGCGCTCTGATGAACGCTGCTGTTTTTTATTGACGAAACACAAGAAAAACATCCTTACAACTCACATTTCCTCAAAACACCACCGCATCAAAATAAAATAAAAATGGCGACAACTGGAGGTGGTGATACACAACAACAACAACAACAGAAACAACAACACACGACACCGCAACACAAACAAACCGTTTTGGATTTAGGAAAGTACATCGACAAAGGCGTGCGAGTGAAACTTTCCGGAGGGAGAGAGGTAGAAGGCATTTTAAAAGGATTCGATCAGCTCTTGAATCTCGTTCTCGACGAAACAAAAGAGTATTTACGAGACGTGGACGACCCGTTGAGAATAACGGACGAAACGAGAAACTTAGGATTGATTGTGACCAGAGGGACGAGCGTTATGGTCGTATCGCCGTTAGATGGGTTGAAAGAAATCGAGAACCCGTTCGCGGTAGCCGAAGAGTATTAGAGAGAGAAAAGAGAAGAGAGAGAGTAGTTCTTGTTGTAATCACCCCCCAATTCTCTGAACTGAAATGTTGTTGCTTATTTTTCTAAAAACTTTTCTTCAACTTATTTCACACAAACACTCTTCTGTTCGTCACAATGACGATCGCGCGAAGCGAACGCTTTTTGTGGAGTTTCATCGGCCTCGTAGGCGGCTCTGTCGCGTGCGTTCAGACGCAAAGAACGCTTTGGCGATCAACTTCGGAGTTATCGGATTCATTTTTAAGTCCACCTCCACCTTCTCCTTCGTCTTTAAAATCTTCTTTGGGAAACCCTTCTACAACTACGAGAGAAGAAGAGGAAGAAGAAGGAATTGTTTTTGGTAAATTTGCAAAGGCTAAAGCGAAACGTATTTGGAACGAAAGCGTCGATTTTACGTTCAAACCAATCGTAGAGTACCTATCTAGGAAGGGCTATTGAATTCAATGATGATGCACAGCACCTCGAATTCTGTTTCTCTATCTTCTTCTTCTTCTTCTTCTTCTTTTTCTTCTTGGATGAGGAAAGTGACAGTTGAAAAAAGTTGCCTTGTGCCGAGAAACTCTTCTGCGCGTTCTCCCTTTCGTCGTGGCAACAAAGGCGTCGGTGTTCAACGATGCGCAACGCCAACGAGAATATATGCCGCTTCAACGACCAAACCGGATTATTCGTCGCCAGATTTTGAGCTCGCGCATGCTCCGATTGAGAAACAACTTTTACCAAACGGTCCGTGGAAAGTCATCCCAAACGCCGGCGTCACCGCGCCGGAAGGGTTTCAAGTTTCAGCCTACAAAGCTGGTTTAAGAAAATCAGGCACTAGAGCAGATTGCGCTTTGATCGTTGCCGACGAATCGTGCTCGTGCGCTGGAGTGTTCACGCTGAATGCCGTGTGTGCAGCGCCGGTGCAGTTTTGTAAAAAACAATTGGAGGTGAAATCGACTTCGAGAGCTAT
>JACLAA010000880.1_pt1 | contig 12347 bp, 12 predicted proteins | sample 8027891 | NCBI WGS metagenome assembly JACLAA01 (sample SAMN15724900, study PRJNA655200) | protist metagenome | isolation source: fluorescence activated cell sorting (FACS) single amplified genomes of... | place: Spain: Blaines Bay Microbial Observatory, Mediterranean Sea | collected 2016-01-19 | reverse complement strand
CTCGGCGAGTTCTGTTCGTAATTCCTCCTCGCGGCTCTTTACCCGCAATTCCGCCGCCTCGGCTTTGGCCTTGAACTCGTCTCGTTCCGCCGTCAGCTCCCTTATTCTCACCATCGCATTTCTCATGTCCTCGTGGCCTTTGTCCCTCACGACTGTTTTCTTCGCAACGGGCCGCCGTCTTCGCTGCTTGCCCTTCAGGACCAAACCGAGGGCCAAGACTAAAACCACAATGACGAACGACGGGCGCTTCTTGCGTTTGATGGGTTCCTCCGTTGGAGGCGGTGGTGCGGGTGGGGGCGCCCCGAGCACCCTCAAAGCCGCCGCGGCGAGCACTCTGGCCTTCGCGTCGCTCGCGTCGAGCAACCTTTCGAGCGGCAGCACGGCGTCGTGGTGGAACAATAGGCGCTCCCGCACCTCGGCGCTGTCGGTCGCCAACGCGTACAGCGCGCGCGCGGCCTCCCTTTTGGATTCCGCGTGGCCCCGATCCAAAACGCGCACTAGTGCAGCTAAAGGCGGCTTCTCCTCGTTCAGGGCGTCGCGGGGGTCGGCCTCGGCCAGGGCCTGCGTTTTGCGGCTCTCGATGTCGCGCTGCGGCGATGGCGTGGCTGGCGTAGAAGCGTCGAGGGCGTGGCGCGGACGTCCTTCACTCCACGCCATCGCAGCGTTGCGTTCGCGAGCAGTGGGGGCTCTCGGCGACGCCATCGCGAATCAAGTTCCAGACACAGGAGGCGCACCGCCAACGCACTTACAAGGGAGAACATGTCATCCGAAGTAGCAGACGTCCGCTCCAAAGCTCGGGCTAACGCCGCGCCGCAGCCCGCATCGGACAGCTCGCGCGCTACACCTTCATCAGCTGCTAAAGCCGTGACGGCGTCCGCGGCCCGCCGCCGTGCCCTAGGCGCGCCGAGCGCGTTCTTCAGCGCCTCGCCCGCGCCGGCCCGCGCCATCGACAGCGGCAGGCCGGGCAGGTCGGCGAGCCGCGACAGGGCCCAGGCCGCGTTGCCGGCTCGTATTTGTGATGCTTTACTAGTAGTGTCGCCACACATCTTCACGAGGGGCACGACGACCGCCGCCCGAGCGACCGGTGCGGCCACGACCAGTAATCCCGCAGCTACTTCCCGCGCGGCGTCGTCGTCGCGGTCTAACAGGGCTATTGCGGGTTCAACCGCACCGGCCCTTGTGACTTCGAGTCTCAAAGAAGTGCCGTGGCCGCCCACGTCGACCAACGCGCCGGCGGCGGCGACCTTCGCTTGCAGCGAGGCGCCGTTCGTCAGGACCTCTACGAGGTGTGGGGCTGCTCCTTCTTCCAAAATACGCGCGGCAGCCCTCGGGTCCTCGTAGGACAGGTCCTGGAGTCGACGCGCGGCCTGCGTCTGTTGCCGGCCGTCGCGCGACTGCAATTGAGTCAGGGAGCGCGCTACTTCGTCGCTTGCTGACGCGAGCGTCAGGAGGAGGGCTGCCCACATGATGGCGCCGCGACGGCGTACGGCGAGCGCGAGGAGGCAGGTGAGGCTGCCAGCCAGCATGGCCTCGCGACGGCGTCGGGCGTCCGCGACGGCGCGTGGCGTCCACGATCGGCGCGTGCGCTGGTCGCCGCTGGCCACCAAGCCCGGGCAGCCCTCGCGGCGAGATGCTACTGGGCAGCAGAGCGCCAAAGCCAGCTGGAACCTTGCTCTCCAAGCGCTGGGTGTCTGGGGGACTCTGAGAGCGCTAGGGTGTGGAGCGGTGGGCCGGCCGACGGCTCGCTTCGGAGCTGTCGGTATTTTTAAACGGCGTAGCTAGCGTAGCAAGACACTAGTTTTGCCCTGGGCGCCAGCTCGCGCCGTGTTACAGCAGGCACGCATCGCTACTACGCGTGCGCAGCTGCAGCGTGACTCTCGCAAGCCATCTCTTGCCGCCGGTGCGAGCGCTTGCACGCATCCGACGCGTGAGCGCTGCACACGCCAGCGCATGATATATACCATATTGCAAAAGGTCCCGGGCGGCCACGGCGTGCGGGTCTTCACCGGCGTCTGCCTTGTTTTAGGAATAGGCTGCGCTCCTGTATTATACAAGAAGACGCGCGCGGGCCACGACTACTTCTCGAGCGAAAAACCGGAGGCCGTAGAACGAGGCCTCGAAGCGAAGCAAAAGGAAAAATACGCCGACCTAATCAAGCGCAATGGCTGAGTGCGTCCTGTCGCTGATCGTCGCGGAGACCGTGCAGCGCTCGACAAATCAAGATAAACAGGGCTACGAAACCGGCTATCGCTTCGTGGAGCAGATGTCTGAGAGACGCCTAGGCACGGACCCTCTGGAAGTGATGAAGTTCCTCTGCAAAGAGTTATGGTTCGGCATGTTCGGCAAGCAGGTCGATAAACTCCAAACAAATCATCGGGGGGTTTTTGTTTTGAAAGATTTCCAGTTCCGGTGGCTGAGCCGCGTGTCCTGCGCGGACCTCGAGGCGAAGAGTGCCTACGAGGAGAAATTGCTCAAATACGCGTGTGGGGTCTTGCGGGGCGCACTCGCGAACCTCGGTCTGGAGGCCGCGGTGACCGCCAACGCGCAGGCGCCGGCGTGCAGCTTCTCGGTGCAGCTGAAGAGCTAGTCCGGATCGGTGTAACTCTTTTGACCATATTTTCTATATGTACACCTTACATACTATACTTTTTGCCCCCCTGTGCAAAACAGGTTTTCCAGCGCGCCTACGGAAACGCAATTCGCTTGTTTTAGCGTAAAACGCGTGAGCTCTGATCCAGAAACCCTGTCTCAATATAGCTCAGAGCTCGAAACTCGATTGCAGAGCGCGCAGGAGAGCCAATCGATCCAAATAGATTTAAATCGGACGGCGGCGGCGACCGAGTCAAACGAGCGTAATCCAGCAGCCAGTCATCGACTACTCTAGCCTGGCATGGCGACAAATCCGGCGCCGGAAGCTGTCTTCGGCGGCCACGCCAGCGACGCGGCGCGGGCGTTTATATCTAGGACCAGCAGGAGTGACAAGGACACGACGCTCAAGCTTGAGGCGGCGGGAGGAGTCATAGTGTGCACGCGGCAGGCCCCGGCGCGGTCCGCGGCGCCCCGCCTCCTCTGCCGCCTCGCTGACTCTGGCCACGTCGTCATCGCGTCTTACGCGCTGGAGTTTCTCTTTTGACTTTGTAGACCGCCGGGTAAAACTAACAGAAGCTTACAAGGGAAATGACAAAAAAGCAGGGACTCAGTCAGACACGACGGCCGGCATGGCCTTGGCGCCGCGCCGTCGCCCGGGCTTCGGCGCCGTCGACACCGAAGTGATTGGCGGCGGCGCCCCCCGAGGCGTGACGGTCGTCGCTCCGTACGACGTCGACGCGACGGCCACGAGCTCGACCGCCTCGTCGCCAGCCGAGTCGACTTGACAGCCGAGCCGGCGTAGGCAGCGCGCGATGGCGACGCGCTGGCTCCGCTCGTGTTTTCGGGCGGTCTCCTGCGAGGCGGCCACAGCTGCCGACGAAGTCTGTTCCAGTTCCTCGCGGTGCGCCGCCGAGCAGCGCGCGAGCACGGCGTCGACCTGGGCCATGTGTTCGGCCGATCCCTGATCGCGGCGTTTTGTGCTTGGTGGCAGAGAGACTCTGCAGTGTAAGCTTGTGAAACGCCCTCGAAAAAGCTGTCTTTCGCTGCAGGAGTGATCAACCAAAGCCCTGAGTCTCTGCCGATGCCCTCACTTCTTCTGACGCGCGCGCACTGCTCGTCAATTGCTCGAGTCCCTTAGCTGCAGCTAGCTAAAAGGCTCTAGCGCATGTTCCTGACGAGTCCGCTCCCGGTGGACGAGACCTCGGAGAGCGCTCGGCAAGCCACCAGTTGAGCCAAGAGCTCAGCGTTTAAACCGTGCGGGGTTCGAGCCAACGACGATCAGCGCAAGACAAAGCTCGGTCGCAGGCGGCGCCGTCGGGGCGTTCGGCAGCCTTAGATCGCAGGCGCCGAGGCCGCACGCGTGGTGTCAGAAAGCTGCCCCGACGCGGGCAGCCGGCCGCGCCCCAGAGCAGGCACCCAAGCCCAAGTGCTGGGCAGCAGGCCACGCGGCCGCGCGCGCGGCGCCGATAGCTCGCGCGCGCGGTGACGGGGACCATGGCTGACGCACCGAAGGCCGACGCCACCAATGACGCCAATGCGGAGGACAACAAAAATAAAATGAAGAAAAAAAAGAACGAGCCCGAGAAAAAGGAGAAGCTCGTCATTCATGGCCGCAAGGACGAGGACATCCTCGGGTCGGCGTACGTCAAGAAATATAGAAGAGACGACCCGACGGACTGGTCGCGGTACGCGGACAATCCCCGAGGCATGCTGAACCGTAGGAGACTGACGCGAGAAGAGAGACGGAGACAGTTCACTGTGCAAAACGTCGTCGGCGACCCGCGGGAGACCGCCCCCAGAAATTTTGATGCCTTGTTCGAAGAATCCGACAACCGCCTCACAAAGCCGAAAACGCATGTCGAGGCGTTCCGCCTGAGAGTATTACGACTCTGTGGCGGCCGGTGGTGGGACCGCATGTATTTGTTCAACCTGGGATGGGTCCTTGTACTATTCTGTGTGGAAATCAAAATTTCACGGCGTTCGTGCTGAATCTTCGCGTCGACCCCCACGCCATCGGCGCGACGCCTGCTCGATAGCGTGATGGTGCTCGCTCCTCACCGCTCGACGGAGCCAGCACGGCCGCGTCGTCGCCGAGACATGACTTAGTGAAGAATTGTCGGGTGCGCCCGACACACACTGGTTGATTGCCACACAGGTACTATTACCAGCGGCGATGGAGGACGACTTCGGCTTGGGCTGCGCGGCCGGCCCGCACCACCGGCGAGGCGAAGATGGCAGAATCTGGCAGTTCACGAAAGTTTCGGAAACCGGAACAAAATCCGAATATGAATACACGGCTTCACCAGGATCAGGGGACCCGAAGGAGTGCCAGGTCTTGTGGCCGCCCCTACTGTTCATGGTCGCCTGCACCATACCACCTATTATTGGTGCTGTGTTTCTGAGATTTACGTCTTTCGGTTACCTGAAGTCGATGCGGGACGAACGAAGGTACTGGTCGGCGTTTTTTGTCCTATGTTTGAAGACGCTGGCGCAACGACCAAGCGTTCCAAAAGAATTCCACGAGGCCGGCGTGAAGCTCTTCCAGAGTCTCAAGGCCGGCGTGAAAGCACTGGTCGAGCGGATGAAGAACCCTCCCGCGAAGGTGGCTCCTTCTGAGGCACCCATAGATTGTGAAGAAGCCCCGGCGCCCGGCGCCGCGCCCCAGGTCGTCGAGAACGAGGACCCGCTACTTGCCGCGGCGCGACAAAGACAAAGTATCGAGGACTTGGAAGAGGAGGCCGTGCGGCGCGCCGAGGAGATGCGCGCCTCGCTCCAAAGCATGGAAGGGGAAAAAGTCGAGTGGCGCTGTGTTGTATGTGGCGGCGCGGAAATCAAAACTGTGTCTGCCCGACGGCGTTAACGCAACGATGTCCCCGCAGGCGTGTGGTAGGAGGAACAAGGCCCCGCTACAGGTCAAATATGATGAAAGGTGCGACATCATCGTGCATCGAATCAGAAGGAAGAGCACGGGCGACGACCGCATCCGCGCCACGTTCAGGACGGAACGGTATAGGCCGACGTGTACCGTGTGTCAAACACCGATCGACTACCGGATACGACCGTCCAATGCGTCCAGTTTCCATCAACCGGAAGGAGACGCGCTGCGAGCCTTTACGTTGTTAGCAGCAGCTCGCGCCGCGCGGGACAAGGAGAAGGAGGAGGAACGTTTACTCATGCTTCAGAAGAAGAAGGAGGACGAGCGGAAGCTCGCCATCTCGCAGGGGCGCTTGGCGCCGGCCGGGTCTCCGCAAAACATCCTCGCGAAGACCAACGCGTTAACTATGTTCAGCTCGTCGATCACGTCGACGGACGACGAAACTTTAGATTCGATGAACGCCACGCTGAACACGGACACCGAAAGAGCCGCATTGGGCAGCGTGCTCGTCGAAGGCAGGCAAACGGAACGAGCATCGACGGACGAGCGACCCGGTTCGGCAGGCACCGACGATAGTGATGATGCCGCCGCATATGTCAGACGGATGATGGAGGCCCAGGAAGCGGTGAATCGAAGACTCGGTCCGATCAAGTATGTGTGTGACAAGCTGCGAGCGTGCTGGAACGGAGTCGTAGCAGCCTTCAGTCCACAAGTCAAAGACGTCGACGGCATGCTTTTTAATGATTGGTCCTTCAAGAAGAAAGTGAAGAAGTTCAAGCCGGTGCCTGATCGAAGGATACTGGACGAGGGCGAGCGCTACTGCGTCGGCGACGAAGTGGAAAGTTTCGAGCACATGCCGACGTGGTACCCCGCGACCGTGACCAAGTATAATAGCAATGGGTCGTATGTGATCCGCTTTCACAACGGCGAGGAGGCCGATGCCGTTCCGAAAAGCAAGATACGGTATCGCATCCAGCCACCTATTACTGGGCTCCAACAAATTGTCTCGGGATCATTTTTGATCTTTCTCGTGGTGGAGCCGGCCTGGCTCTGCCTCTTCGCGTCGAACCCAACTCTTAACGAGGGGGAGTGGTGGGACGCCGCCGCGACTGTTATTCTATTGCCTTTGTTATTGATAGCGTTGGTCTGGGTCGTGGCCATTCTCCTGCAGATGCTTTTGCTCTACCTGCGAGACGGACGGGAGGCCGGGCCGTGTCTCTTGATAAAAATAGCGCTGTTCTACCTCTCGGCACCCTTGTTCCTCTTGATCTTCTGCTGCGTCGCGCTGAACGGTCCCACTGCTGGCACGGAAGGGGGTTCATTCTTAGCCGCGTTGATCTTATCGTTTGTGGGCTTTCTCGTCGCAATAGCGTCCGTCGCCTCGACCGTGAAGCCGATGTACGCGTACCTGACCATGGTCGGGTCCGCACCCTTACTCCTATTCTTGATCCTCATCAGTTTATGGTGCGCCCACGACCCGAGAGGAAGATGGGTCTCGTACGCCGGTTCTGCAAGCGATGACGACGGGCCGTTAGGCGTGTTACATGGAGCGAGGGAGGGCAACGAGGAGTCCGCGCCGCCCGTACTGCTAGAAGGCTATTTGTACGTCATGTTCCTGCCCGCGTTCTTCACGTATCGATTATGTTGGTGGCTCTTCCACAACTTGCCGCATTTGTGGGATGCCAATTTTGCGCCGCCCGAGGACTGGTGCTGACTCAGCGTCTTTTCCGAACTTTTCTGAACTTCAACTTTGTGAAGATGGCGTCTGCAGGATGCCACGCCGCTGTGAGAGAGTCTACGCGCCTCGTGAGTGAACGGAGACAATGTCGCGACGGTGTCCGTGCCACACAGGAGGGAGGAGAAGCGGCGGAAGGCCCTCCGCGGCCAGAAGCGGTGGAAGCAGTCGAGGTTGCGTTCTTCATTATTTGGTGGTTTGGGCGGGCTGGGCGCGGGCCGGTCTCCGGACAAGTCGCTGCGCGCTTTAGCCTTCGAGGAGACGAAGGAGGCGCCGCCCGAGGCCGAGGCGCCGCCGTTCCCCGAGGTCGAGCGGCCGGCGACGGCGGCGTCGGCGCCGTCGCGGCCTACGACTCCAGCGGCCGACGAGGCGGCCGACGAGGCCGACGAGGCGGTCGAGTCGGCCCACGAGTCCGTCACGGTGGCGACGGAGGAGGCGCCCGCGGACGACGCGCCCGCGGCCGATGAGGCGGCCGGCGAGGCGGTCGACGAGAGCGCCACAGTGGCCACGACCGACGAGGAGGCGCCCTCGGGCGACGGGTTCGCTGCGCCGGATGTGGAGGAGTAAGGTCGTGTGTTGTGAGACCTAATGTTTTTTAGTTGCCGCTATGGCGTGGCGGCGGCTTCTCCTTGGCGGAGAAGAGTAATATATCGCCGCGACGCGACCTTACGCGCCTAGCGCCCATAAGCCATCTTCTTGGCTTTTTTATCGGCCCGCGATTTTTTTTCTTTCGGAGCTTTCTTTGCAACCCCAGCTTTGGCAGACAGCGCCGCGGACGCCTTCTTGTCGAGCGTCGCGACGGCGCCCTGGACGTCGTCGACCACAACTCTGAACAGCGTCCGCGGCCCGTCAACGCACGACAACTCCCTAGCTGCCGCTCTAGTGCAGACGTGCGACGCGACCCAGTCGCTGCACTCGAAGACCTTGCCGTCCAGGCACGCGTAAAATTGTATCTCCGAGTCGCCGAGGTCCTCGTCGGCCGTTCCTAATTTTGACGGGCACGACGCCCAGCCGTCGCCATCTTTGACCCGTGTCCACTGCTCTTTACTCCCTTTCGTTTTGAGGTTTTTGACCCAGCGCTCGATCTGCGTGTCCGTCCTCCGTAAAGAAGCCAAGGACCACACTTTTGTATTGCGCGGGAACCACTTTCCGGTATCGGGACAAAAAAGCATCGTCGTCCGCTTGCGCTCGTCCTCAGCGTCTATTTTCTCCGCCGCTTCGCTGTTCGAGGACCGTAAATGCGTATCGACATCCTCGATTGTCGCAGGCGAGGCGAACGTTGCTAATAGGATCCAGAGCAGGCGCCAGAGCTTGCCCACGCCACTCACAGTACCCACGTCGGGCGAGAACGGTCGCAAAAACAGCAAGACCCGGGCGAAGGCCGATAATGGTGGAGGCGGCGGCGCGGCCTCCTCCGCCGCCGTGGGCTGGGGCGCCGGCGCCGGTTCTTCGACGGCTTCCTCCTCCTCCTCCTCTTCCACGACGGCCCTCCCCTTGTTATTGCGCCGCTCCATCGCCAGCCGCGCGCGCTCGGCGACGGCGGCCCGCTCGGCGCGTTCTTGCGCCTCCTTCTGCTTCTTGGCCTCGCGCTGCGCGGCGGCCTTGGCCTGTCTCTCCAACCGTTCCTCCTCGGCCTTCTCCGCGGCGGCGTCGTCTACACTATTTTCGGTCGGCGTGCCGAGGCTCGCGAAGTAGTCTCCATCATCTTGCTTCTTGCGGTTCTTCTTGCCCATTTTGTTTGTTCCCGCGGCGTATGGAGCTGAGCTTAGTTATCAAAGGGCGCGTCGCGCGGCGATGCTGCAGTGAGAGCTGTGGTTGCTGTGTCAAAGGGCGGCGTCGCGCGCGCGCTGCCGGTTCAGAGCTGGCGTGCGAGGCCTGGGCGTGTCGTGCAGCAGCCCAGGTGGCGGCTCTGATCAATTTGAGCGCTCCGCGGAGAGCTCAAGTTCGAGCCTGCGAGGCAGGCATCCACGCAGAGCTTGGCTCTGCCTCTGTAAACAGCCGCGAGCCGTCACAATGATGAAAGTGGCGGTCTTAGCGGCTACAGCGATCGTGAAACCCAGCGTGGAATCGATGTGCCGCCGCCCGCTCGCGAAGCAGCGCTCCTCCTGGACCCAAAAACCGCCTGGCGCCTGTCTCTGACGGACGAGCCGACGTCTGTTCCCACGACGTCGAGGCTCCGCTGCGAGGAGCCCTCGGTCGCGCCGCCGCCGAGGAGGGCCTTCGTTGAGGCGGTATGTGCGCGCAGGTCTCCGTCGACGCCTTCGCGCCCGCGGCACGATCACTCCGCACAGATGTGAGGCGCCAAGTCTTTCAGCAGGACCCGGACCAGAAGTGCGCGCCCGCGTCCGGACGCGCGGTCGCCGTCTCGCGCGCGCCGACCCGAGACGCCGTCGCACCACGGACGCACGACGTCGACACACGCCACGCAACGCAGGCCCCTCACGGCGGCCAACGAGCCCGAGGAGTTCTTCGCGAGCGACTTCGAGAGCATGGCCCCCGAGGAGAAGCTCAAGGACCCGCTGGTGCTGCTCGGCCTGGGCTCCATCTTCCTGCCCTTCATCATGATATTAGGGTTTCAGGCGACGGGCGTGATATGATCTAGGCTAGGAGTGTCACCTAAGAGTTAGTGCTAGCAAACCACCAACAAGGGGCACGGAGACGTTGTCGTCGACGTCCGTGAGGAGGACCTCGACCAGGGCGCAGGCGCACGAGATCGTGAACAGAGGTGCGAGCGGCGCCGGGAAGCCGAGCCACCGCAGTAAACCCATCGAAGCGACCGTCGCGCCTAGCACAAAGGCCAAAGAGCCGGCGTACGACTTCTGGTCGTTGCAGAACCACTTCTTTGAGCCAAACCGCCTCCCTATTATATCTGCCAGACCGTCGCCTACGGCCATCTGGGCCACCGCTACTATTGCATAAGGTGTTCGGAAGGCCAACAATGCAGCTAATAACAGGACCCAAGTATAGACGTAGGGCCCGCCCAGCACTTCCGACGGGTCGCCGGACCTCGAAATCGCCCTGGATAATTCATTGTCGTCCTGCGACGCTTTCTGCAGCTTGACGATATTCAAAGCCGGCACTAGTGCCGCCACAACTCGAGCTAACGACGCATCGGAGTAGAACCGCCACACCAACAAGTACAGGGGCCCGCTCCCGCAGTGCACTATTTTTCTCGCTAGTTTCGCGTCGATAACACCCTTCTCCGCCAGCTGAGTCCATATTTTTATCCACGCCACGGCGCCCGCCGCGGCGCCCGCGGTGCAGCCAACGTCGTTGACGAGTTGAGCACTGCTCTCGTAGAGTGCTAGGGTCGGCAGGGCCGCGATGGCGACGGCCTTCGTGGTCCGCGGTCGTAGCAGCGGTGTGGTGTTGGTGCGTACGCGCGGCGCGGCGACGAAGCCGCCTCTTGCCGGGACGCGGCGCGCAGTTGCTGCGGCCGCGAGCGCGAGCAGGTGCATGCATGCCATCGTTGCAACTGCGCAATTTCGCAGGCTCGGCGACGCGGCGCACTCGCTTGCACGTGGTCGGTGCCTGCACTTTGAGTCCTACGATCAGAGATGCCAAGCGCTGCAAGCGGTTTCAGAATTCGGCACGGTGGCGGCCGTGGGCCTATTACACCAATTCCTGCGTCCTGGGGCTATCGATGCGCGGAGTTGAAGGCCGAGCCGCGGCTGTGTTTGCTAGCGTCCTGTAACACACTAGCATAAGATCCAGGCGTGTAAGCAAGGCGTGGTGTACTGCTGCGCAGCACTCGCGGAGGGACGCATTTTGTTTAAAATATGCGTCGGGCAGCCTGACGACCAGGAGGGCAGCCAGCCGACCATGCGCCTCGCGCTGGCAGCCGTCCTGGTCGGCTGCCGCGCGGACAACGCGACTAATCCACGCCCCAATGCCACCGCGTTGCTGGAAGCCGCGACCAAACTCCGCGCCGAGGCCGCGGCGCTCGAAACCCAAGCGCAAGCGGAGACCGTAGCTCCGACGCCGGCTCCGACGACGCCCGCGCCGACACCGTGGAGCGCGCGGCCCTTCTCCACAAGGAGAGAGGACAACCGCACTTCATGTAGAACAACCGTCGAGCAGTGCCGCGCCGCGTACCCCGATTTACTAAGAAGAATAGACTGGGATCTCGCGCCCTGGCGCCTCAACGGAGGCATCAAGCCCAACCAAACGCAACTCCGATACGCCGAGGCCGTGGGCAACGGCGACCAGGTTGCCATTAGTGTCAGGGACGGTCGCGCGCACATCCAGAAGTGGGGCCGGGGCTACAAGTCCCGGACGGTCACGGCCCAAAATATGATCACGCAGTCCCTGGCGCGGGTCTGCGGCGTGCTGGACGTCTCAAAATTCGTCTACACGACGAGCGACCACGCGCCGCCCCCGACAGAAGAACAAGTAGATAAGGCGCCGCTGGGCATCTGGTGCCGCCGCGCGGACGACCCTTATAGTGTCGCCGCGCCCGAGGGCTCGTTTCTGGTCAACGGAGACAACGGCAACGTTCCGATGAAAGTGAACGCCACGGCGCACGCCCTCGAAATGCAAAAGCACGCGCCTCCCTGGAAAAACCGCACGGATAAACTCTGGTTCCGCGGCCAGATCTGGCGGGGCGGCGGGAACGACGCGAGAAGAGCTGTCGCGAATTTCCTGAGGGGCAACCACCCCGACGGGAACCCCTGGGCGGAGGTGCTGGATATCTCCGAGGGCGGCGTCGGCGCCCACGACCAGTGCACGCACAAGTACCTGTTGTACCTCCACGGCAGCGCCTGCAGCGGCCGCCTGAAGAATTTGCTGCGGTGCGGGTCGTTGGTCGTCTTCCCGCGGAGCGCGGGCGGTGTGTATAATGCGCCCGACAGAAAGGGCCGCGGTTTTGGACAGGGCGTCGTCTACGAGGAGTTCTTCTACCACCGGCTCGTCCTGGAGAACGAGACGGTCGTGCGGCCTGATCAGCTTGTGGATCTGCTGCCTTTTGTTAAAATCCTGCGCCGGTACGATAATGAATCAAAACGCATCGGCGAGGCGGCCCGGGCGCGCGCGACGCGCGAGCTGAGCGTCGAAGCTGCGATGTGCTACTGGGCCGTGTTGCTGGCAGAAGTCGGGGCGTTGCAGCGGATCGGCGGGTTCTCTTTTTGATCCGGAGCCGCTTGGCGCGTT
>JACLAA010004167.1_pt1 | contig 12362 bp, 11 predicted proteins | sample 8027891 | NCBI WGS metagenome assembly JACLAA01 (sample SAMN15724900, study PRJNA655200) | protist metagenome | isolation source: fluorescence activated cell sorting (FACS) single amplified genomes of... | place: Spain: Blaines Bay Microbial Observatory, Mediterranean Sea | collected 2016-01-19 | reverse complement strand
GCATTCAGTTAGCTACCGGCGCTCGAGCGCAAATCGACCAGACGTGTACGCCATGTTTGGTCATTATTTCTGGCGACCCGCAATACGTAAACGTGTGTCAACAAGTCGTCGTAGAAATCATCAACGGAGGTTCCGTCGCGCAATTTAACGACCTCGCTCGACAACAAATGATGGGCGGCGGTGGAATGATGATGATGGGCGGCAGTGGCGGAGGTCAATCGCAGCAGCAACAGCAGTTGTACCAGCAACAACAATACGCCATGCAACAAGCGATGATTGCGCAGCAACAACAGTACTATCAACAACAACAACAACAGCAGCAGCAACAACAACAACAACATGCACAACCGATTCCTTTGCGCAAAGTTGGAGACTGGCAAGAGTTGGACGACGGTTCCGGGCGGATATATTATTATTCCTCGGCGACCGGAACATCCACCTGGGACAAACCCGACGGCTTTTAGAGAGAGAGAGAGAGAGTTGAAGAGAGAGAGAGAGTTGAAGAGAGAGAGAGAGAGAATATAAATTTACCATCGCACAACAACACATTAGTCAACATTTTATAGAGGTAAACAAAACACACAATAATACAATACAACTACGATGCACACAAGCTATTCTAAGTTAACGCGCCTCACGCACGAACACCTCCACCCTTTCCGGAAGCATCTTCTCGTCGCACTCCACCTCCCCTCGCTCGCACTCGATCGGCGCCGGCGACGACAAATCCACCACGCCCCTATGCGTGGTCAACACCAAACCCAGCGCGTACGCAAACACGGTGGCGAAGAGCAACGCTTTGCTCAACATCGATTGAGGCCCCGCGTATTTCTGCTCGTTTTCTGTCTCCTCCTCGAAGCGCGTTCGGGCAAAATCGCCCAGAATCTCTCTCACCTCTCTTCGAGGACTCTTTGAATCGTCTGAATCGTCATCCGATGACATCTTCTTCTTTGGATACAAAGCATCTATTTTCTCTTGATTTTCTCGAACGACTTTTCTCTCCTCTAATTCCATTCCTTTTTTCCACACGTATATCATCTTCTTCTCATTATCTTCTTCTCTATTTTCGTCCTCGTTTTCATCATCTAAATCTCCTTCTTTTCCCTCTCGCGGTCTGTTTCGTCCAATCTCTACCATGGTTTCCTCCGCATCCTCCGGGTTGAAATCATTCATGAAATCGGGGAAAAAAATTCGGTATCGAGTATCTCAAAATCTCTTTATCTTTGACGGTCACTTTCACCTCCCTTTTCCTTTTCCTTCGAGCGTTTTTGTTGTTCTCGTTCTCTGAGGAGGAGGAACACCGCGGACGCGCCCGGAAACGATGGAGAAAAGCGCGGTGGTGAGAGCAACAGCGCATGGTATTCTGTGTTTAGATATGCATTTCCTCCATCCTCCATTTTATGACGCTTCTGACGAGACATTCAACCTCGTCATCTTTCGTTTTCGACGTCAATTGGAGGAGGAAGAGGAACGGGAGGAAAAGGAACGATGCGGTCCACGCGTCGTCGTCTTTAGTATCGTCGTCGTCATCATCAGCCGACGACCAAGAACATCATCATCATCAACAACATAAGCAAAGAGGATTACGGGGAAAGAATACAGTTAAGACTTTGAGTGACAACAAGGTCGACGTGTTCGTGTTCATCGATTGCGATAACGTCCGGCCGAGATTTAGTGCGAACAATGACGACGACGACTCGTCGGGGGCGCAAAGGTTTTTGCACGCGTTCCATCGCGCGGCGAGCTTTTACGGCGACGTGGTCTCTCTTTCTTTATACGGGAACGAGAAGACTTTTGGAGAGGAAGTTAAAGGCGATGTAAAGCGAGGAGGAGAAGAAGACAAAGGAGAAGAAAAAGAAGGAGGATGGACGCGTGCGACGACGAACGAGAGGAATACGAAGAAAAAGAATTTAGGCGAAGCGTTGGAATCCGTTCGAATTTTAGGCTCGCGCGTCCGCGTCGTGCGAACGCAAAGTCGACGAAAACAAAGCGCGGATATTCGATGCGTGTCGGACGTGGTCGACGCGATGCGCAACAGCGCTGATAATGAAACCACCACCACCACCGAAAAGCTTCGCCTCGCGTTTATCGTGTCGAAAGACGCCGGGTTGTTGAAAGAAGCGGCGTCTCCGTATGTTAGAAAAAGAGGGGACGTGGTTATCTGCGGCGACTTTATAAATAACGTAGGCATGAGGGAGATTGACTCTCACCCGATCGAGGACGCGTATCGCGAATTGGTAGAGAAGAAGATTGGCTGGTCGAGCGGCGTGAAAATAAAAGGCGAACCAGGATCTGAAGCACTCGCGATAGGCTCGCGATTGGTGTCGTGGAAAGACGAGAGCGTGTGGTTTTACGCGAGCGATGAAAAAAAAAGGAGAACAAGCAACGCGCCGGGAAAGGCGGCGAGAAAACGGCGGGAGGACCCGTATTTATTCATGATTCCTGGACCTTCGTCGAGTGAAAAAGAAATGGAAGAGAAAGAGAAGGACGAACGGCTTTATCAAAACTGCGTTCGATACCTTCCCTCGTCAATCCAAAGTGAAATGCGCGACATCATCGACGCGTATTGCCGTCGTCGTCGAAACGTCGATACCGCCGCCAACGAAAACCTCTCCGACGAAAACAACAACACCGTTTTCCTCTCCGAACTCTTACGACGAGAAGCGAAAAGAAAACTTCTCCCGGTTCGCTCCAACGCCTGTTTCGCGTCAGCGTCCGAAGTCCTCGTGTACTTCGCCGCCGGTCCGAAGTTAGGCGCGGTGTTCGGTAAGTGGCTCGAAAACGGCGACTTGGAGATGTTATGGTAAACTAGAATTTAGAGTAAATAGTCACTCGTACCTCCGGTACCTAGGTAGTATAAATCATCATCATCATCATCATCTCAAATCATCATCATCATCATCAATTCATCCCGTCGTCGCGTCTCTCACTCTCTTATTCATTAGGGAAAAAATGCGTCACTTCAGAAGCAAAAATGTTCGCGTCTTCTCTCGCGCAGTTTTCGTCTTCGCTTCATCTCCGGCGCACTTCTTCGTCTTTGTCGTCGTCGTCTTCGTCAAAAGTCGTCGTTTTTGCCGCGAATAACAACAACGACGACGTTAAAGACAACAACTCTTCTTCGGATGATGAATCGATTGCCGCCATCGAGCGTCGATTGAAGAACTCCAAGAACAAAGTCAAACTGACCAGTAAAGAGAAGCAAGAGCGAGATTCTGGGTTTCCGAAGACGAACGATGCAAAAAAAGGTCGTCCGGCGACGTTGTTCGACGATTTAGGGATGAAACGATCGTTCCCCACACCCGGGGCGAACGGGATGTTGAGCATGTGGGAGGGAGATCCGGAGAATTGGGAGAAGATGGAACCTTTGAAAAAACTGTGGGTGGTGTGGTCGGGGGAGAAAGGATGGATGTATTGGATGAACCAAGGGAGCTTATACGGCGCGGCGTTTATCGCGTTCTTGTGGGTGTGTTTTAGATTCATCGGGCCGATTTTGGGATTGTACGAATTGAAGTAAAACTTTTACGGCGCTAAGCGTCGTCGTCACTCCTATTACTCCTACTACTCCTACTTCTACTCCTACTACTCCTACCGCTATCATCATCGCTGCTACTACGACTACTACTACCACTTCTTCTTTGTCTGTTTGTGTTCTCTTCTTCTTCTTTTCCCTCCTCTGAGCTTCGTAAACATCGCTCTTCTCGTTTGCACAAATCTTTGAACTCTTTCGTCAATTTTAAGTACTCTTTCCTCTTCTCGATGTGCTCGCGTTGGTCTTCCGCTAACAACTCTTCCGCGCGTTTTTCGTTCATTTTTTTCCTCTCCGCGTTGTCGGCAGTTTTCGAAACCGCGGAGGAGATGTCTCGCAACGAGTCTCGCAAGCTTTCCTTCCCGATTTTCGTGTCCAATAAGTGGAGCTGTTCTTTGACGGAAGTTAAGAGACTGATTTCCTTCGCCGCGTGTTCGCTTCGTTTCGCCAGGGAATTGTACAACGCAAATTGTCTTTTCGTTTCGCGAAGTTTACGCGTGACGGCGTTTTTGAGCTCTCGGAATCTCGTTTCGTACTGCGCGAGCTCGGCGGAGTGCGGGACGTCGTCTAACCGTCTCGATAAGATGGCGTTTTTTTTGCTCCGTTTCGCGAGTTCGTTGACGCGCTTGTCGCGTTTTTCCTTTTCTTTCGCGTATTGGGCGGACGTTTCCGCGATTTTAGCGAGTTCGCCGGTCTGTTCGCGTTCTTCTTCGATGGATGTCACCTTCGCTTTCAAAACTTTCAATTCCTTCTTGCACGTCTTACGAAACGACGCCTCTTCTTTCTTCAGCGAGGCTCTGCGTCTGGCCATGTTCGCCAACGCGTCCACGAGTTGCTTTTGCGCCGGGTCCGTGACGCTCTTTTCGAGTTCTACCCTTTTGGCAATTACTGTTTCGTTCTCTTTCCTTGCGTTTTCGTACGCGTCCTTCGCTTGTTTTGTTTCCAATTCCGCCTCGTCCATCTCTTCTCTCTTCGAGTCCAATTTGCGCTTTTCCGCCTCCAACCGTCTCGCGACGGCGCGCGTGGAGCGTTCAATGCGCAGTATTTTCCCAGCCGCACCAGATAACCCGGCGAAAGACGTCGACGCACCACCACCACTACCACCATCTGAAGTATCAAAGTCGTCGCCGAACGCATTCATCGCTTTCGCAATCTCCCATCCTTTCATCTTCACCAACAACTCGGCCACCGAGTTCGAGGACACGTTGCTGGCGTTTTCATCGTTTTCATCGTTCTTCACCAAATATTCCGAAAGCATACGTTTCAACTTGGCCTCTTCGCGTTGGGCAAGTTCCTTCTCGCTTAACACCGCATCTTCTTCCTCTGCTGTCATCGTCGTCGAACCAAATCCGTCCTTCTTCTCCTCGCCTCTGTTTTTCGCCGCGGCCCTCGCCATCATCGACGACCCTCCTCCTCGAGCGTCGTACAGCCTACTCTTCCCGTTCACGCGATGACCAAACTCCATGAGGCACCCGTTCCTAATCTTCTCCTCCCCTTCTCGCTCTAAATCTCTGTTCACGTTCGATTCCGCGGCTCTCCTAAACGTCCTCGTGTTGTTCTTCGTAACGCTCTCGCGTAATAACAAACTCTGCAATCGAGACCGTCTAATCCGCCCAGATTGACGACGCGTTTTGCCAAACAGACTACCACCACCACCGCGTTCCCATTCTCCCTCTTTGTCTTCTTTAACTACTACTTTTTCTCCCGCGAGTACCATCGCTCGTTTCGTCAGCCATTGCACCACCGGGAACACTTTCTCCGAATCCAGCCCGCAAATCTGGTGTGCTCTCAGAGGTAAAGGGCACCCGAGTTCACCGATCCCTCGTTCCACCTCTTCGCAGAGTTTCAGTTTTTCTCCCATCGTCATCGTTTTCTCCTCCTCTTTTCCTCGCTTTTTCCTCTTGCTCTTCTTGATCTTCATGCCGACGTCCCATCGACACCGTTGCAAGAGGAAAACGAATCCAAACAAGAGATGGTCAAAGCGAGTGTTTTTCTTCGCATTATTACTCTCACTGGTCCACTGAAAGTGCGAACCGATAGAGAGCAAGTCGAAGACGTCTTCGAGCGTCCGCTCTTCTTGGTCTTCTTCCAACACGTTCTCCTTCATGTCTTTAATGACATTGAAAATTCTGAAGCCAATTCGCCATTTTTACGCGCGCAAGAATACACAAATGCGCGAAGAGAATACTCCTAAAGAAGGAGAGGAAACCCTCAATTTCTCCTCTCTCGCGCACCGAAAAGTATTCGCACACATTCGTAAGCACCCGAATTCGGACGTTTCCGGAGCTTTACTCGTTCGCGAGGACGACAAAGACAACGCGTTTATTGAAGATGCAATCCCGCTGTTCCACTCCGAGTCGGGCAACGTTTCTGTCTTGAATGAAATCGCGCTGACGCATATCCAGAAGTACGCGAATACGAGTCACCCGAACGGTACAATGCGCGTGGGAGGTTTATATTTCGCGAACGGGAATTTATACGCGGGGGTGTTGCCAGATCGCGCGCAAGGATTGGCCGAAGCGGTTGGGGGTGCAAGAAACGGAATTCGATGTGTCCTCCTCGAACCGACCGCGTTTGACGCGGAGACGAAGAACGTTTCCACGAGCAAGAGTAGTAGCCCGTTCAAAGTCTTCAAGTCGAACAACAACAACGCGAACAACGCGAACAACATGAACTTTGAATTGAAAGAGCAAGACAAAGGGACTGTCAAAGTCGTTCTCGCGCCGCCGCTTGACGACCTCGACGCCGCTTCGACGAATACGAAGGACGTGTTTGACTTTGACGACCATTTCGACGACGTCGGTAAAGACTGGAGGAACGCATCCTTTTCGTAGAGAGATATAGATATAGACTACCGCGCCGCGCTATAGATTTGTGTATATTTAGTTTATATATATAGTTTAGCTACTGTTTCTTATTATTATACTTTGTTCTCGCTATCTCGCTCTTTCCCTCCGGATGTGTTTTGCTCTTTCGATCAGAGACAATACACAGTCGCGTTTCTTCTCCTTCTTCTCTCTCTAATGCTCCCCAGATTGTTGCGCTTTGAAATGTCTATATTCCGTCGGCCAGACGGTCACGTACGCCGTCGCGAACACCGCCCCCATCGCGTGGTACACCGGCGCAATCGATCCCGTTTGGATGTACTTTTCCCGGTACTCCTTGGAGTATCTCTGGAAATTCTCGATCGCGTTCTCTTTGGTGATTGTTTTTTTAAGGAACTCCGGGACCTCTTTCACTTTGAGAGAGCCGAGTTGACGGAAGAACGCGGACATTTTTCGTGGTGGTGGTGTTGTCTCTTTCTGGGAAAGAGAGCGAGACAACGCGTCGGAGTTTTGAGGATTAGTTCTATTTGTTGGGGGATTTTCGTTCAAAAAGAGTAAAGTATTGTGTGTTCGAGTGACGCGTGCGCTCTCTTTAATTCTTATCTATGCGTTAGTAGTATCTAGTCGAGAGCGTTTTGCGTAAAATGCTCAAATCATCCTCACTTCTGTTTCTTCGCGGCTTCCTGTTTCTTTCTCTCTTTCCAACTCTGCGGACGAATTAAACTCGTCAGCGCTATCAACGCGATGGACAAGACGTGAATGAACCAATACATTCCATTCCACGCTCGGACGCTTTCCTTGAACTCGACCAAATGAAACGCCGGGGTCAAATAGAGCAAACCAAGGTGCGTCTGCGCTAAGCTAAACAGTTTCCAATATTTTACGAATCGTTCGGACATGTAGTCGCGTTGCCATTTGTACATTTTGCGCGCGCAGTAAATGATCAACGCAGTCGAGGAGAAGAACATCCAGTACCCGGCACTGAGACCGTGCCAGATGCCGGAGACTAATTGCGTGAGAAGAAGTTCGACTAACCCAGCCTTTCGATTTTTATCACCGCTTCTGCGCACTCGGAATCGGTGGATGCGATCGTAGCAGTAATGTCGGAGCCAAATCCCCGTGCGAATGTTCCAATGCGCGGGAATTTCCGCAAACGTGTTTGCAAAATCCACACCAAACGGATGGACGTTCGTCATCGCATTCCACTCTTCCGGTCCTTCTCTGCCGGTGATTGATTTCTCCGCGTTGATCCCGTTATACGCCAACCCGCACGCGGCGGCTGAAGCGTCCGCAAACATCCACACGAAATAGTACTTATACTTCCCCGCCGCGCCCGCTACGTACACCGTCTTCAACTTTTCCCACAACGACATCATCTCCCACTCGTTTCCGTTGGAAAACACCTCTTGCAAGCTCACGATGTTGGCCAAATATAAGTGCAAACCCAAGCATATCATCGCGCCTATAAATCTTTGCATCGTCAACACCATCCAAGTTCTCGGCCATCCTCTCGCGTAGTGCGTCAACTTATTCCTCGGCGAGTTCGGGTCAAAAATACCTTCCTCTCTTAACCACATTCTAAACGTTTTAAACTCCAACGTCGGTCCGGAAACCAACGTGCACGGAAACATGCACCACGCCAAATACTCCAGCGTCTTTGGCGCTTCGGAGAGTTCGTGTTCTTTCATAAAAGACGATTTCTCCTCGTCTTTTAATTCGTAATCCTCGAAGTTCATCGCGCAACTCGTCGTCTTCAAACACAACACCATCAACAACCCGGTGATGTCGATGTTCCCTCGTTTCCACTCGCCGCCGCTATCCGCGCTGTAGTGGATGTACACCAGGTACCCGAACGACCAGAGAAACGTTACAAACCCGACACCGATTCGTTTTCGTCTTTCGCTCTTGGTCTTCGAACCATCCGCTTTGCTGCTCGTGAGTTTAAGTAAACATAAACTCGGCAATGAAAGGTAAAACGCGTGCACGGTTGTCTTCCCGAACGTCACAAGCGAAATCATCGTTCCCGAGAGAAGGCTTAACAGTGCTTTTCGTTGAAACCAAGATCCTCTGTCTCCACCTTGAATCGCTCGAAACAGAACCCCGAGTGGTAATCCCGAGAACAACGCCACGGTGAAAAGAATCGTCCCGCGAGGTAATCCGGAGCGCAAGGAAAGATGGTGGAGCACGTACAGGCGAAGTTTGACGATTTGTGAGACGTGCGCTTCGACAGACGCGAGGATCTTTGTCAGGATCATCATCAATGCATCAATCATCCTCCGAGCGAGGAGGGAATACTTACTCTCTGAGGAAAGAAATGAAGCATTTTGAGATACATTTTATCCTCATTTTTCCCATCATCAGAACAAGATACGATGCATCACCAGGCGACTTTGACGACGTCTTCCTCGACTTTCGCGAGGAGCAGTAGCAGTAGCAGTAGTGGGAGGAGTTGCAGAAATAGACGACGTTCTTTTTTGGCTTTCTATGACGGTGTAAACGACGTAAACCAAAAAGGAGTATCAGGGGGGAAATTCGTATCTTTTCGAACGGGGAGACGGATGAATACGAGCAACACAAACGCCATCGGGAAAGGCACAAAGCGTATAAGAATAACCGCAAAACAAGAAAAAGACAAACTCGCTCGAGATACCATCGATTTATCGAAACGAAAAATCGGTCCCGGAAAAGAAGCTCCGGTAAAAGTCACGTTCCTCGGAGCGAACGATTCCTCAGTCACCGTGGATTGCCCCACGGATCAGTACGTATTAGACGCGGCGCTCGAAGCCGGTTTGGAACTTCCATTTACCTGTCGAGGAGGAATCTGCGGCGCGTGCGTGGCAAAATGCGTCTCCGGAGCAACCGACCAATCGGATATCACGGACTTAGAGTTCACTTTAGACGAGGATGAACAGAAGGAAGGGTTGACGTTGTTATGCATGGCGTACCCCGTGGGCGATTGCGTCATCGAGACGCAAAGCGATTGGGGCATGCGAGTGGGCGAGTGGAAAGGCGCGACTGGGGAGATTTTAGGACGAGACCCGACCAAGTTAATGGACGATGATCCGAATAGGATTGGTTTGTAGTACTTTATTGAATAACAACACGATATATAAATGTTACATCTCGCCCTCGTACCCGCGCGTTAACTCTCGTTTTGCCTTTGAAAACGTCACAATTCGGCACTCGAATTCGCCCGCAAAAACAACAACACGTAACGCGACGCATGCAGAAAAAGCACTTTTTCTCGTCGTAAAAGATGTGGCCCTCTCGAGGAGGCGGAGGAGGCAATAACAATAACGCCCCGTACTCTCCGTTCGAGGATGATTCCAACGAGAAATCCTACGCCGCGAAGTTGTACACCAAGAAGAAGAAGAAGAATTACACCAACAACGGTTTACTCTTTAACGGATACAAGAACAACACGAACAACAACAACAACAACAGAAAAGGAGTGAAAATCATCGGCGGTTTGTTACTCCTGATGACGATTTTGAGAGTGTTTTGGTCGTCGCGTTTGAGTGCGACGAATACTACGAATAGGACGAGTGGTTTTAGGCACGTGGATAAATACGACAGAGAAGGGAACGTGAAGTCGATGATGGATGGCGGAAACGGCGTCGTCGTCGATGGGAATAACGAGTATTACGATGTGAACAACGATTCAGACGATTCAGACGGGAAGAAGACAAAGAAGACAAAGAAGAATCTTTGGTCGCGAGCGACGAACGACGCTCCGCGCTCGTCTCGCGTATCTTCGCAAAAAGTAGCCGCGAATTTAGTCATCGATCATCTCGGTCGCGCGTTAGCACCGATGATATCGAAATACGTGGATATAGATGAAGACGGCGCGGTGGACGCGAACGAGTTGGAACGGTTCGCGGAGAGAGTCGGCGGGGTTGAAAATGTCGAGAAAGGGTTCACGAGCGCGGTTTTAGCGGCGTTGACGGCGACGTGGGGGGACGCGGAGAGCGGTGGACAGCATAATCGGCCGATTGAGAAAACGCCGTGCGCGTTGGAGTTTAATCGAGGGTTGAGTACTGGGGCGGAGTTAGAGGTGACTTCGGACGTGCAGTTTAAAGGGGTGAAGCCGTTTTGCGTCGAGGCGTGGGTGAAACCGAGCGACGCGGAAACCACTCGGAATGGGTTTCAAGGGTACGGTGGCGCGATATTCGCGAAGAAGATGAGCGACGAGATGCACCCAGACGACGACGAAACCGACGTGTTGTTAATGGACGAAGACCAGAAAAAAGGAGGGAAGAACGTCGGACGAGGCCAGTTTACGTTTGCGTTGGACGACGCCGGAGGTTTAACGTTTATGAGAGAAACCGGCTTGACGACCGCGTTACGATCGAAAAGACACTTGAAACCAAACTCCTACACGCACGTCGCCGCCTCTTACGGGTTTGGCGACGCGTCCATATTCATAAACGGCACGTTAGACGCGACGAGGAAAGAAGGCGCGATTTTACGCGGCGACGACGTGACGCCGCTCACGATTGGAATGTTGTTAGATAGAAAAGGCCGCTCGAGGTTAGGTTTCACCGGAACCATCCAAGAAGTGCGCCTGTGGAACCGACCGTGCGACAAAGAGTCCATGAAACGGTACTACGAGCGTCGATTAGTCGGATGGGAACCTGGACTCACCGCCTATTGGCCCATGAACGATTGTTTCGGTAAAATTTTAGCGGAGAAGCGAGGCGAATACCGAGGACGCGTGACCGGCAGAGCCGCGTGGAGAAGAAACGGACACCATTTAATGACCGACGACGACATCGAACTGTGCAAACACCTCGCCAAAGGCGTCATCGATGAAAGCTTAGCCTGATTTTATTGAGAGAATAATGAGATTTTTGTTAGTATTACTTGACTACTTCTACTACTATTGCTACTACTCCTTTGACACCTCACACCTTTATGAAAAACAGGAATTTGAAAAAAAGTTCTCTTAATACCTAGTTCTAAACCCTAATTCAATTACCCCTACACTTCTCCTTCATAATACCACGTGTCTATTCACACCGACATAATCGCCGCGCATACGCGATGACGATGTCAATGTGAACAACAAAACGGCAACGACAGGTTGCTCCGTTCTCTCTCTTCTTGATAGAAGAGAAGAACAAGTGGGTGCCTATTAACCCTAAACCATGTAAAATCCTCCTCTATCGTCCAACGTGCGACCGAATGGATTTACAACGACCAAAAAGTAACAACAAACAAAGAGCGAGAATAATAGTGTTATTATTAGTTTGCGCGCGACGCTCTACTGCAATAAACTCGCGCGCGCACGCCGTAGTGTCACACGCACACACGACGCGTTCAAACAACAACGCGTATGAGTATTACGAAGAAGGAAAGTCAATGGGCACGTATATATTTCAAGCCGAGGTGTTTCTCTCTCTCTGTGCTATGTGGATAAGAAGACTCTATGTCTTCTTCTCTCGCCGTGCACAGACACACGCGGGAGCGCGAGTAAGCGAAACGAGTCGGCGGGCGCGAAACGCCCTCTCGCACGAGCTACGCTACCCCACAAAATAAACGAGAGAGAGAGACGAAGAAACCGGGCAGCGATTGGATGCGAGATGTGCTTTTTTTTTTTATATTACTCGTAGTGCGCGCGCGATAAGCGTTTATTACGTTAACCAACTCGGATCGCCTTTAGGTATTATCCCGTACGGATTTAACGCGACGTGCGAGGTGAAATAATGCGTCTTAATGTCCCACATGTTGGTCGCTTTTCGAAACGCCGGCATCGCGTATAACCGTTTCACGTACGCGCTAATGTTCTTATACTCGCGAATGCATTTTTTGTTCGTTTTAAAGTACACGACGTACACCTCGTCGAATCGAACTAACGTTTGGAACACCCGAACGTCGATTTCGGTGACCTCGTCGTCGCTCACCAAAAACTTCATCTTCGAACGCTCGAGAACGCTTTCCAATCTCTCCAAACCTTCGTATAACTCTTCCACGGCTTCCTCGTACGCCTCCTGCGTCCGCGCGAACCCACA
>JACLAA010004658.1_pt1 | contig 12363 bp, 9 predicted proteins | sample 8027891 | NCBI WGS metagenome assembly JACLAA01 (sample SAMN15724900, study PRJNA655200) | protist metagenome | isolation source: fluorescence activated cell sorting (FACS) single amplified genomes of... | place: Spain: Blaines Bay Microbial Observatory, Mediterranean Sea | collected 2016-01-19 | reverse complement strand
CCGTCTGCGCGAGTTCTCTCTCGATCTGTTCTCTCGATCTCAGCACGAACCCTCGTCCGATGGGTTTGTACAAATTCGTAGTCGTTTCGTCTTCATTCGTCGAAACGGATAACTCTTTCGCGGTCAGTAACGCTCGCTGTTTCTCGACGGATTTTTGTTGAAACTGCGAGTGCAATTGCTTCAACTTTTGCGTGGTGTCGATGTATTTTTGTTGCAGTTCGGTGAACTGTTTCCGTTCCGCCGATGGTGGTTTTACCGACGACGATGCCGATGCTGCTGCTGCGCTCATTATTCGTGGAGAGAATGAGTATAGTATGTGCTGCTTTTTGTATCTTTTATAGCGCAAAAGCAAGTTCGCAAAAATGGAGAGATTGCGTTGACTTTTTCCCTTAAAATCCCCTACTTTGAAGCGCGGAAGAACGATGATAACTTTGTGCAAACCGTGCAATCTGAGCAGGCAAAACGCGTTTCGAAACGCTCCTGCGCCTGTGCATCCTGCCACGTTTAATGGTCGAAGAAATTGTGTGGTTTCGCGAGTAAAACGACGACAAAAAGAACGTTTGATGATGAAAATGAGATTCGTGTGCGCAAACTCGTCGGGGAAGTATTCAGACTATTCAGAAACGTCCTCCGCGGTGAAAACGATCGTCTCCGGAATGACGGCCGTTGCCAACACTTTGAGGCAGAGGATGAAGAAGAAAGAGGAGGAATTATCATCGTCTTTGTCTTCTTCTCCTTCTTCGTTGAAAAAACTTCGGAATGGGAATCCAGCGAGGACGGTCGAAATGCTCGAGCGGCGAATAGCGGACGAGTTTCGCGTGAAGGAATATCTATGGACCGGGGATATCGACGTCGATTTGTTCTCGCTGAAATGTGTTTTTACGGATCCGACGCTCTCGTTTACCGGGTTGGAGACGTTTAGAGATAACTTGGAGAGTTTACAGCCGAGTTTGAGACGCATCGCGCCCGAAGGAAAGAGAAGGGTCGAGTTGCGCGAGTGCCGGAAAGACGAAGACTCGGACGACGTCGTCGTCGCCAAATGGCGAATGGTCGGCAACCTGCAATTGCCGTGGCGACCGAAAATCGACATCCAAGGCGAAACTCGATTTCAGTTTCGGAGAGAGAGAGTGGACGATATAGAGGAAGAAGAAGAAGAAGCGCGAGAGAGAAAGGGAGGAGAAGAGGACGAGAACGAGACGTGTCTCCGCGTGGTGTCCTATCGAGAAACGTGGTCCGAAACGGCGTCCGAGGCGCTCTGGCAACTCGTCACGCCGTTCGCGCACGAGAAGGAGGAGTAACTTTTGCAAAAGCCGAGCACAACGAGAGTAGTAGTAGTAGCAGTAGTAGTACTCGTAATAGTACTGGTAGTAGTTCGTGTAGTCATTCGTGTAGTCATAGTCGTCCGCGCCAATCTGCCAAATATTCTTCTTCTTCTCAGGCACCTCTTTGTATGAGTCTCTTCATTTTTATTCCATTACAAAACACGCAAAACACGCTCGCACAACATGCAATCATCGGGAGAAAGACTCGACAATAACGATAATACCGTTACACGTCGTCGTTTTACTCGTCGTCGTGTTGCCCCATGCGCAGGTTCGTTCTCGTCGAAAGGGTTAATAGTAAAAAACGTTCTCGTTACGTTTGCGCTTTGGCTGCTCGTTTTCTCGAGCGAGAAATCATCCTTTTGCAACGGAGATGACGACGTGAAGTGTCCGACATCAAACGAGTTCCAAACGCTCTCACCCATCACCCAACCGTCGCCGATCGAGGAAATGGAATGGCTGGCTCGATACGATTACGCGAATAAAGACGATCACACGAAGAAAACGGAACGGGTGATTGCGAAATTATCGAATGGTCAAATATACCAATCGAAGGACAACGGGAAGACGTTCGCGGACGAGACGGCGGTTTTGAGAGGGTTCCAAGAGGATAAAGGATTCATAGTCGACCGGATTTTAGTTCCGAGCGATGATTTATACACGAAACGAGTGATTTTACAAGGGAATAAAGATCGGCATTGGGCGTCGAAAGATCTCGGCGACAGTTGGATACAACCGTGCGGGTTTGAAAGCGCCAACGACGACGACGCGAACAATTGTTTCAAGAGTCCGACCGGTGGGAAGTACGAACAAGGGTATAGGATTGTAGGAAGCATGGTGATGCATCCCGGCGAGCACAGGGATGGGTACATTTTGGCATTGGTGAGCCGACCGGAGTGCGAGAGGACGTATTACGACGACACGGTGACGTGCGCGAAGGATTTGATTTTGACTACGGATTTCGGGAGAACAGAGTGGAGGAATTTAACGGATTCGAGCGATAACGATATCGTTAGTTTTGTGGATTTCGACTGGGGACCAGATCCAGATCCTACGCACAGCGAAGCGAGCATTTTGGCGACCGTCTATACGAGTAAAGAGGACTTGTGGAAATCGAGACATCATCCCGGGTTTAGTTTCGCGGTAACTTTTATACGCTCGTCGTCGTTTTTTGTGGGGAAAGATTGGTACGCGCATAAAACTCCGTGCGGGAACGTGTTCGAGGTATTGAATAAGGACGTCTACGTCGCTGCTTTGAAGGATTGCGACAAGTATTTGAAAATGTTGGAAGATTCGAAAGACATCTCGGACGAAGAGGAAAAAGAGTTGAGGTACGACCACGTGCAGTTGGAAGTGTCCACAGATAGCGGTGAGACGTTTAATCCGATATGCTTCCCAGAAAATATTCGCGCGAAATCGTTCACGATATTCGATTTCGATGCGGTTCAGAAAGGGCCGGATTTCATCAGCATCGACCACGCGGAGGAAGAAACGTCGGCGGTTGAAGGCGCCGCGCCGATGGGGAACTTGTACGCCGCGGATGATTCGTTGCGACTGTTTTCCCTATCGCTTCGTAGAAACGTGCGCGAACGAGGCGTGGCGGATTTCAGCGGCGTTGCAGGCATGAATGGCGTGTTCATTGCAAACCAAATAAGCAGAGATGCGTTTAAAAGTACGTATAATTATAACGACGTGGACTATAGTAGTTATTACCAAACCTTGCAATCGTTCAACGGAGGAGGCGTGTGGCGATACATTCCCGCTCCGAAGAAAGATGTGAACGGAAACGATATTCAAGGGTGCACGGTTACGGACGACTCGAAAACAGTGTGTAGCTTACACTTGCACGGCGAAAGCGCGTGGTCTGGAGGCGAAAATTGGGAAACGCGGTTCGGCGCGGTGTATTCGCACCAATCCACGCCGGGTGTCATCATATCGACAGGAAATGTCGGGAACGTGTTATCGAAAGAAGCGAGCGAAGTGAACACGTACATCTCTCGCGATGGTGGGTACACGTGGGAAGAGACGTTACAAGGACCGCACATTTACGAGTTTGGTAACTTTGGCGCTTTAATCGTCGCGGCGAAAGAATCGAGCGTGGGGCAAACCGACGAGGTTTGGTTCTCGCGAGACGTCGGGAAGTGCTGGGAAGGCCCAATCAAGTTGAGTAAACCGATCAACGTCCACAACATTCGCACGGATGTCGTTCAGAAAGGATCGGTGTTTGTTATCCACGGCGAAGATGCGACGAAATCGGAATCGTACCAAGCCTCCGGCATCGCGTACGTCATCGATTTCGATAACTTATTGCTAAGCAACTCGACGTTTCGAGTCGATAAGTGCGACGAGAAGAACGATTACGAGACGTGGTTTTTGAATATTCCAAACCAAAAGGAGTGCAACATGGGCGAGAAAGTTGAAAGACGACGCCGGAAACGGTACGCGAGGTGTTTGAACCTTGAAGACGGCGTCGTGTCGGAACTCCAAGATACCGTCTCGCAATCTCACGTGTGCGAGTGCGAGCACATGTTTGACACGTCGTGTGAATACGGGTATTACAGAGTTCACTCGTCGCCCTCGGCTATTTCAGGGTGCGATCCGATGCCGAATGTGAACATCGAAGAGTGCGCGTACTTGATAGATAAAGGATCGATTCCGAAATCTCACGAACGCATCGTTCACGGAGACGTTTGTAACAACCCGTTAAACGCGCTCGGCGCAGAATACGACGATTTAGGCCACAAGAAAGGGAAAAAGCACAGCACGAAGCATCCTCTGTTTGGATTTATCATCTTTTGTCTCTTTGGCGGAGCTTTTTATGTGGTGTATAAATACTTTGATTTAGGCCGCTACGTACCGCACGGGTTCCGAGACGCGGTGAATGAATTCTTTGAAAACGTCATGGATTGGTTGAGAAGAGTGCGGAGTAACATGGGATCATCATCAGGCGGTGGTGGTGGTGGCTTTAGACGGTTTGGCTGCGGCGGCGGTTCGAGACCAGATGGATACTTTGAACCGTTAGCAGATTTTGATGAAGACGAGATTTGAATAAAATTATTAAACGTGCGCGAGGGCTCGCGGGATTGGACGACGACGACGAAGAAGAAAACTTATATGAATAAGCGATTAGAATGTACAGATACTTTAATAAATGTAACACAACGCATCTTCCTTCCTCTCTCTCTATCGTCCACTATACCTAACATCGTACGCCGAAGCCGCCTGCTCTTTTGAGACGCACGAGTTACAAATTTGCCAACTCGCCATCATCGTCGATTGCGACAGCGTCTCCGTCAAAGTTGAACACGCCGAACACTTCTTCCTATCATCTTCTACCACTCCATCGTCTCCTTCTTCGCTAACCTCTAAAAGTTTCACGTACGGCATTTCCCTCGGCACTTTCTCCATCATCACAATCTTGCAACATTTTCTCCGCTTCGCTTCCTCTTCGCTCTTGGCGAACAAATGCTCCTCCACCTCCAAATCAGTCCCTCGTAAACTCGGCAACACGTACGTCTCTAAAACCTCTAAAACTGAGCGACATTCGATTGCACTGAAACCCACGAAGCAATTTTGAATTCCCACGCACGCGCCAGATTGATTTTGAATGGCCAGTATCGAGAACATGTGCCCGTTCGAGCTGTGCAGTTGCAACTGTTTTTGGAGTTTGCTTTTGGATAACGACGGGTTTGGCGACGACGTAAACGACGACGATATCTCTTTCGCGTGCAAATCGAGCAAATGAATGATTTCATTCACGTCGAAAGGGACGGCGTAGTTTGCCAGACGATACGCGATCGATGATGATGATGACATTATTCTTTTATAAAGTGCGTACTTTTTTCTCACATCAAATTGAAAATTTTCTTCGCTATCGTTCTATAAATCTCTCCTTCTAATGTCACATTCTCCCGTTGTTGTTGTTCTTCGTCATCTTCTGTCGTCGTCTTTATCGTTAAACTCGCCGCCACTGGCCTCCCGATATCACCACCTCGACTGACGCCTTCCAGAATCGGCACCTCGGCTAAAACGTCCACGCCTAACTGTTTCGCGAACTCGCTTCCGCCGCATTCGCCGAAGGGAAAATGTTTCGTTTTCCCGCCGTCCGCGCTAAAATAACTCATATTCTCCACCACGCCTAAGATTTTCGCGTCTACTTTCGCGTACATATCCACCGCTCGTCTCGCGTCGATTAAACTCAACTCGTTCGGAGTGGACACGACGATAACCCCGGATATCGGTACTTTCTGCGCCACCGTGATGTGCGCGTCTCCCGTCCCCGGCGGCATGTCTACGAACAAAACGTCCAAGTCGCTCCCCCACTTTGTCTCTTGAATCAGCTTACTCAGTGACCCCATGACCATGGGACCTCTCCACACCGCCGCTTGGTCGTGCGGGAGTAAAAAACCCATCGATTGGCACTTGACGTTGAAATTTTCCAACGGGAGCATCCGTTTCGATCCGTCTCGTTCCGTCACCACTTTCGGTTGCAAATTGCGCAAATTCATCAACAACGGAATCGACGGCCCGAAAATATCCGCGTCTAATAGGGCGACTTTTAACCCACACTTCGCAGAGGCGATGGCGAGGTTCACCGCGGTCGTCGATTTCCCCACACCGCCTTTCCCCGAGGCCACGGCGATGATGCGTTTGCAGTGCAGAAGGGACGGAGGGAGTGGAGGTTTCTCGAACACTTTTTTCTTCTTCGCGGTGTTGGCATCGACGAAAGAGGAGGAGGAAAAGGAGGAAAAGAATGAGAAATACCCTAATCGAAAACAAAAACAAAGACTACGAGATGCAACACTATGAGAAGAGGACGCAAACGCGGCGCTCTTGATTCGATCTCGCAACAGTAAACTCTTCATCATGCAACCAACTGTCTCGTTTTTCTCCCGAAATTTCGTTCAAATGTCTCACAAAAAAGGTACGAATATTAGATATAAAAGAACACTACTCTTTTCTTCTGCGCGCAAAAGAACAGATTCTCTTTACGTCGCGCGCGCGTTTCTTTCTCTCTCTGTTCCCGTTTTGATCTTTCGCGTTTCTTCTTTCTGCGAAGTGATGTGTTCATCATCATCTTTTCTCACGAACACATTTTGAAAATTTGGGTGCCGAAAATCTCCCCTTGAATGTGATCTCATTCTCTCTCTCTCTCTCTCTCTCTCTCTCTCTCTCTGTTGCGCTTATTAAAAGTAGAGAGAGAGAAAGAGAGAAAAAGGCTCATTCCTTTCGCGAGAGGAAGCGCGCAGAGGAGAGAGGCATTCTGAAGGAACGATATAAGGACGATCGAGAGAAAGAAGAAGGCTCTTTGATTTTTACTCATTTTTTTAAAATTTCTCTCTCTTTTCTCTCTGCTCCAGACCAGAAAAAGCACAGAAAGAACAACAATATGACGACGACGAACATCGACATCTCGGCCCCAAAACCGAAAGTCAACGGCGAACAGATGGGTTTATTTTCCGGGAAGACCGTACAATTAGTGTTGGAAACGACGAGCAGTGAAGGTGGTTCTGTGCTCAAAGGGAAAGCCGCAGACGGGATGGAAGTGACCGTGCAGTTGGACCAGTCTTTGGGCGCGAGGCCGCAGAGTCGATTTATCGAAGTCGAAGGCGTGGTGACTGGTCCGCAGGAGATTAAAGCGACGAACGTGGCGAGTTTTGGCGAGAGCGTGGATTTGTTCGCGTATAACGAGATGTGCAAGATGTTGCACGCGAAAGGGAGGGAGATGATTTTGTAATCTCTTCTTCTTCGGATGCGCACAAATACGACGAGTACATTTTTAATCACAAAACACATACAAAAGTATAAAATATATAAATAACAAGTTATCATCAGTCCGTTACTAGTATGTATGCATTTAAGCGACTAAAAGCTCGACCGCATCTTTACTCAGCGCGCTTTTCACGGTCTCTCGTACGTATTCTTTGAACTTTTCCCCGCCTTTCATTCCGGAAATGATCTCCGTGCCGAACCCGCTGACTAAGAGAGACCTCGCGATTTCTTTCGTCAAACCTCGGCTTTGGATGTAAAACAACTCCTCCTCTTCCAAATCGGAAACGGTGCATCCGTGAGTGCACTTGACGTCGTCTGCGATGATCTGTAAATTCGGTCTGGCGTTGACCGTCGCTTTCGGCACTAACAATAAGTTTCTCGTGATTTGTTTCGCGTCGGTTCGTTGCGCGAGTTTGTTCACTCTCACGTTGCCGTCGAAAACGCCTTTACCCGAGGACGAGGAGACGATGCATCTGTGTCGTTGATCCGTCGTGCCTTCCTCGAAATCGAGAATAATCGCCGAATGTAAATCTTGCGTTTGTTTCGAGCCGGCTAAGTTGAAGCAGTTCAGTTTCGTGTCTGTTTTCTTCCCGAGTTGTTTCACTCTTAAATCGTGTCGGTGTAACTTCGCCCCGACGTTGACTTCGTTAATCTCGTACATCGAAGACTCGTTTTGTCGGACGTACGTCGCGCGAGTGTGTACGGCTTCTCGACCGTGGTCTTGCGAGAGCGAGTGAAACACGCGCGCGTTTTCTGCCAAATGTATTTCGACGACGTCGTTCGCCCAGTACCGAGAATCGTGTTTTTTCCCCGAGCCGCCGACGGTGGCGTACTTCTCAACCACGCTCACCGAACTCTTCGCGAGCGCGTCGATGAACACTCTCGCGTTCGCACCCGTCGCCAATTCCCCATCTTTTCTATCTTTCGAACTCCTCCTCGCGTGGATAATATACACGATATTCTCCACGTTCTCACTCTTCACCGTGATGCACGCGACGTTATCGCTCCTCGCGCAGCTCTTGTTGATTCTCGCGAAAATCGCGCCTTGTCCCTCAACCTCCTCGTCTTCGTCGTACGTCCCAATCGCGCTCGCGATGTCACCACTTATCGTCCTCGAAATTGAAACCCCATTTTTGTCGTCGTCGTCGATTGAAGACCACTTCTCGGAAAACCGGCCGTTGACGAACGCGACGACTTTCGCTCCTTCCGGAACATCCGCCAAGAACGCTTTCATGTCCTCCTCTACATCCGCCTCGCTATCATCTTCTCTCACCAACGTCGCACTCGTAATCTCCGAAACGTCAAAAAAACGCCACGACTCGTCTCTGTTCGTCGGCGTTTTCGATTCCGAGAGTTGTTTCGACGCACTCGAGCGCATGCGTTCGACCCACGATTCAGACGACGATTCAGACGACACACAGGCATCCCTCGCCTGCAGTATCCACTCGTTATCTCTTTTCTTCAGGGAAGAAGACTTCGATGCTTTCGCCGTCGCTTCCCCTCCTGAAGCAGCAGCAGCGGCAGTTTTTGTCGCGCGTCTACTCCCTCTCGTTTTCGTTTTCGTGTTGTTGATGTTGTTGTTGTTCTTCTTCGTGGTCGCAGAGGAGGTATCATCAAAAGACGATGATGATAAAAGTCGCCGCCGGATTTTCGCCAATCCTCCTCTCCCGAAGTAGGAAATAGAAGAAGAAGAACCAGTCGACGCAATAAAGGAGGAGGACATATTTTCACACCAGTTCTCTGCAGTAAACTTCCTTTGGTTCTCGTTCTTAAGTTGTCGTTTTAAACAAAACGCGAGGCTCAAAGTTTGCGGTAAGTGATCTCTTCAATCTTTAATCGATAAGAAGTAGAAAGACTTGTGTTATTCTGAGGAGGAAAAATCTCATCTGCTCTTTGCCAAAAAAAGGAAAAAACGGTCGTTTTTCTACTTTCCTAAAAAAAAAAGAAATCACATTTATTCGCGCGTTTAAAGAAGAAGCGATTGAGTATTCAGAGCACAAAACGACACGAAAGCGTCATGTCTTCTTCTTCTGCTGCTGCTTATAATACTCTGGGAGTGAGGACGACAGCGCAAAAGAGGCGGATGGGGGAGAGAGATGTGTGGGACGTGATTGTGAATAACGACGATATTTGTTTCAAACACATTCTTCCGAGATTGAATGCGACTGATGTGAAATTCTTGTATGGAGTGAATAGTGGGACGAGAAAGTTGATTAAGAGATCGTCTCGCGCAAGAGATTTGAAAAAGAAGTTTAAAGTCTACGAAATGTCATCGATATCGACTTTGGAGTTTGTGTGGGAGAATAAATCGTTGTGGTCGAGATGGTTGGAAGATGAAACAAATTTCTGCTTGAGAGTTGCTGAAACGAATAAACTCGAGTTGCTCAAGTGGGCGCGAGAGGAGAAAAAGTGTAGATGGAATGGAAAGACGATTAATGCGGCTGCAAACCAAGGTAATCTGGAAATGGTAAAGTATTGCGTTGCAAATGAGTGTCCTGTCGATGCGACTGCGTGTGCAAATGCTGCCGATAACGGTCATCTCGAGTGCCTCAAATACTTACACGAAGAAGCCAAAGCGCCTTGGTCTTCTCATACTGCCTCTTGGGCGGCTTTAAATGGTCATCTCCACATACTCGAATATCTTGTTGAGCGTAAGTATGTTCACTATGACGTATCGGCGTGCGAGCATGCGGCCGAGTTCGGCCACTTTGCCTGTTTGAAGTACTTGCACGAAACCGCCAAAGCGCCTTGGAACTCTGGGGCCGTACGAGGAGCGTACTTCAACGACCACCCCGAGTGTGTACAATACCTCCTCGACAATAACTGTCCTCTCCCAGAAGGCTGGTCTTACGAAGATGGAGAGTTACACGTGCCAGAATCAGAATCAGAATCAGAATCAGAATTAGAATAATTGCACACAGTCTTAAAGCTAGCCGCGCCCTTGTACTACAATTTAAAGAGAGAAACATCGAAGAAATTTTCCTCCATTTTTTCTCGAAATTTCTCACAATCAGACGCAAGAACATTTGTGGTATATTCTCCTTTAAGAGAAAGAGCTTTATTCTTTACCCGAAGAAGTCGTCGACATGGCGTCTTTGAAAAGAGTCTCTGGGTTTCAGCAACCTTCACTTTCACCAAGAGTCGCTGATTCGAGAGGAGAAGAAGACGAAGAAGAAGACAAAGAAGAAGACAAAGACGAGAAATCATCATCCAAAGTGTTGGGGGCGGCGGCGAAAACTGTTTTCGTGGAAGACGCGTCGGAAAACGCGAAACAGTGGATGATGGCGGGACTTCCGCCGCTGCCGACGACTGACAAAGAGGTGAAGAAAGAGCTGAACAAACTCATGCGACAGGAGAGTTTTACGACTTCTACGACGACCGAGAATAAAAAAACGAATTTAAGCCGCCAGCAGGAGGTGTCGAAGCAAACGCAAAACTATTATTATTCGTCCGATTCGGACGTGCCACAAAACGCGACGAATACGACGATGAACAAATTTAATAACAAACAGACGAGCGCATTGACCTCGAATTTACGACGCGTAGATTCGACGTTGTTAGCGAACACGGTGATGTGCAGGCCAGAGGACGATCCGGACGCGAGATTGGAAGAGAGCAGTACTACCACGAAAACGCCGACGACGATGAAAAAGTTGACGCCGGAGGATTTCGAAGCGTTGTATCTCGTCGGCCAAGGCGCGTTCGGGAAAGTGTTTCAAGTGAGGAAGAAAGATACCGGGGTTCTGTACGCGATGAAAGTGATGAAGAAAGAGGTGGTGATTGCGAAAGAGCAGATGGAATACACGAAGCAAGAGAGGGACATTTTGACGAGCATCACGCACCCGTACGTGGTAAAGTTACGATTCAGTTTCCAAACCGCGACGAAGTTGTATTTAGTTTTAGATTTTATCAACGGTGGGCACTTATTTTATTGGATGTATCGAGAAGGGATGTTTGACGTTGGATTGACGAGATTTTACATCGCGGAAATCGTCTGCGGGATTGGACATTTGCACTCGCTGAACATCATGCACAGAGATTTGAAACCGGAGAATATTTTAGTCGATAGGGAAGGACACGTGAGAATTACCGATTTTGGTTTAGCGAAGAAGTTTAGCAGCGACGGCGAGAAAGCGAACTCGTTGGTTGGGAGCATAGATTACATGGCGCCGGAAATTTTGAAAGATAAAGGTCACGGGAAAGAGGCGGATTGGTGGTCCGTCGGCGTTTTGTTGTACGAGATGTTGATTGGGCAGTTACCTTTTCGAGGAAAAAATAAAGCGGCGATACAAAAGGCAATCATGTCGCAAAAGATTAAAATGCCGACGTTCGTGGAAAACGACGCGGCGAAATTGATTCAGAATTTAACCATGAAAGATCCGAATTTACGTTTAGGAAGCGACGTGAATCTGAAGAAAGATTCGACGTCTAAAAACGGCACCGAGGAGGTGAAGAAACACAAGTTTTTTTCGAAAATCAACTGGGCGAAGCTAGAAAAACGAGAAGTCCCGGCACCATTTGTGCCGAAAATTGACCAAGATAAAGGCGACGGGTGCGTGGCACACTTTGATAAGAAGTGGACGGACGCGAAAGTCCACGCCGAAGCCGAATCCGCGGCGGCGAGTCCGAGCTCGGCGGAGCAACACCATTTTCTCGGATTCACGTACGTTTCGCCCACTCAATTGGCGTATTTTGGGAGTAAGATGAGCATAGATGAAAACGAAAGGTTTGATGGTGATGATGATGATGAGGAGGAGGACGACGACGATTTGAGAAAACTTACCGCCGCGACGAGGAATATGAACATGAATAATAATAATACTAATACGAATAGGAACAGCAAAAGCACCAAGAAGAACAACAACGGCAACAACAACAACAACAACAAAAACGACGGCGGGGACGAGGAACTTTCGTTCGACTCCGACGAAGAAACCGCTCTGGACGGTTTGAATAACGATACCACCATCAACTCCACTTTTGAGAACGACCGCCGGTCTTCGAAGAGTAGTAGTTTGTCTTCCTCTCGCGACGAAGAAGACGACGCCATCAGACAAAGGTTTCAACAACGAACCCCACCGCCTCGTCCCAATAGCAACAACACCACCAGCGACGCCGCCGCCTCGAGCAGCGCCAACACGAGCGGAAGAACGACACCAATCTCGGTGAACAAACCAAAAGAAGGAAGCCGAAGCCAGTCGCCTTGGATGCGGTAGTTAGAGAGAGACGAAAGCGAGACGTCTCCGCGGCGCGTATGTAATACGTGAGA
>JACLAA010005108.1_pt1 | contig 12369 bp, 5 predicted proteins | sample 8027891 | NCBI WGS metagenome assembly JACLAA01 (sample SAMN15724900, study PRJNA655200) | protist metagenome | isolation source: fluorescence activated cell sorting (FACS) single amplified genomes of... | place: Spain: Blaines Bay Microbial Observatory, Mediterranean Sea | collected 2016-01-19 | reverse complement strand
GTTTGATCGTCACTCGCAGAAACTACCCAGGGATATTCGCCATGGAAATTGACAGTGCGAATATAATCCAAATGCCCAAGCAAAGTGAACAGACATCTTCTGAGTTTATAATCCCAGACTTTGATGCGATAATCATCACCACCACTGACTAATAATGGCTGAACATGGTGAAAATCGATGCCTCTGACAGGGCCGTCGTGCTCATCGAATCTCTCGAGCAGCGTACCCATACGATAGTCCCAGAGTTGTATTACTCCATTGTGCAAACTTGTCAAGATCCATGGTCTCTGAGGATGAAATGCTAGTCCTTTCACTCGATTACTTTTGGATTCAAATTTGGTCAACATCTCTCGACCGCGCTGGATTATTACTTATATAATTCAATAATTAGATTGCCCCAATAGATACCCGGGCTCTACCAGCTTGTAGTACCGTGGTAGCTTCTACCTACTACTGCGGAACTTTAAACCTGAATCGACCTGGCGACCGGCCGTGAAAACCTAGGGCCGACTTCTTTTGCCGCGGCAAGGTCCTGAACCCGGGCCGAATCGGAGGTGAATTTCCGAATTTCCGCTCCACACGATTCTCGGCGTACGCGGGCGGTATCGCCTCACACTTGGATCTCGGCGCGAGGTGCGTATTTTCTAGGCGGAAAAGCGGAGTATACCCGAGTGCGTACCTGCTTCGAGTATACGATGCGGCTTGAGTGCGCGGCCATTACCAACGACAAGCGAGTTTGTGCACGGTTTTGCGTCCCGAACACGACCTGGAAACTCACCACGAACGAGTTTGGGCGAGGACGCTACGTTGAGGCCACAGCAACCCCGGGCCAGAGACCACCAGTCGATATATAGCTTGGACTCGGCGGCACGGGAGGGGGCGTGGCGGCTTGCGCCGAGAGTCGGCTGCTATCCGCAGCATTATGAGGATACGGGTGCTCTCCGCAGCTGCGACGTCATTGGTGCCCATACACGTTCTGCTGGTGGTAATTCATTGGGCCGCCATGCCGGTCACGGTCATTTTGGCCCGGATGCGAGGCCTTTTTTAGATATGAGCATATTCACCTTAGGCTGTCTGCCTTGCCGTGACGGCTGGTGGGCTTCGGTACCTTAAGGGCCGTAGGGTACCGTAGATACTAGAGAGAGAAACCTACTAGCCCTTCCTACCCTAGATTAACTTGAACCCTAGATATGTATCTCCCACTCAGGCTCTCTAAATTTGAGTCTATACATCGGGTGTACATTGCACTACCGTGTAAATACAATTTGCTATAAAACACTCTCGCAGTTAGGTCACGGTTGGCCCAGCCTTTGCCAGTGGCTGGTGAGCTAGGACCTTGCTACCTTACATAACGCTGCGACATAGTCACTTGCAGGCTCTTGCTAGGTTATTGCGAAGAATATACCCCCTAGTACTACACTAGGCCCCTCTTACTCTCCTACTTAGTCCCACCTTGACGTCACGGTAATGACTCGGAAGGTTTACACCACATTCATTCTTAGTGCTAGTATTACACGGGGAGTCACTTACGCCAAACTCACTCACACCGTTGCAGAGGGTCGGTATACCACCGCACCCTACTTATTTCCTGCAGGTTGTGTTGGACTCCCGATCAAGCACTCCGATATTCCGCAAGCATTTATTCAGTCCGATCTTGATTCAAAGCAGTCATATATGGACTTACCCAAAGGTATAAGTTTACGGGACACCGACGGCAAGCTTCACACATCCGGCGGCGAGTCTCCCTCTCTCTAAATTCAAGTTTGAGTCTATACATCGGGTGTACATTGCACTACGGTGTAAACACAATTTGCTATAAAACACTCTCGCAGTTAGGTTGGCCCAGCCTTTGGCTGGTGAGCTAGGACCTTGCTACCTTACATAACGCTGCGACATACCTACGGTACTCTTGCTAGATACCGTAGTACCTTAGAAGGATAAAAACGCGTTTTTTGTTGTTTTATCGCGTGGATGGGTAAATCTTCACTTCACTCGGTAAGCTTTGATTGCTTGCACGATACTTTTATGCTCTGATCGTGCCAGATATAGAACCGCTGCGAAGCAAGCAAAATGGATTACAAAAAGGGCGGCGGACTAATTCTCTCCTCAGAGCGAGCGCAGCTGGTTGACGGACTGTGGACAATTCAAAAGTACGGTGATTTCGCTCCTGGGGATAAGCGACTGGCGCGTGTGTTTGTGACTGGCCGAGTAGAGATGCGACAACTTGGAGGACTGTTTAAATTGTCTTTTGATGGCTTGGCCGTGCAGCGACTGGCAGATAATCCTTCGCAAAGCCCTCTTAAAGCAAAGGTGTTCCTTACTCGCAAAAAGGCAAAAAAGCGCATGGCAGATTTGGAAGAAACGGGTTACAGTGTGCCCATCTCACGTGATTTAGATAAGAATGGATTCGTTTGCAGTGGAGACGCGACCCTGGGCACATTTGACTTGACACTGAGGAACGCACCCGACAACCCGCTACTTTATCGCGGGCTATGCATAGCAAAATCTGCCCAGGACACGCCATTGACAGAAGAACCTGCGGTCTATGGATTCGTGAGGTTCGTTGACGACCGACCGCAGATAACTACAACGGAGAATGTCCTCGGTCTCCATGAGAACGAGGATTTGATGGGGAACAAGACTATTATGCATGATGGCACAGACTCAAAATACAAGCCAATCCAGGCATACACGCGCACCGCACTGCGCAGGGTTATTGGACGTACATTTCATTGATTGTTACCAGAGGCGGAACTGGCTGTCCCCTAGGCGCGAAAGGCATGGAAGGCGCTCGAGCTTGCTGAAGAGCAGCAAATCGGCTTCGATGAGTTTAAACGCGCCCTAGATCTCCTTGATTTGACACTTCTAGAAACACGTGCCATGCGACTTTTCGAGGCTGTTGACCTAAATCAATCAGATCAAATTGGCATTACAGAATTTGAGATTGCTCTCATGATAAATGATAGTAAGTTTGCAGTATAATATAATAACCTCACCAGTCGCGATTGGCCCATCCTATCTAACCTTGTAGGTACCCCAGATTTGGGTCTTACTCCAAATGATGCCTTTCGTATGTTCGACCTTGATCAGACTGGTAAAATAACAAAAACGGCGTTCCGGAGGGTTATTGGCGCTCTGGGGGCGGGTGAAAAACTACCCGGGAAGACGGTGGACAGTGAGGAACGAAAGATGGCAATTGAGGCATTTTTTGACAAACTCGACCTGGATAGAAGTGGCGAAATCAGTTATACCACCTTTAGAAGCGCCTGGGTTAAGCTGGTAGATGTAAACACAGAGTTAACGAAGAGACAAAGAAAACCGTATTCAGTCCCAAGGGCTCTTCAAATGTTCCAGTTTTTGGCTGACATACTAAATCGTGCAGCTCTTCTCACACTATCTGCAGCAGAGGAGGCGGAGGAGAAGCAAAGTTTCCAACGCGCGAGACAACATATAGATCGGTTGAGAGTTGAAGCACGAACACGCCGAGATGAACACCGTCGAGCAAGACAAGCGGAAAGGGAGCGTGTGTCACTGGTAGCAGCCAAAGACATTGCTCTCCGAAACAAGGATAGAGCCGCGCGGCTGGTACAGGAGCAAAAGTTGAGAAATAAGCAGCGCGCTGAAGAGAAATTGATGAAAAATCGCCTGGAAGCAGAGCAGGCTGCAGCGAAGCGCCGAGAGAATGCAGCTTTAAAAGCAGAGAGGAAAAAGCGAGAAGCCGATCGTGTTGCTATGATCAGGATGGCCGGTGCAGATCGCCTGGACTGTTCCCGGCGAAGCTATCGCTTGCTACCAGCAGAGCTGTACATAGGACGTGATGCGCAAGAGGGACTAGCGGACCTAGTAATGTTAGACCTCGGAGAAAATTGTCTCGAGACCTTACCAACAGGATTCCTTATGTGGTTCGCGTCGCTGAGATATCTCAGGCTTACTGCGAATCGCCTGGAGTATCTCCCAAAAGACGAATTGGGGGATATGGGTCAACTAGAGGTGTTGAAAGTTAATAGCAACAACCTCATTGATATTCCAGATTCTATTGGTGAGCTAAGTATGCTCAGAGAGTTGCGTGTGAGTAATAATAACCTCAGGAAGTTGCCAAGTTCAATTCAGCGCGTTGTGTCTATTGAATGCCTCAGTGCATCTTCCAATCAACTTGTTTCACTGCCAGACATGTCTGGGTTGCAATTCATGAGAGATCTCTGTTTGCGGGGAAACAAGTTATTTGAACTACCAGAATCTCTACCCGACATGGTGTCACTAACAAGGCTGGACGTGCACAATAATCAGATTCATAAATTACCTCAAAACATCGGAGATTTAAAAAAATTGCGTGTACTTAACATTAGCGTGAATCGAGTAACAACATTCCCAGATAGTGCATCTGGCTTGAGTGGCTGCGAATCTTTTCTTCTGCAGGAGAATGAAATTCTTCATCTTGGCGTTTGGGCTGGCGGGTGGAAATGTGCCTCGTTTTTAGACATAAGGGGCAATAAGATTGAGCATGTTGACCGGTCTGTGGGTTCTCTTCGAAATCTAACCGTCATACGACTGGACAAAAATAAGATAGAGCAACTTTCTCCACAAATAGGCCTCGCCCAGTCACTAGAAGTCTTGCATGTTTCTGACAACATTCTAAAGAAACTCCCCGTGGAACTTGGCGCCCTGGCGCTACTGCACACTTTAAAACTATGTAAAAATTTCATTTTTAAGCACCTGCCAGAGCAATTGGGACTGCTCAGGTCGGTGACTGACTTGGATATCTCTCAGAACATGATTGAATCACTCCCAGACACAATTGGTGGACTTGGAGAGCTTGTAAAACTCAACTTGGCGCACAATCGGCTGTCAACTGTACCGGAAACTATCATCCAGTGCACGCGATTGCATGAACTCTATCTATCTTCAAATCACATTAAGCGATTGCCGATGCACCTTGGAAAGTGCACTCCTCTCCGCATTCTTGATCTTCAGTCTAATCTCATCGTGGAAATACCTGCAAACCTTGCATGCCTGATAAATCTTCGATCTCTACACCTTGGGAAAAATCTTTTGCGGGCCCTGCCTCTTGATATCGTCTATCTCTGTGAGACTGTAGAGAAGCTTAGTTTGGATAGAAATCCATTCACTGACCTCCCACCTAGGTGGGCCAAATTTTCAGGATGCTCTGCGCACGAGCGGAGCCTTTGGCCTTCAGGTTACAACAACGAGCTAGCAATTTCCTGGGTAAAGGACCATTCTGCCTTCTACCAAGCTGCCTCTGAAGAATGGCAGATGACCGGTCCCATGCATGTATCCAGCCGATCAAATCTTGCCGCTTACGAGGCTGCCGTCAAGAAGCGCTGCGGCCCTGCTTGGCAGCCTCACCTGCTTTCTCTTGTGCGTGCATACTATTTCAAGGCAAGGCATACTGGCAGCTGTCCGAAGTTTAATTATTTAACAGCAATAGAATCAAAACTTCGTTCCAGAGCCAGAAAAAGAATAGCTTCAATCCGCAATAGCCGCCATCGGGTGGCACTTGACGCTGCAGCAGAATACAATACTGTTTTAACAGAACTATACCATAGCAATCTTCTGTGTCGCTTGGGTAAGATTCAAGACCTTGGGCAAATCAGAAGAAAAAATAGAGTCTCGCGCCACTCGAAACCGAGAAAAACTATTGCTCTCAAACAGGCTCATGTACATGTACTCAAGGCCGATCAGGATCGTGAAGGACGGATTGAATTGGAAGAACTCCACGCGCACCTTTGGAGCTCCTTTGGGTGTCCAGCTGATGGTGAGCATTTTTTTCCTTCAGGATTTACACGATGTTGACATTAATGCAAGTCAGTCAGGGACATGTACAAGACAACCCGTCTCCGGAGTTCAACCAAGCAAATGGATCTAGCGCCCCTGGCGCCTGCTGTAGTCTGCTGGCGAGGAGGACGCAAAACGAGATTGACCGTGTTGTCTCTGAAATTAGATGTGAGCTCGAAGACGCGCCTATAAAGAACTTTTGGAGCTCGCTGGCCAGGTTCGAGCCGATTCAGCGAGACTGGGTCCGCTAGAGTTTGCATGGGTCCGGCGCGCCTGCGAGCCGTACCTTTGATCCCTTTTTTATTCTATTCCTAAGTATTGCGCACGCGCATTTAAAAAGGGGAATAGGACACCTCGCGAGCGGCAGCCCGGGCCCTAGCGGCCTAGAGCCGGTCGAGGAAGCGGTCGAGAGGCGGGATTTCGGGGTTGAGTCCCTTGCGCTTGCGGACCTGCCCGATGACAGCGCCGGGCTTGGACGCAAGGTCTGTTGGGTCGCCCTGGAGTACAGCCCAGTGTGAGAATACCATCTGGGGGAATGCCTTGCCACCCGTGGCCGCGCGAACGTCGGCGTTGAAGCCGAAGGACTCCATTACCGGCATGTGTGCCTTCATTTGGACCATCGGCGTGCCCGGGCGCTGCTCTTCGGAGAACACAACGCCGCGGCGGCGAGTGAGCACACCGTAGCAACCGCCCATGGCGTCCTGTGGCACGGAGATATCGACAAGGAAGAGAGGCTCCTGGAGAACAGGCTGCGCCAGCAGCAGCGACGCGAACATTACGCGACGCGCGGTTGGCATGATCTGACCCATGCCGCGATGTATCGCGTCGGCATGAAGCGTTACGTCAAGGAGCTTGAACGAAACACCACGCATCTGCTCGTCACAGAGGACAGAAGACTTGGACGCCCACTGGAAGCCGGCAACAACAGACTCGCGGATCTCACCAAGATAGTTTACACCCTTAGTCTGGTCGTACAGGAGATTGGCACCGGACCCGTCAGGCCCAAAGCCCCAGATCTTGCGTGCATCGCCAACATCCCAGCCGTATTCGTCGGCCATGAGGCGCGCACGGAGTTTGGGGTCGTCCTTGGCCGAGACCTTGCCTGCCTCGATGGCATCAGAAAGCTCGTCGGAGAGGGGTGCCGCCTCCATGTAGAGCCGATTATGTTTGTTCGGCGACTTGGAAAGGCACGTCTGCGAAGAGTTTGCGGAGCACGACTCGCGGTATGAGACGACAGGATCGGAGACCTTGACGTCCGTTCCCATGAAATCCTCTTGGAGGTCCTTGAGGCAGATCTCGAGGTGAAGCTCACCAGTTGCCGCTATGATATGTTCGCCCGACTCCTCCGTGTAGCAGAGGACCATGGGGTCTGACTTGGCGAGGCGCTTGAGGCCCTCGACGAGCTTGGGGAGGTCTTGCGCCTTCTTCGGTTCGACTGCGCAGCGAACAACAGGCGAGACGCTGAACTTCATCGTTTTGATGCAGTGCGCTTCATCATGTGTCGATATCGTACCGCTCTTGAGGAGGTACTGGTCGACACCTACGAGGCCGCACGTGTTGCCGGCAGGTATGTCCTGGACCTGCTCCTGAAAGCGTCCCATCATAATGAGCGTACGTTGGATATTCTTCACCCAGAGATCACTCTTCTTGCCAGGGATGTAGTTGGGGCCCATGATGCGAACCTTCTGACCTGTCGCGATCTTCCCCGAAAACACGCGGCCAAAGGCAAAGAACCGACCCCGATCAGAGGACGGGACCATCTTGGAGATGTACATCATGAGCGGTGCACCATCGGACGTGTCACAAGTACGGATTGCGTTGGCACATGCGTCGTCGAGCGGCCCATCGTACAGGTTCTCGACGCGATAGCGCTGCGCCGCTGCTGGCGAGGGTAGCTTGACGACAATCATCTCGAGGATTGCGTCACCGACAGGTAACCATTTTTGCATGACGCATTTCAAGAGGGGCTTGCCTACCAGCTCGTCCTCCTCTTTTTTGAGAGTCACGCCAACAGCCTTGAGGAGCTTCTGGATCTTCAGCTTCTTGTCCTCCATGATCGCCGCGAACATCTTGCAGATAGGAGTCATGATGAACTGGCAAAATGCGCGCTCGAGTTGGCCATCACGATCTGACTTGACCCATTTCTTACCCTTGGCATCAAAGTAATTGTCGCCCCAGAGCTTCTGCATCATCTTGTCGTATCCTATGCCAAACTTCTCGGAATACATGCGCGCGAACTTGCACAACGTGAACCCCCACTGGTGGAGGCCCGAACCAAATGACACAGTACCCTTCTCGGGATACACCTGACAGTCGCCGAGCAACTCATCGTTGTACGTTGCGATGATGACGTTGACCGACTCCACCGACCGCTGAAAACACTGGTACATATCCTCAGGTGAGAGCTGGAGCTCAAGCAGGGCGCGGTCAACCTTGTTAACGTGGAGCACAGGGCGAACACGCTCGCCGATCGCTTGGCGAAGGACGGTCTCAGTCTGGACACAGACACCTTCGATGGTGTCGACGACCACCAAAGCGCCATCAGTAATACGTAGTGCAGCAGTCACTTCAGATGAAAAGTCGACGTGGCCCGGCGAGTCAATCAGGTTGATGAGGTAGCTGTTCTCAGTGATGGTCGGCCCGTCGTCAGATGACGCAAGCGCGAACGCCGCGGCGGCAGTCTCGTCACCCCCCGTGACTGCGAGCGCTCGGCCCTCAGCCTTGGCTACCTCGGCCTTCTCGCCATCGGACATCTTGTATTCGAAGAACATGGAAATGCCTGTCGACTTGATCGTGATGCCGCGTTCTGCTTCGTCCGCTCGCGTGTCGGTGTAGCGCATCTCGCCGGCGTGCTTCTTCGCAATGATGCCCGCCTTGGCGACGAGCGAGTCTGTCAGCGTCGACTTCCCGTGGTCGACGTGCGCAATCACACTCATGCTCCGGATGTTGTACTTGAGGTCCATCAGTGACCGCAGCTGCTCGGTGGTGAAATTCACCATGGTGCCTACTTCTCACGGCCGCGGCCGAGCCGAGCGAGACGTCGCCGAGTGCCGCCGCTAGTACGAGTACGTACGGTGCCCACGTCGGTTTTTAAACGCCAAGAGCGCTCGGGACTCGAGGACTCTTAACATTATGTCTTCATGGGGGTACTTTTACCGCGCGCAGGGTTGCGCGTAGGATATAGTGCGTAGGGTCGTGAGCCTGGACTCGTACGCAATTTTTTTTACGAGTGCTCGGCAAGTGTTGGCGCAGCCCCGTAGCGTTAATGGGACGGGGCACACAGGCCCTGGTGAGTTTTGCGTCACTAGCCTCTAGTGTGTTTTGCTCCGCTCGCCGAAATGCTGTCCTTCGCCGAGCGCTCGCATAGTAGCGCTCGCCCCTTTACCCCGCCAAAAAAATGCTTCTCTCGCCCCCCAGCGTTCCGATGACCACCTTTCCAAAACCATCGGGGCCGATGCTACCGCGAAACTGTCGCCGACACTAGGACCATTTCGGACCCGCTCTCACCCGACCGTGACTCTCGCCGAGTCGGCAAAATTGGCTAATACCGTCCAAACGAGGTTTACAAAAACATAGCTTGGGGGTACCGAGCCGTAGGCCCGTCTACGCCCGTAGCCGGGGCTGCCGGGTGTCGAATAGAAAACCCGCTACTGTGAAAAGCTGGGCTGGTTGAGATGGCGTCCCCGATGACGAAAAAAGTTTTGTTGATGGGTCGCTCCGGCTCTGGTAAAACATCTATGAGATCAATCATTTTCGCTGACTATATGGCCCGTGATACAATGCGACTATCCCCAACTATTGATGTAGAATACTCTCACGTGCGTTTTCTGGGAAATCTTCATCTCCATCTGTGGGATTGTGGAGGACAGGTTTGCACATGTGCTGACAGCATTGGACTGAAATTATCCCGTAGGACGATTTTTACCGCAACTACCTTGAACACATGAGGGATCATATATTTCGATCAGTGGAACTTTTGATATATGTATTTGACATAGAAAGTGAAGAGCAAGGAAGCGATTTTTCTCAATTCGCTGATGTAATTGAGGCTGTGGAACAGCATTCACCTGATGCCCGGGTCTATGTCCTGGTACACAAAATGGATCTTGTGAAAGAGGATGTTCGGAAAGCCGTCTTCTCTGAGAAAGAGGCCAGCATCCTCTCCCAAGCAAGTGATCACTTGCGTATTCAGTGCTTTCGTACATCTATATGGGATGAGACCTTATACAGAGCCTGGTCTCATATCGTGTACTCTCTAGTTCCTAATACAGCCCTTCTAGAATCACACTTGAACGAATACTGCACAATCTGTGGTGCAGACGAAGTTGTGTTGTTCGAAAGTACCACCTTTCTTGTGATCGCACACGCAACCTGCATTCCACATAGTGATACACATCGTTTCGAAAAAATTTCCAACATCATCAAACAGTTCAAGCTGAGTTGTCGGAAGGTTCAGGCGCATTTCGAGGGAATGTTGGTTCAACATCATCAGTTGATTGCCCTTTTTGAGAATCTAACGAGAAGCACAGCAATCATGTTTATTTCCTCTGATCCTGATTTGATGCACACTGCATTGATTTCTTCTAATGTGGCACAGTTTCGGGCGCAACTAAAGATCTGTGGTCTAATTGGATAACATGTCCGCCTCTGGATTATTGAGCTAGAGAGCTCGGCTCAACGGAATCTCTACCGGAATGTAACTTGATTGGCTTCAGTAGGCGGGGTAAGGAGCCGCGAAGCAGTGGCTGACGAGCGAGCAGCGATGACTAAGAGCACCTAGGCTATCATGATTCAAGTTGTCTCCAAATTATTTGGTCACGGCTTTAGGTTCGGCAGCGTGCGGAGTAGTGAGGGTCCTTGGTACTTTTAGCTCCGGCGCGGAGTGCTTGCATTCGGCTGAGTTACAATAAATAGAGACTCTGATGCATTAGCGTGCTGTGAGGCAGGCGTAAAGCGAAGGGACAACAAGTGCTGTTAGAAAGCCTGGCGATTCCGCAGCTACAGGATATGCCATTGTGACATTCCCACCCGTCATCAAAATTTCACGTAAACCAGCAAGCTTGCGGATGACTGGCTATTACGTAGTAGGTTCCAAAGGGGATGGCCAATGCAACTCGCAAATACCGAACCGCAACTCAAATTTTTTTTTGGCCTCAAGTGTTTGTCCAAGCATGTCCTGCGGTAGTGATCCCGACAGCCTTTAAAGCCCATACGCTGTATCATGATAGCACTGGCAATTGAGAATAGTCCTCAGGCGCGTTCATGGCCGGCGGCGAGACTTGAGATTCGAGGGGTCCCCTAATTTGAGATTCGAGTTCCGCAGCCCAGCCAAGAACCCTTTGTATGCCCCGAGACCGAGCTGGGGGCTGGTCTGGTAATTTGGTCTCCCAGGGGTTTCGGGTACCTATGGCCAGGTACCCGATGGGCTGCTAATCGTTTTTGCTCGCCCGGGCCCGTTTCGGTCACTGGCACGTCCTAGAGGGGTAAGTGCCCCCCCTATTCTCAATTTGCCGCCGTATCAAACGTCTACTTATAGAGATACGGCAAATTTTGGGTTGGGTGTCTGCCCCGGCCGGGGCCCGGGCCCCGTCCCGGGCCTCTTTGTATGTTGAGGATGGGTGTCCGCCCCCAGTGTCTGGTAATTCTTTCGAATACTACAAGAGCGAAATGGGCCCATCCTCTGTCGCGTTTAGACCACGCCTTCCGAGCCGCTGAAGCGTCTAGGTACCTTTGCGACGTAAACTTCCGAGTCGGGTTTACTACCCTAATGTCTCAGTACTAGTATTTCTCCGAGTCGGAGCGGAGGAGTCGTTGTCTATACTAGACAGACCCATCCTCCATGGGTCCTAATTAAGATGAATTTTCCTGCTAATCTTAATATCACGTACTACGCGGAGACTTCGAAATTTATAGGGGGGGGGCGGGGTCAAGCGCAATCTTCGACGTTGCTGGCATTTGGCGCAATGATAAAACAATAAGCTATGCAAAGTTTGGTGCGGTGCGGGCAGCTTGGCTGCGACGCGATACGATGGTCCAAGATAAAACCCGCCCAGCCAAAAAAGCCATGAAATAGTCATGAAATAGTCCCTGCAAACTAATCTGCAGACGTATGAATTGAGCCATGATTATCAGGGCAGCTGACCGTGAGGTAGTGTATACCTTTCTTAGTGTGGGGTGGTGCTAAGTCCGATTCATTGTAAATTAAGGTTTAGGCCATTAATCACATGGTCTTCTCTTGCTGTGCGCCCGCGTGCGCGCGAGCAGCCCCACCAAAACCCCTGTCTTTTTGCGGTCTGCTACAGTCGGGTTTAGCTGCCCAACGATGAGGTATAGGTTCGGAAGCGCTCGCTCCAATGCCGGGCCGCTCGCTCGCTTGCAGTCGCTGTTCCCTTGTCGTGCGTGTTTCGTCAGCACCGCTCCTTCGCAGAAATGCACGCGATGCCAATCTTCCGCGTTCGGCAGCGCAGCGCTTGTCGCCGTCGTTGTGCCGCCATCGTGCCACCAAAACGGAGATGCTCTCGTACTTGTAGTGGGTGTATATAAATAGTGGGTGTGTATAACACTCGAATGCTAGAC